>Ga0181558_10003504_pt1 | contig 14419 bp, 16 predicted proteins | sample 011ome_22_FD_133754 | JGI IMG/M metagenome (GOLD analysis project Ga0181558, IMG submission 133754) | Coastal salt marsh microbial communities from the Groves Creek Marsh, Skidaway Island, Georgia - 011507BT metaG (megahit assembly) | ecosystem: Environmental > Aquatic > Marine > Intertidal...
AGGCTCGGCCTCGGCCACCAGGGCACCGCCGATCGCCTCGGCCGCGCGCACCTTGTTACGACAGGTCGGGCAGAGCGCCGTGTGGGTTGCAATCAGGACAGACCAGGCTTCCGCGAGTTCGCCGGATGCATAGCCAACGAGAAGTTCGTCATCGGGATGATGCTGAATGGACATGACAATCACTCTTCATCTTCAAGGATGGTGCGAATCCGGCCGAATGCCAGCCGAATCCGGGATTTAACGGTCCCCAGAGGAATGTCCAGTGCATCGGAAATTTCTGTATGGGTCTTGTCATCGAAAAACGACATATGCAGGACTTCGCGCTGTTCGTCCGGCAACTCGGCCAGCGCCGCCCGGATCCGGACCGCATCCTGTTTCTGCTCAACAACGGAGTCCGCGCTGGCCGGGGGATCGGGCACCAACGCAGGATCTTCGGGATCCAGTTCCGGATGGTTGCTCCGGCGAAACGCATCAATCCTGAGGTTACGCGCGATCGTGAATATCCAGGTGGATGCCGCGGCGCGGGTGGGATCGTAGCGGTCCGCCTTGCGCCAGACCGTGGCAAGAGCCTCCTGTGCCAGCTCCTCGGCCTGCATATTGTCAGAGCCGAGGCGCAGCATGTAGGACTTCACGCGCGGCGCAAAGTGAGCGAACAGCGCCGCGAATGCGGCCCTGTCCTGGTCGGCAACAGCACACAGAAGCGAACTCCAGTCCGGGGCCGCGTCTGAGGCGCGTGAAGAATCTTCGTTCGGCAAGACTTTCGACCGTTTTCGGTTAGGTGACAAACGCTCGGACCGGGGGACAAGCCCGAGCATCGGAGGAGCAGAAGCGGTCGATATGGCCAAGGAATGGGTCATTTGAAGCTTCTACGGGACCACAAGCAACACGGATCACATCGGTCGATCAAGCCCGACGAAATAACGACAGCCTTTGGCGCGCCCGTCACTTGATCCATTACGCTGCGTCACGCGTAAGGGTATAACTACTTTTTCCCGTGGTAACCTTGATGCACAACAAAAAAAATATCGCTATCGTCGGGACCGGAATTGCGGGCCTTTCGGCGGCCTGGCTCCTTGCGCAACGTCATCAGGTCACCGTGTTCGAGCGCGCCAGCTGGACGGGCGGACACACCAACACGGTCGATGTCGAACTGGACGGCCGGGAGATCCCGGTCGATACCGGTTTCATTGTTTACAATGAGAAGAACTACGGAAATCTGGTCGCGCTGTTCCGGCATTTCGACGTCGAAACCCAGACCGGCGACATGTCGTTCGGCGTGTCGCTGGACGGCGGCCGCCTGGAATATTCGAGCGATGTTCCCCGCGGCCTGTTCGGGCAGCCCCGCAACCTGATGCGGCCGGGCTTCTGGGCGATTCTCCGGGACATCAGGCGTTTCTACGCGCAGGCGCCCGTGGATCTTGCGAACGGCGCGTTGGCGGGCCTGACACTCGGCCAATACCTGCAACGCGAAAACTACGGGCGTGACTTCGCGCGCGATCATCTTCTGCCCATGGGGGCGGCGATCTGGTCTGCGCGGGCTGAGGACATGGAACGCTACCCGGCGGAGTCCTTCATCCGTTTCTTCGAAAGCCATGACCTGCTCAATCTCCAGGACCGGATGAAGTGGCGCACGGTGAGCGGCGGCAGCCGGTCCTATGTCGAGAAACTGACCGCGTCCTTTTCCGACCGGATTTATCGAAACTGTCCGGTCGTCAAAGTCGCGCGAACAGGTGCCGGTGTCGTGTTGGAAGACGGTCAGGGCCGCCGGCACAGTTTCGACCACGTGGTGATGGCAACCCATGCCGACGACACGCTGGATATGCTTTCGGATGCTTCCCTCGACGAACGCAATATCCTCGGCGCCATCCGCTATAGTGAGAACCGGGCCTATCTGCATCACGACGCGTCATTGATGCCGAAACGAAAATCCGTCTGGGCAAGCTGGAACTATCTTGCAGACACCCGCTCCGAATCGGCGCGTCCGCCGGAGGTGAGCTACTGGCTGAACCGCCTCCAGAATCTTCCGGCCAAACAGAACGTGTTCCTGACGCTCAACCCGGCAACGCCGCCGGAAGAGGCACGGCGCGTGGCCGAGTTCAACTACCACCACCCCCTGTTCGACAGCGCCGCCCTGAGCGCGCAGCCGGAACTTTGGCGTTTGCAGGGGCACCGGAACACATGGTTCTGCGGCAGCTATTTCGGCTACGGGTTCCATGAGGATGCCCTGCAGTCCGGGCTCGCCGTCGGCGAAGTGCTCGGGGATGTCTCCCGGCCCTGGAACCTTCCCTACCCGTCGGACCGGATGCAGTTGCCCCTCGCCGAACCGGAAGAACCCCTGTTGGCTGCGCTATGAGCCATTCGGCCGCCTATACCGGGCTTGTCGTCCACGCCCGCAAACGGCCCCGGGCGCACCGGCTTCGGTATCGCGTCTTCTATCTTCTGCTCGATCTCGACGAACTCCCGGCACTTGACCGCGCCCTGCGCCTGTTCGGTTACAACCGAGCCGGGTTGTTCTCGTTTCACGACCGCGATCACGGACCGCGCGACGGATCGGACCTGCGGAGCTGGGTGGACGGACAACTGGCCAAGGCCGGCATCGAGATTCCGGGCGGACGGGTCCGGCTGCTCTGCCTGCCGCGCATTCTGGGTTACGTGTTCAATCCGATTTCGGTGTTCTACTGTTTCGACCGGGACGGCCAGTTCAAGGCCGCCCTCTACGAAGTGTCGAACACCTTTCACGAAACCCATACCTATCTGCTGCCGGTCGAGGATGACGCGGGCACCGTCGTTCATCACAGCTTCGACAAAAACCTCTATGTCTCCCCGTTCATTCCGATGGACTGCCGGTATCACATCGCCCTGCGGAACCCGGATGCTCATGCGAGCATCGCCATTCGCGAGACCGACAGCGAGGGCGATCTGCTGGCGGCCACCTTTCATGGAAGCCGCACAGGCATGACCGACGGGTTCCTGTCATCCACATTCGTGAGGTTTCCCCTTCTGACGATCAAAGTTATGGTTGGAATTCACTGGGACGCACTTAAACTCTGGCTCAAACGCACGCCCGTCTTTCGCCACCCACCGAAGCCAGCCAGCTCGGTCTCCATTCTTCGTCATTCCGGATAGTTGCCTGATGTCAGAGTACGCACAGACTGATACCCAGACACCCACCACCCGTAACGCCGAGACGCTCCGGCATCGTGCCTTCCGCACCTTTGTCGGGCGGCTGAGTTCAGCCCTGGAATGCGGATCGCTCTCGATCGAGTTGCCCGGCGGTGACCTGTTTCAGGCCCAGGGCGCACATGCCGGGCCAGATGCCGAAATTCTCGTGAACCGCACCCGCGCGGCACGCCGCGCCCTGTTCGGCGGTTCCCTCGGCCTGGCGGATTCCTATATCGACGAAGACTGGGATTCCGACGACCTGACGGCCGTGATCGAGCTCTGCGCGCAGAATATTCACAGTTTCAACCGTGAGATTGAGCCGCGGTATTCCCTGGGCCGGGTTCTTTCACGCCTGCGGCACCGGGGCCGGGCAAACACCAAAACCGGCAGCCGCCGCAACATTGCGGCGCATTACGACCTGGGCAATGCGTTCTATGCCCAATGGCTGGACCCGAGCATGACCTATTCCTCGGCCTGCTTCGAAAGCGAAGAGGAATCTCTGACGACGGCGCAGGTCCGAAAATTCGACAACCTCGCAAAGATGCTCGGCCTGCAGCCGGACGACCATCTTCTGGAGGTGGGATGCGGCTGGGGTGCCTTTGCGATCCATGCGGCATCGACATATGGCTGCCACGTGACCGCCCTGACCGTCTCCCCCGCCCAGGCGGAATGGGCACGGCAAAAGGTGGCTGAGGCCGGATTGACGGATCGGGTCGAAATCCGGCTGCAGGATTACCGGGATGTCCCGGGCACGTTCGACAAGATCGCCTCCATCGAAATGTTCGAAGCCGTCGGCGAACAGTACTGGCCGATCTTCTTCCAGACCCTCGCACAACGCTTGCGCGCCGGGGGGCTGGCCGCACTCCAGGTGATCACCATCGAGAACAAGCGCTTCGAGCAGTACCGGAAGAACCCGGATTTCATTCAGATGCGTGTGTTCCCCGGGGGCATGCTGCCTTCGGAAGAGGTGTTTGCAGAATCGGCGGCGGCTGTCGGACTGAACCTCGACCAGTCCAACATGTTCGGCCGCGATTACGCCGAAACGCTGCGGCGCTGGCGGGAAAACTTCGAAGCGAAATGGCCCGACATAGCGCCGATGGGTTTCGATGAGCGGTTCCGCAGATTGTGGCGCTATTACCTCTGCTACTGCGAGGCCGGGTTCAGGGCCGGGACGATTTCCGTCGGCCAGTTCCGGCTGACGCCGGCCTGATCAGTCACGCCGGGGCACCGTGCGCCGGATCAGCGCAAAATACAGCGCATAGGGCAGGATCCGCAGACATTTCATGATGTAGGCGAAACGGCGCGGGAAGGTGATCTCGAACCCGCGTCCGTCCACACCCCTGACGATCCGCGCCGCCGCCGTTTCCGCATCAATCAGGAACGGCATCGGAAACGGGTTCTTGTCCGTCAGCGGCGTTTTCACGAAGCCGGGCGTGATGCAGAACATCCTTACATTCCTGGCTGCGAGCTCGGGCCGCAGCGCTTCACACATATTGATCAGCCCGGCCTTGGATGCGCCATATCCGCTCGAAGTCGGCAATCCGCGATAGCCTGCCAGCGATGCCACCACGACAATGCGGCCGGCCTCCCGCGCAACAAAGGCGTCGATGACAGGCGCCAGGCAGTGCACGGTTCCCATCAGATTGACCTCGACCAGCTTGCGGACCGGCTCCACCGCAAATTCAGCACCGTCAATCGGCTGATGCGTACCGGCATTGAGGATTGCCAGATCGACAGGGCCAAGCCGGCTCTCTATGTCAGCAAAGACCTGCGCCGAGGCCTCGGGATCCGTGACATCGAGTTCGAACGCAATGATCGATCCCGGCAGGCCCTCCGCTTCGTCGGAAAGCGCCTCCAGCTTCTCCGCGCTGCGCGCGCTGGCCGCGACGGTCCAGCCGTCAGCGGCCAGACGCCAGGCCACCGCTGCGCCGATACCCTGACTGGCACCGGTCACCCAGGCAACTTTCGCGTTGTTGTTCGGCTCGTTCATGGTTTGCCCGGATTGCTGTTGCGCGCAGTGATTCTCACTGCAAGTCTCTACGCGCCCGTTCCGCTCCGGATCATGCCGTCACCGACATGATCCGATCGGGCATGTCCTGCGTAAAGGCTACGACACAAGCACAATGCGTTCGTCAGTGTCATCCATGGCCGGCCTTCATCGAGACTTCGTCTCCCCCCAAGGTCGCGTCATACAAGGGTCGGACCAGGACTGTTCCCCGATAGCCTGGTCCGGCCCGACTTTTCTGTCCCTAGCGAACCGACTTGTACCAGTCGAGGATCTCTTCACCGGTCCACACAAAGGTGTCGTCCCGGTTGCAGACATGCTCGAGGATACGGCGGATTTCACGCGCCCGGTGGGGGACGCCCATGATGTAGGGGTGCAGGGTAAAGCACATGATACGGGTCGAGCCCGGCTCGGCGGTGGCGTCTTCGATCAACTGATCGAATTCCCGGATGGCCCGGTCGCCGTATTCCTGGGCCCGGTGGCCCTGAATAAGCTGCATCGCCAGATCGTTGAGTTCCTGAGTATAGGGCAGGCCCACCATCGAACCGTTCTTGGTCCGCAGCTCAACCGGCTGATCGTCCATCACCCAGTCGGCCACATACTCGAAGCCTGCGTCATGCAGCCAGTCCACGGTATCGTGGGTCTCGGCCAGCGCCGGTCCCAGCCATCCCTTGGGCGGCTTGCCGGAATATTCCTTCAGCTTGGCGAACACCCGATGGATCATGTCCTCCTGATCCTCGACAGCGGGCAAGGCCCGTTGGATCCAGCCATGGCCGCACAGGTCCCAGCCGGAGTCGAGGCAGGCATCGACGATCTGCGGATAGACGTCGCAGACCGTGCCGTTGAGCACCAGAGTGCCGCGCGCCCCGAACTCGTCGAAGATGCGCTTGAGACGCCAGAAGCCGACGCGCTGGCCATATTCGTGCCAGGCCCAGTTTGGAATGTCGGGCACGGACTTCTCGACGCCGCCGGGCGGATTGACAACCGTGCGCGGCATCGGCGCGTCGATCACCCAGTTCTCCACATTGATGCAGGGCCAGACCACAACCTTGCGGCCTTCGGGCAGCGGCAGGGGCTTGCGTCCGTGAATCGGTTGATAGTCGATACGGTCTGTCGGCCAGTCGAGGCTCATGATGGATCTCCTTGCGGTCTGCGGGGGCCTGCTCAGTCGGGGCGGATGCGGGTCAGCTCGTATCCCACACCGTCGCAATTCGGATAGACATCGGTCTTCTCGGTCGAGACACGAATGGCCAGGACCTGTTCAAAGCCCAGCGCAAACTCGGCAATCTGTTCGACCAGCGTTTCCTGCAGATTGATATGCCGCGCGGCGACGAATTCCAGAACGCCGGTGCGAATCTGATCGTAGTCAAAGACTTCCGAAAAGCTGTCGGTCTTCGGTGCGGTATCGGCGCGCATGTAAAGCACCATATTGATGCTCAGCGGCTGGGTGCGGCCCTGTTCGTGGTCATGGACACCCATACGGACATCGACGGACAGGTTCCGGAAAAATATCTTCCGAATCTCCGATCCACCTTCGAGCAGGCGCTGCTCCACAGGATCAGAAACAACCGTATCGGCTACAAGTGCGTTCATTTTGAAGAGTCCTGATCCGGAGCGCGATCGAGGAACATAACGTCCCGCTCGCTGCGCACCAAATGTTGCCCGCCATCCACCAGGATGGTTTCCCCGGTGACGGCGCGCGCACCCACGAGATAACGCACGGCATCGCTCACATCCTGTGGGGTGGAACCCCGGTCGAGCGGCGTGCGTTGGTGAACCGAGGCGAACTGGGAGTCTGTCTGATCGCCGCTGGGCAAACTCAGGCCCGGCGCCACGCCGCAGACCCGGATCGCCGGACCAAGGGCCATGGCCAACATATCGGTCAGACCCGCAAGGCCGTATTTGGACAACGAGTAGCTCAGGAAATCAGGGTTCGTGTTTGCCAGTTTCTGATCGAGAATATTGACGATCACGCCGTCTTCGCCCTCCGGCAACTGTACCGCGAAGGCCTGCGACAGCAGAACCGGTGCACGCAGATTGACCGCCAGGATGTCATCGAAGCCCGCCGCCGAGACATCGTCTATACGGTCCTCGACAAACAGCGAGGCATTGTTGACCAGACAGGTCAGGCCACCGGTCTGCGCAGACGCTTCGCGGACCAGACCCCTGCAGGCCTGCGGGTCACCAAGATCAGCGGGCAGGGCCGTGGCCTTCCCGCCCGTCCGGATAATTTCGGCAACGGTTGCATCGGCATCCGCCGAAGACCGGTTGTAGTGCACGACCACATGCCATCCGTCAGCCGCCAGGCCCAGTGCAATGCTCCGCCCAATCCGCTGGGCCGCACCCGTGACCAGCGCTGCCGTCATGCAACGGGCCGGACGATGCTAGTTGACAATGTCTTCCAGCGGCACGTGGTAGTAGATCGTGGCGATCTCGGTTCCCGGATTGCTGTCGCCCAGCCCCGCATTCGAGATGTGGCTTACCGCCAGGGAAACACGCGAACGGTCATCGAAGCGGTAGCCAAATTCCAGCTGGGACCGGAATTCGATCGTGTGGCCCAGATCCTTGCCGTTGCCATCGGCGTAAAGCCCGGCGCCGAAGCTCGGTGTGAAGACCCAACGGCGCCCGAAATAGATATCGGTCAGAACGCCCACCGCGCCATAGACGGCCTGTTCGGTCGTCGCTTCGATCCCGGCCCAGGGCTTGAGAAAGCCGAGCGCCTTGTAACCGGAGCGGTATTCGAGGCGGAAGTCGAATGCATCCTGGTCGTCATTGAAGTCGTACCAGCCGCCACCCACGACGATGAAGTCCGGATCGTCGGCCATGGCCGGCGTTGAAAAGGCGACCGCCATTGCCACCGCGCATGCGGCGATTTTCGTCCATATACCCAACTTGAACCCCCTATATCAGACAAGGCTGATTACATTTTGGCGGCATCATAGGGTATCGGGCTACACACGAAAACCGTTCTGATTGCCCTCAGACGACCTGTTTCAAACCCTCGACAGCGTCAACAAGCGCGGCGCGGGTGCCCTTCTCCAGGGCCGAATGTCCGGCATCCGGGACAATCGTGAACTCAGCCTCCGGCCAGGCACGGGCCAGCCGATAGGCTGTTTCGATGGGACACACCACATCGTAACGGCCGTGCACAATATGCGCGGGAATGCCCCGGATGGCATCGAGTTCCGCAAAAAGCTGGTCGGGCTTCAGAAAGGCCTCATGAGCCAGATAGTGTGCCTCGATACGGGCCAGCGCCAGCGTTCCCGTGGACGCCGAAATGGCGCGAACCGCATCGGGATTGGGCTTCAGGGTCGAACACCGCGCCTCGTAACGCGCCCAGTTCAGCGCGGCCGGCATATAGATTTCGGCATCCGGGTCATTGAGACGCTTCCGATAGGCCGCCAGAAGATCGCCCCGCTCATCTTCGGGAATCGCCTCGGCGAAGTCCTGCCACGCGTCGGGAAACAGCCGTCCCATGCCGTGAAGAAACCAATCCACCTCGCGGGGCGAGCAGGTAAACACCCCGCGCAGCACGAGACCAAGGCAGCGCGCGGGCCAAGCCTGCGCATAGGCAAGGGCCAGGGTTGACCCCCAGGACCCGCCGAAGAGGTGCCACCGATCCACCTCCAGATAGTCCCGCAGTGTTTCCATATCCCGGATCAGGTGCGCGGTGGTGTTGGCCTCGACACTCGCCTGCGGGGTGGAGCGCCCAGCCCCGCGCTGATCGAACAGGATAATCCGGAAATGGTCCGGGTCGAAAAACCGCCGATGTGCCGGCATCGTCCCGGCACCCGGCCCACCATGTATGAAGACGACCGGCACGCCATCCGGTCGGCCGCTTTCCTCCCAGTACATGTCGTGGCCGTTGTCGAGCGCAAGGCGACCATGCGCATGCGGCTCGATATCGGCAAACAGAGCGGTGCGCAACGCAGGACTCCCATGACGCAAAGCCTGCATCAGGGCGCAGAGCCCTGCGGTTTGTCAACCAGACCCGCCATGAATTCGCCTTGCCGGACTGCAACGCTCGGACGTGTAAATCGTTATACTGGTCACTATGAAGCTGTTGCCTCACATAACAGTTCTGTTTGCGCTGTTCGCGAGCGCTGCGCAGGCATATGCCGAGATCCCCGATGCGCTTGCCGATCGGCTCGCGCCGGGTTCGTCCGGTGTTGTCGTCGAGGTTGTCGATGACAACACCATTCGCCTCGACAATGGGCGACAGGTCCGGCTGGTCGGAATCCAGGCGCCCAAGCTGCCGCTGGGCCGACCCGGCTTCGAGAAATGGCCCCTTGCCGACGAAGCCAAACAGGCCCTGGAAGACATGGTGCGCGGGAAGACCGTGACCCTGGCCTTCGGAGGCCAGAAGGTGGACCGGTACAACCGGTTTCTCGCCCACCTGTTCCTTCCCGACGGCACCTGGGTTCAGCAACGCCTGCTCGAAACGGGCCTGGCCCGGGTTTACAGTTTTCCCGACAACCGGGCTCTTGTCGCGGAAATGCTGGCATATGAAACCCGCGCCCGTGCGGCCGGCCGCGGGAATTGGACACTCCCCTATTATGTGGTTCTGGACCCGGACGGCAGCGCCGATCACCTGGAAAGGTTTGCCCTGGTCGAGGGGCGGGTGCGCGAGACGGCGCAGATTCGCGGGTGGACTTATCTCAATTTCGGGGCCGACTGGCGGACGGATTTCACGATTGCCATCGCCCCCGGACACTGGAAACGCTTCCAGGCCGCCGGCATCAGTTTCGAGGACTACAAGGGCCGCAAGGTCCAGGTGCGCGGCTGGCTCAAATCGCGCAATGGCCCCATGATCGATGTGAAACATCCCGAGCAAATCGAGGTTCTTTCACCATGACGACGAGTCTCCCTCACGGAAACAGAGGCCTGAAATCCTGTCTGGCACTTCTCGGATTGCTGCTGACGGCCTGTTCGGTGAATCCCGCGACCGGCGATCGCGATTTTACCGCCTTCATGTCACCCGAAAAGGAGGTGCAGATCGGCCGGGAGGAGCATCCCAAGATCATCGCGCAGTTCGGCGGTGTTTATGACGATCCCAAGGTCACCGCCTATGTGAACCGGATCGGCCAACAGCTTGCGGAAGTCTCGGAACTGCCGGATCTCGACTTTACCTTCACCGTTCTCAACGACGACATCGTCAACGCCTTCGCCCTGCCCGGTGGCTATGTCTATATCTCGCGCGGCCTGCTCGGCCTGGCCAACACGGAAGCCGAGCTTGCCGGTGTTCTCGGTCATGAGATCGGCCACGTAACCGCACGACACTCCGCCCAGCGCTACAGTTCTGCCGTTCTGGCCCAGGGCGGTTCTGTGGTCACGGGCATTCTGGGTTCGATATTTCTGGGGACCTCCGAGATCGGGCAGGCCGTGGCGCAATCTTCCGCGGTCTATCTCCAGTCCTTCTCGCGCGAGCATGAGTTCGAGGCCGATACGCTGGGCGTGCGATATCTGGCACGCGCGGGCTATACGACCGACGCCATGGCGTCCTTTCTGGCCTCGCTCCAGGCCTATAGTTCACTCGAAGCGCAGGTCAGCGGGCAACCGGACCCGGCCTCCCGGTACAACATCATGTCCACGCACCCACGCACCCAGGACCGCGTGGTTGCCGCGACACGGGCGGCCAATGTCCAGCAGGTCCCCGATCCGACGATCGGCAATCGCGAATATATGGCCGCGATTGACGGGATCATATTCGGCGGATCGCCGGAGGCCGGCCTCATCCGGGACCGTGTTTTCGTCCACGAGCCCCTGGATTTTCTGTTCGAGGTTCCCCAGTACTTCAGCCTTTTCAACGGAACCCAGCAGGTTATCGCGCGTGGTCCGGACAACGCGGCCATTGTTTTCGATGGCGGGAAGGTTGCCGCCGGCACAAGCATGTCGGACTATCTCACCCGTGTCTGGGCGAAGAACGCCCGCCTGAACAATCTTGAGAGCCTGCGCATCAATGGTATGGATGCCGCAACAGGCACGACGCGGGTCCGGAATCGCAGCGGAACCTTCAATGCCCAGTTGGTCGCCATTCGCCACAGCGGCGATCGGGTCTATCGCTTCCTGTTCCTGACACCCGGCACCCCGGCCGCATCCCTGGACGCCGACTTCCGGGACACGATGGAAAGCTTTCGCAAATTGACGCGGACCGACCGCAACCGATACAAACCCTGGCGCATCAACACCCGCGTGGTGGGACGCAACGACACGGTGCAGAGCCTGTCGCGCAACATGCCCCTGCCCGGCCCCAGGGAAGAGTGGTTTCGCGTGCTGAACGGGCTGGCGCCCGGAAGCGAGCCCTTCCCGGGACAGATCGTGAAAGTCGTCGTGGAATAGCGTCCGGCGTCAGGCCGAGAGGGTCTCGGTCACCGCGCCTGAATTTTCCAGGCAAACAGCCAGCAGATCGCCGCCCCGACCGGCACCGCCATCCAGCGTGACCGTGAAGGGCGTCTCGGTCACCCCGCGTGCCTGGCGATCAAACCCGGCCACGATCCGCGCATACTCGCCATAGGGTCCCGACAGGTCTTCGAGCGCACGCGGCGGCCACCAGAAACTGTCCTTCTGGGCCTCCAGGGGGCGGCTCTCATCCAGCCCCGCATGCACAAAAAGCAACGCGGGATCGTCGGTGGCCGAACGTGAAACGGCTGCGCGGCGCAGAGAGGACATGATCTGGGTGTGGCCGGCGCGGGCATGGATCAGATCGCGCAGTCCCGCCGTCCAGCGCGCGCACATGGCCGCACCCGCGCGTGCTGCGTGCTGGCCTTCGACAAGACTGCCGCCATAACTCTCAACGGTCGCGCCAACACCCTGCTCGATCATCCAGTCGAGAACCTCTCCGGGGTTCAGCGCGAGCTGTAACTGGAGAAGCTTCTGCCACATTTCCTCCTGCGCGCCGCGCAGAATGACCACGTCGGAGGCAAACATGCCGTGTGCGGCGATCACCGCACGCCGGAACGAGAGGACTTCATCGACCGTATCGGCCACCGCCGGGCCCAATCCGAGAATGTTCCCGAGGTAAACCAGGCGGTCTCCCGGCACAAAACGCGATGCGATAGCGCTGTGTAGTTCGGCCAGACGTCCGGCTTCGCCATGGATGGAGGCGATCGTCCAGATACGCTGCGCGCCGCGCAACAGCGCGAATTTGTCACGATCGACAATCAGTTCCGACATCCGGCAGCTCCTTGAAATGACAAAATGAATCAGTCCCTCGCGTCGGAGCAAGCGCACAAACGAAACGGGCCGGTCCCCCGAGGGAACCGGCCCGAATCACGAAATGACTGTTTGGTGTCTCAGGAGGAGAGAATTTTTTCCACCTTCTCCACCGCCTCTTCCGGATCAGTGCTTTCGACCGCCGCGAGTTCGCGTGAGAACCGGTCGAGCGCGGCCTGATACATCTGCCGCTCGGAATAAGACTGGTCCGGCTGGTCCTCGTTACGATGCAGGTCACGTACAACCTCGGCGATCTGGATTGGATCTCCGGAGTTGATCTTGGCCTCATATTCCTGGGCGCGGCGGCTCCACATGGTCCGCTTCACCCGGACACGGCCCTTCAGCGTCTTGAGCGCGTTGTCAATGACCTTGCGGTTGGACAGCTTGCGCAAACCCGACTCAGTCACCTTGGTGGTCGGCACCTTGAGCGTCATCCGCTCCCGTTCAAAACTGATGACAAAGAGCTTCAGTTTTTCATCCGCAATCTCGATATTCTCGATGCCGGTCACCTGACCAACGCCATGGGTCGGATAGACAACGAAATCACCTTCGGCGAATTCGAGCTTCTCTTTCCGGGCCGATGTACGCTTGGCGGGTGTCTTGGCAGCCGCCTTCTCGGTTGATTTGGCAGGCGCTTTCGCAGCCGGTTTCCTAGCCGGCGCCTTTGCGGCAGTCTTCTTCGCAGCTGGCTTCTTGGCCACCGGTTTCTTGGCCGCCGGTTTCTTGGCCGCCGGCTTTTTCGCAGCAGCCGTGCTGGAGGCGGCCTTGGCAGGGGTTTTCTTCGCCGCCGGCTTTTTGGCGGCCGGTTTTTTCGCTGCCGGTTTCTTTGCTGCCAGCTTTTTCTTTGCAGTCGCTGCTTTCGCCATGTTCAGTCCGTTCCATGTGCGTTCGGCGGGCCGTAACAGTTCCGGGCATCGCTTTTCCCGGAAAAGCGGCGGAACGCCTGCCGATCGCGTATATGCCAAAAACGAGGGACGGCCGGAGCCGTCCCTTTAGAGAATTCAGTATAACAGAAAATGAGGCCTTTTGGTAGCACCCGGCCCCATGGTCGGGGAGGCCGCGCCCGCCTAGTCGCCGCTGCCGGGGTTGGCGCTGAAATACTTGTCGAACTTACCGTCCTCATCCTTGAACTTGTCGGCGTCTGCCGCCTCGTCCTTCTTGGAGGTGATGTTCGGCCATTTTTCAGAATAGTCGCGGTTCAATTCCAGCCATTTTTCGGCTTCGGGCTCCACATCGGGGATGATGGCTTCGGCCGGGCATTCCGGTTCGCATACACCGCAATCGATGCACTCGTCGGGGTGAATGACGAGCATGTTCTCACCTTCATAGAAGCAATCCACCGGGCAGACTTCGACGCAATCGGTGTACTTGCACTTGATGCAGGCTTCAGTAACGACGTACGGCATATTCAGTATTCCTTTTGAACTTCGCTGTGAGAACGGACTTACGAAGCTGTGTTCGCCCGGTCAACCACACGTTTGCGGGCATCCCCACTGTCCCGGTCACTAACGTAAAGGAGGCCGGCGACCCGCCGCAACAAATTTGCCTCGTGATCGTGCACTTCGCCATCGGCATAGACGACCTCCCAGAGCATCTCCACCATCCGGATGCGCTCTTCGGGATCAAAGGCATCCTTGATCTCACGGGTGAAGCCGTAAAGCTCCACGGCTTCAGACGACGCCTTATTGGCCGCCGCCACAAGTTCATCGGCTTCATCCGCGCTCAGGGAAAACCGGTCCCGCAGGAGGCTCTCGATGACCGCCAGTTCATCGCTGCCAAATTCGTCATCCATGCGCGCTGCCTCGACCAGCAAGGCGGCGGCGGCGAGTTGCAGTTCATCCACGCCGCGCGGCCCGGACTCCTGCGATGTGGCGTCGTCACCGCCAAACAAATCTTTCAATCGATCAAACATGGTTCCTATCTACACGAGGGGGCACCGGGCGAACAACCACAGTGGCGTGAGCGCCCGAACCCGTCCTTTAGCCGTCGCGCAGCCGGTCGATGGCACGCCGCTCGCGCTTGGTGGGGCGCCCCGCACCC
>Ga0181558_10003506_pt1 | contig 14413 bp, 6 predicted proteins | sample 011ome_22_FD_133754 | JGI IMG/M metagenome (GOLD analysis project Ga0181558, IMG submission 133754) | Coastal salt marsh microbial communities from the Groves Creek Marsh, Skidaway Island, Georgia - 011507BT metaG (megahit assembly) | ecosystem: Environmental > Aquatic > Marine > Intertidal zone...
ACGCGGGGGTCACGACCCGCGGGGGGGACATCAGGAGCTCGGTCATCCACCGCGCGCCGCGGTCGCGCGCGGCGGCGGCGGCGGCCGGCGTCGTCGCCGCCGCCGCCGGCGCCTCCGCCAGCGCCGCCCACAGCCGGCGGCCGGTGGCCGGCCCCACGTCTACCAGGCCGTCCTTCAGCACGAACAGCGTCGTGTCCACGATCGCAGCCAGGGCGCGGCCGTTCGGATCGTCGGTCTTCCCGACGCCTCGCGCGCTGGACTCGACCGATCGCGGCGTCGCGATCGGTTTCGGTTTCGGTTTTTCAGAGCACCGCTCGAGCGCGGAGACGAGCGTCTCGACGACGTCGCTCGAGCTCGCGAGCGCGCGTATCCTGGCTCGCCGACGCGCCGCGCGCTTCACCGCGCTCGCCTCACGCTCCATCTCCGCGCGTCGTTTCTTGATACCCTTCTTCCGCGCACCACGTTTGTTCGCGTGCGCATCGCCCGCGGGCGGCTCGTCGTCGGCGTCGCCGGCGTCGCCGCGCGCGTCCGCGGAGACGACGGCGCGGAACAGAGACGCCGCCGCCGCGAGCGCCGCCGGTTCGTTCGCGTCGGCGATCGCCTCGAGCGCCCTGCGCGTCCACGTCTCGACGGACGCCGTCTCGATCCCGGCGCAGTCGTAGTGCTCCAGCACGCGCGCGAACGCCGCGGTGGCTCGCGGCGGCGCGCCGCGCGTCGAGCGCGCGCGTTTCTTCTCGCCGGGTTTCTTCTCGCTTTTTCTCCCTTCAAGCCCTTCGGCGAACCCGCGCGCCGATCCGTCGGCGGCGGCGCGCCACAGCAGAAGCAGCGTGCGCTCCGCCATCGCGCCCGCGAGGTCCCCTTTGGCGAGCCTTTGCACCATCTCCAACAGCTCGTCGTGAGATGAGATGGTGAGATGGTCCTCGAGCGAACTCGAGCTCCCTCCCGCGCGGCTCGCCCCGAACACGCGCTCGACGCGGCGGAACAACGCGTCCAGCTGCTCGGCGCTGAAGTCCTTGGCAACCTCCGTCAGAAGCGCGGAGACGTTCTTGCGGGTCTCCTCGAACGCGTCCGGCCGGAACGCGACGTCCCACAGCGCGTCCACGTGCGCATCCTCCAGCGCGTTTTCCTGCGACAGGTGCCGCAGAAGCACGCAGAGCTGGTCCACGTACTGCTTGTGGTGCAGGTACGTCGGGCGAAGCGCGCGCGCCACGACGCGCTCGCGCGCGATCCACGACGTCGCGGCGGCGGCGGCGGCGGCGGACTCGGCGGCGTCGAGCCCGCCGGCGTCGCCGCGCGCGCTCTCCAGCATCATGTTGATTTCGCGAAGCGCCGCGAGCTGCGCGTTGAACGTGTGCACGCCGAGCAGGCCCTTGACCACCGCGCGGTGCGCCTCGGAGACGCGCCGCTCCGCCTCGCCGCCGCCGAAGGCGCGCGTCAGCACGCGGCGCGCGCTCCGCAAAAAACTCGAGACACGCGAGAACGTCTCGACGGTGTTCGTCTTTTCGTTTTTCGTCTCGGTGTTCGCCTTTTCGTTCTTCCGCGAACGGTCCTCGTCGCCGGAAGGGGAAGCCGGAAGGGGCTGTTTCGCGGACGTCCGTGCGTCCACGTCTCGCCTGGCGACGCGCGCGACGCGCGCGAGCGCCACCTCGACCGCGCCGGCGACCTCGCCGAGGCGCTCGCGGGTGAGCTCGCCGGCGCACGCGGCGGCGGCTTTCCCCGCCGCGTCGAGCAGCGCGAAGGAGCCCTTTTTTTCTTCCGACCCGCGCAAGGCGTCGCAGATCGAGACGAAGCCCCCGTTCGAGCCGAACGCGTCCAGGACGTACCCGAGCCACTCGTGTTCGCGGCTCGTAGACTCGCGCCGCGTCCCGAAAACGTATCTGTCTCCGAAGCCGTCGCGGGAATCGAGTTCGTACCCGAAGCCGTCGGCGGCGCCGCCGCGCGCCGTCGCGTCGCTGTCGTCGGCGGTGATGTCGATGACGCCGTCGGCGTCGGCGCCGTCGCGGCGGCGGAGCGCGTCAGAGGGCACCGCGGCGAACGCCGCCGCGTGGAGACCGCGGTCGACGTCCACCATCAGGTCGTGGTTCCGGTGCCTGCGGGGCACGGGCTCGAAGCGGTTGGTCGCGTGGAACGCCGACGCGCGGTCAAACGTCCAGGTCAACGCGGTGAGCAGCGCGAGCGCGTCCGATTCCTCGGGCGTCTCTTCGTCTTCTCGCGCGGCGTCTCCCGCGGTGTCCGTTTCGGCGTCTCCGTCACGACCGCGGGCTTCGTCCGCCGCCCGCCGCGGGCTCGAAACGAGCGCCGCGGAGAGCTTCACGGAGACGAGCTCCGCCAGGGCTTTGCACGCGACCAGGATGTCGAGCTGGATGTTGAGGTCCCAGTTGACGACGTCGTCAAACACCACGCACTTCTCAAACGCGCTGGGGGTCATCTCCCGGTACAGCCTGGTGAGTTCGACGCTCTTGCGCTCCGCCTCAACGTCCCCGGTGTGGACAATCTCGCACGCCGCGATGAGGCACGACGCGAGCTGCTTCGGATACACCATCCACGAGGGGTGGCGGCAAAGGCCCTCGGCAACCTGCAGGTAGTCCTCCAGCGGGAAAACACATCCCGCGATCGTCACGTCCAGGTCGCTGGTATCGTCGAGCGGAGACGCCCTCGCGTCCGTCGCAACCTCGGCGCCGTACTTCGCGTCCGCATCGCTCCTGTCGCTGATGAAGTTCCCGACGGGGGAGTCCAGGGGGGGAACCGAGCCGTCCGACGCCGCGTCCATGGCGCGCGACTTTTCGTGTTGAAAAGTGCCGCTCAAACGCAGATTCGCTGTATCCAGATCTGACGGGCGCTTCGCTCACCTCCCCGAGTCCCTCCCGACCCGCGGCGCCCGCGCGCCTCGACCAAAAGCGGCCACGAAGTCGCGCCACGAGGTCGCTCCGACCTCACCCGACCCTCGATTTCAAACGGAGACGCCCTCGCCGGCGCTCCGCGTTCTGCGCGGACGACCGCGCGGGGCTCTTGGAAGAGCCGAGCTGGCTTGAGCGCCGCGCGTTGTTGATTTTTGATTTCCGAGTGCTGTTTTTTGTGGGCACCGCTCGTGCCTACTTCTCGCGAGGGTTACGGCGCGTCGCGCGTCGTCAGTCGACGTCGCGCGCGCGCGCGACATGCGCGATGACAGCAGCGACGACGATTCCTCTCCACCGAGGCGGCGCGGGCGCGCGGCGCCGAAACCCGCGGGCGAGATGACCATGGTGGAGAGGCACGTGCAGAGGATGATGGCGGCTCGCGCGGAGGAAGAGATGGAGACCGCCCGCCAAGCCTCGCGCGCCGAAACCCTGCGCCGCGAGGGCGAGGAGGCGCTCCGCGCGGTCGGGGACCTGGACGTCGACAGTGACAGCGAGAACGAGGACGACGACGCCGCTGGATTCACCGGCCGCGCGCGTCGGGATTTACGACGCGAGCGCGGGGGCGAGGGTGAAGCCCCTCCCGCGAGCGACGTGCGCGTTCGCGCGATGACGCCCGCCGAGCTGGGCATGGCATACGCGTGGATGCGCCGCGACCAGAGGCGTTACGCGAACGCCGTGAAGTTCTGGGACACCGCCGCGTCATCGATCCAGGCGGCGTTCGAGGAGACCCTAAACCCAGAATCCGGGGAGACGTCGGTGTCGTCGTCGTCGTCCGAGACGTCGTCGTCGTCGCGCGTGCTCGGCGCGTTTTGCGCCGCGACGGGTCCCGCGCCGGTGGCGTTCGCGGTGCTCAAGAGCGACGGGCTGGTGGTGGACGCGATGGGCGTGCGGCAGGGCCTGCGCCGGCTCGGTTTCGGGCGCGCGCTCGCGTTCGAGCTGGTGCGCCGCGCGAGGCGCGCGGCGGCGGAACGCGCCGGACCGCCGGAGTACGTCATCGACGCGTTGCCCGGCTCGGTGCCGTTTTGGCGCGCCATCGGGTTCGCGCCGGCGGGCGGCGCGGACTCGCCCACCACCGCGGTGATGCGGCGGCTGTGCGGGGACGTCGCCATGGCCGTGGACCTGCTCGAGGACCCGCCCGCGCCGAGCGGAGACGAGTGGTGGGTGCCGGCGCGGAGGAAACGCTTCGGGGACGCCGAGGCGTGACGCGAAGGTTTAATACGCATATTAATGATATTAATGGTCACCGTCTCGTGCGCGCCAAGCGGCTCCGCGCGACGGCGGCCGCCCGCGGGTCCACCGGCCGTCGGCTCACCCCGGACGTCGCATCGCTCGCCGCCGTCGCGCGCATTGTTTTAGTCGGCGTCTCGCCGCCGAGCGCGCGCGTCCGCGATAAGCCTCCCCGCGATTCCCCAGGACGCTTCTCGTCCGACGCGCCGAGCGCGTCCGCGCCCGGAACGCCGAGGCTCATGCCGTCGCGCAGCGTGGGCGCGGCGCCGGGAACGCCGGCGGGCGGTTCCACGGCGGTTCCGCGGCGGTTCGGCGACGGTTCAGGACCGGGCGACGCGTTTGAGCGCGTTCCCGGTGACGACGGACCGACGCGGCGCCCCGCGCGCGTCAGACCCGCCGCGGACCCCGCGCCCGCTTCCTTCGCGCCCGCTTCTTTCCCATCGAAAGAAGGCGGCTTCATCGCGGACACCGTCGCGGCGGCCTGGCGCGTCCTGGAGAGCGCCAGCGCGCCCGCGGGGACGCGCGCAGCCCGCGCGCTCGGGGTCTTCTCCGGGAAGCGCTCCACCAGCCGCTCGCGCGGGATCGCCGGCGTCTGCTCCGCCGGCGCGGCGGCGCCGAGCGCGCGCGGCGGCGGCGAAACCGCCCTCGCGCGCGTCAACGCGGAAGGCACCGACGGCGACGGCGACGGCGACGGCGTTCGTTTCGCGGCGCCGAGACGCTCGTCACGGTCACGTCCTTTCGCCATCGTTCGGGGGGTCGTCACGGCGAGCTCCGAAGGGCTCTTCGCGAGCGCGCTCGGGACGCGCGAAACGCGCGTGCGAGAGAGGCTCGGCGGTTTCGGCTCCGGGTTCGGCTCCGGGTCGGGGTTTTCCGCGCCCCGAGACGCCGGAGCCGCGGACCGCGTCCCGAGTCGCGACTCCGGCGTCGCGGCCGACGCTTCTCGCGGCGGCGACTCGGAACGATCGCGTGACACGAAAACGCGCGTCGCGTCGTGCGTTTCTCTCGCCGCGGCCGCGGACGGACGCGCCGCCCGCGCCCGCGCTGTCTCCGCCTCCGCGCGCGCCGCCCGCGCCTCCGCCTCCCGCCCGTCGCGCTCGTTCTTCGCGCGCAGCTCCGCGGCTTTCTCCGCGGCCGCCGCGCGCAGCGCCGCGCCGCGCGCGTCCAGGTCGGCGCGCTCCATCGCCTCGAGATCCACCGACCCGGCCTCGTCGCCGTCCACCGCCGCGAGCACGCCGGTGAGGCGCCGCTGGACGTCCCGTAGCGCGAGCGCGCTCTCGGCGAGTCGGTTCTCGCGCGCATCCATGGCGCGCGCGAGCGCGCGCATCTTCTCCGCCGAGCGCTCGTGCGCGTCGCGCAGGTCGCGCGCGACGTCGTCCAGCGCCTCGCGCGCGGCGTCCACGCCGCTTTGCGCTGTTGTCGGGATCGAACCTCCGACCGCTTCGGCGCGCGCGTTCAGAGCGAAGCCGGCCGGTTCAGAGCGAAGCCGGCTCCGCCGCTCGACGCCGAGGCGGAACTCCTCCGGGACATCCGGGAACGGCTCCGGGTCGAAGAACCGCCCTCGGTCTTCGTACCGCCGCGCGAGCGAGGCGACGCGCCCGGGCTCGGGGAGCTCGGGTGCGGCGAGTAGCGTGGGTGATGCGTAGTGGCGAACGTCCGTGACGGTCTCGGCGACGTACGCGTCGCCGTACGCGTCGCCGTACGCGTCGCGATACCTCGGCGGAGACGATCGATCGTCGGGGATCGATCGTCGACGACGCCCGTACGCTACCCTCTGTCGCGACAGAGGGAACCCCTCCGGGTCGCCCTCGGTCGTGCGCTCGTCCCGCCACACCACGTGCCTGTCGCGGTTGGCGTGCTTCTCGCCACGTCTCGAGAGCCTCGACGGTCCCCGGCCCGCGTCCACGCGCGAGGACGTGCCCGCCGAGACGCGCCTCTGGAGCGCGAACGGGTCGAGGTCCCCGCGACGCACGCGCACGGCGGGAGGCGTGTCCTCCTCGCTGTCGGGGGGGCCGTCGCGAAGGACGTGCCGAATCTGCGTCGCGCGCCTCTCCACGACGGACGCGAGCTCGCCGTGACGCACCACCGAAACCACGCTCCCCTCGTCGTCCGAGTCGTCCGAAGCGTACGTGCCCATGACGGAGACGCGCGGTCCGACGCCCTTGTTGGTTTTCCCGAGATGCTCCCCCTTGAAGGAGGCCCGGGAGGCCCCGCGCGCCGCGCGCCGAGAGGTGCGTTCCGCCTCCGCCAGGCCTCCACGCGCGCGACGCTCGCGCGCGAACCCTCCGGTTCCCGCGGACGGCGTCCGAGGCTCCCTCGGCTGCCCTTCCAATGCCTTCGCGAGGTGCTCCCCCTTTCCTCATCGCACGAAACACTTCGCGTGTTCGCGAGTCGAAGCCTCGGGCCCTCGGCCGTTTTGTCCTCCTTCGTTGCCTCAAAGGTCCGCATTTGCACAAGGTTTCGAGTCACGAAAAAAAGAGAACGTTCGATCAACAGAGTAAATAGTCCGAAGTTTACCTTCGAAAAAAGTTGATTTCAAAGCCGTTGGGGGAGCATTTTGAATTCCGCGAACCTCCAAGCCGCACTGTTCCATCGCGCGGAAGACGCCTCGAGCGCTCTCCCCGTCGAGCACGATGTCGGGACGAAGCATGCGCCAGAGGGCGCCCGTGTCCTACAAAGCGAACGACATGAACCAGGCGAAGACGCCGTCGTGGCTGGTACGTCCGCGTCGCCGCGCCCCGCGATGCACCGATGGGTCATCCGCCCGCGCGCGGTGTGCATTTTCTTCTTGGCGCTCGCGAATTCGAACTTGCTTCCCCTCGACCCGGCCGTCTCGCCCCCCCGACGCGCGCGCGCTGACCGTGCCTCATTCCGACCCCCCGCTCGCGCGCCAAATCCCCTCCCCCGTCGTGACGCCCCGCAGGTCAAGACGAGCGTCAACGCGCCGGTGCCCGCGCGCGAGAAGAAAGAGAAGAAGAAGACGGACCCCGTCCCTGCCGAGAAGCTCGCGGAGAAGCTCGCGGACCTCGAGGGCGGCGACGACGACTTCGCGAACGATTCCGCGAAGAAGCACCGAGGCGGCAAGGCGGGCAAGGAGAACGGCGAGGCGCGCAAGACCGCGGGCGCGCGCGCGGCGAAGGCGGCCAAGGACAAGGCGAGATCCAAAAAGGCGGAAAAGCCCGGCTCACGCAAGCTCTCTGCCATGGCGCGCGCCGCGGCGACGGCTAACGACGGGCTGAAGCGGGGACGCTTCGAGACCTCGGACGATCCCTCGTCGCACGGGTCCATAAAGAAGCACGCGGGGGGCAGGCCCGCCAAGCGACACGCGCGCGCGATGCTGCACTCCAGGTTTGACGCCGCCGCCGACCCCGGGTCGCCGGATGTCATGACCGAACACGTGCCCGCGCGCTGGCCCGAGGAGGACGCGGACCCCTCGCCGCCGGCGGCGTACGTGCCCGTCGCCAAGGAGCGCGGCGCGAAGAAGCCCGGGAGCGGCGCGGGCCGGTATGAGCAGCTCGCGTCCGCGGCGACGGCGGCGGCGGCGGCGGCGAAGAACGCGATCGGGTCGCAGGGCGAGAAGCTCCCCGCCGGGCGCGCGGATGGCGCGTGGTCCAGCGCCTACCGCACGCTGCAGGCGGCGCACATCAAGCTGCAGACCAAGTACGACAAGCTGAAGGACACCAAACTGAACGGTTTGATAACGGAGGCTGAGTCGTACCGCTTGGAGCTGGCGGACCACGGCGCGAAGGCGGAGGAGCTCATCAAGCACTTCCGCGGCGAAGCCGACCGCCAGAAGGAAGCCGCGGCGGGCGCCGAGGGCGCGTCATCGCGCGCGTACGAGCTCGAGCGCGAGAACGCCGAGCTCAAGGAGACGCTACTGGCGTATCAGGGTAAGATCCTGCGCGTGGAGCAGGAGGCGGCGGCGGCGACGCAGCGCGCGGCGGAGGAGGCGGCGGCGAGCACGTCCGGACGGTGGGGAAGTGAGGAGCTCGAGGCGTTCATGGGCCTGAGGTGGGACAAGCAGAGCACGGGCGTGCACCACTTCACGCACGCCGCCACCGGGTTCGCGTTCCAGCTCAGCGCGGCGGACCCCGCGTCGTACGCCGACGACGACGACGAGACCCGCGAGCGGAGGAGGAGGGAGAGCGACGTCATGTCCGGCGCGGGCGCGCTGGCGGATGAAGTGTCCTTCGTGCCCCTCGAGTTTGGCAAGGCGGAGGGGTATTTGCCGGGGTACCTCTCCGAGGCGATCGAGTTCGAGCGCGGCGAGATGCCGGAGTTCGTCGGGCGCATGCTGGGCGCCCTGAACCAAGTCGCCGTCGAGCACGTCGCGCCCGCGGCGAGCCGGTGAGCGCGGAAAGACTTTTTCCGCGCGAGAGACGCGGGCGGGCGGCGGCGCGTCTTTATTTGACGCGCGAGAGAGCGCCGCCTCGGCGACGGCTTGTTGTCACGAAAGAAAATATGACTACTGCGAACTACTGCGAGAGTCGCGGCGGCGCCGGGAGCTTGAACCCGCCCCAGATTCCCGGCGCGAGCTCGTCCCGCAGGTCCGCCTCCGAGAGCGGCTCGTCTGATTTGCGCACGCGCACCAGGTCCACCTCCATCAGCAACGGCTCTTCCCTGTGGTTCGCCAGGCGCCTCCCCGCGCCGAACGTGGGCGGCTTGGGGTTGACGTCCCCGCTCACCCACCCGAGCGCGGGAGGCACCAGGACCCGCCGCCGGGCGCCCTCGCGCATGCCGAGCACCGCCGGCGCAACGGCGCGCGGGAGCGCGTTTGGCTCGCCGAGCACGAACTTGTACGTCGCGCCGACATCATCCTGGCCCTCCGTGCCGTACCCACGCGCCCACATGAAGATGGGTGTCCCCCCGGACGAGTACTTGAAGTACGCGCCCGGGGCCAGGCGATACACGGTGTACAGCACGAAGAGCGTGTCGCCCTTCTGCGCGGTTTTCCCGTCGCTCTTGCCCTCATCCAGCTCGCGATACTGTATCCCCGACGGCAACGTCACGAGCACGCCGGGGTTCGCCTCCGCCGCGCGCTCGTCCCGACGACGCTCCGCCTCATCGCGCGCCCTCCGGATCTCCTCCTCCGTCCGGCGGCTGGAGTTGCCGGACGCGGGGGGCGCCTTGCCCAGGCCGTACGCGAGCGCTTCTCGTGGGAACAGCAGACCCGAGACTGTCGCTCCCGACGTGAGAATGGCGTGCCGACGTCCCCCGAGAGTCTCGGGGGAGGGGGACGCGCGCGATGCGCGCCCGTGACCGGCGTCGCGCTCGGCGGCGCACCGCGCGGAACGGCGGGGGTCGCCGCGAGACGCGAGGCGTGCCGACACCGGCGCCGGCGTGGTCGCCATCGTCGCGCAATGAACAAGTGGACGACGATGAGTCATCCCACAAAACGAAACGAAGTTCTGTGAAAGCGACAACTGGTAACTGATTACTCCGTTGCGTACCAAATATTCAGACTCTTTGCTCACTAAAAATCCTCCTCCCGTTCGGCGAAAGGGCGCGTTCGTAATCGGGTCGCTTGGGAGTACGGTACGTAAAAGGTGTTGAAACAGAGACGCGGCCTGCCCCTCGGCACACACCGTCGCGCGCGCTTCCCGCCACGTACGCCAGACGCGCGCGTACGCCGCACGACCGCGCCTCGAGCCGAGCGTCTCGGCCGAGTACCCCGCGGGCGCGGAGGCTCTTTCGCCGTCTCCGACACCGAGAGCCCCGGGATTCACCACCCTCAAGCATTCGTCCGCGCATTCGTCAGATCTCGCCCCCTCGCGGTATGAGCTTCGCGGACGCGTATGGCGGCGCGCCCGGGGGCGCCGGCCCCGGCGGCTCCGGCGCCGGCCCGAGCGACCGGTTCGCGGAGGCGGACGACCTCGCGCGCGAGAGCAAGAAGGTGTCCAGCCTCATCTTCCAGATGACCACGAACGTGTCTTCGTTCAAGCGCTTGGTGGATGCGCTCGGCACGGGCAAGGACACGCGCGAGCTGCGCGGCAAGCTCAACGCGCAGCGGGAGAGCATCGGGGGCATGGCCAAGGAGGCCAGCGCGGCGGTCAAGCGGCTGGCGTCCGGGGGGCGCGCGGACGACCAGAAGGCGCAGAAGCTGGTGCGCGACTTCCACAGCGTGCTGAAGGATTTCCAGAAGGCGCAGCGCGTGTGCGCCGAGCGCGAGGCTACGTTTTTGCCGCAGAAGCCCTCCGGCGCGCGCCGGACGTACGGCGCGTACGACGAGGAGATGAACCGCGAGGCGGTGGGGCACTCCGACTCCGAGCAGCAGTCGTTGCTGCAGGCTACGGGCGGCGGTCGCAGGCAGGAGCTCGTGCGAGACGAGGGCGAGATGGAGTTCAACAACGCGCTCATCGAGGAGCGCGAGCAGGGCATCCTCGAGATCCAGCAGCAGATTGGAGAGGTGAACGAGATCTTCCAGGACCTCGCCGTGCTGGTCAACGAGCAGGGCCAGATGATCGACGACATCGAGGCCAACATCGTGAGCACGGCGGTGCGCACGAAGGATGCGCAGCGGGAGCTCACGAAGGCGGACAAATCACAGAAGGCGGCGAGGAACAAGATGATCTGCGTCGCCGTCGCCGTCGCCGTCGCGCTCGTGTTCCTCGTGCTCTTCCTCCTGAACTGAACTGAAGAGTGGCCGAAACGCGGCGCGCGCGGAGCGAATTTTATGTGATTGATACGTACGAGGGCGCTGTAGCGAGTACGCGGTCGTACTTCCGTTTCAGAGCCGTCAGCTAAGTCGACGCGTTTTCGTCTCACTCGCGTGCGTTCTAGGTCCCGCTACTCCGCGGCTTTCTGCGCCTCTTCCAGCGATTGGAATCCTTTCGGGACGCGCGGGAGCGCGTCCACGGCGGCGTTGATCTCGTCGATCATGATTTTGATGAGCGCCAGTTTCGACTCGGTCAGCGCGCGCGGCTGGAAGAACGTCTGCAGTTGCAGCCCCGCGGCTGGGTCCCACGCCGGGGGGTCGGGCAGACGGGTCAGTTCGTACGGCCCCTTCTGGTACTGCCCCCCCCCGTACGCGCGCTTGTCGAACACCCACAGCTTGTTCTCGCGCGCGTCGTAAATCTCGGGGCCCCACGTGTAGTGCAGCAGAAACGCCTCGAACGAAAACGCCCCCGTCTCCGCGTCTTCGGCGCCGGCGTCGTCCGCCGGGGGCTGCGCCATCAGCGGCGATCGCGGCGCGCCCGCGATAGCGTGCTCCACGCCCGCGACGAGGATCGCCGCGTCGTACGCGTACATGTCCCGCAGCCACCCAAGCGCCTTCCTGGTCTCCTCGGGAGTCTCCGTGCGCCGTACAAACTCCGCCCACAGAGGCGCGACGACGCGCAAATCCTCCGCCGACAGGCACGAAGGCGCGTTCCCGGTGCGCGGCAGCGCCGCGCTCGCGCTCCGCGCCGGGTGGTGCGACGGCACCTGCTCGTGGGGCACCTCGTTCAGGTACTCGCGCAGGACCCGCAGCATGTTGGGCTCCTTCGGGCCGATGTACGTGTACTCGAACCCCACCGCCTCGCCGCGCGGCTTCAAAATAGACGCCGGCGGCGACTTGACGTAGACGTAGTCCGTCTCCACCATCATCACGTGCGAGCACCGATCGGCATCCGTGGTTTTCGACCACTGCGCGACAGCCAGCGAGCGGTCCGCGACGGGGTAGTCGCACCAGTTGTCGCACTTCGCTTGGTTCGGGTCGAACCGCATCGTCGGCACTTCAAACATCAGCTCGTCGTCCCTGCCCCGGTGTAACACGCGCGTGAACGCCTTCAAGATGGAACCGGGCGTCGACGCGTGTTTTTTGTACGTCGCGTACATCACGCGCGTCTGCCAGTTCATGTACGCGTTCCCGGAGCTCGTCAGCACCGTGTGCAGACACTTCGGCGGACGCTTCCTCTCGCGAACAGGCACGTCCTCGAGCAGGGCGTAGCGCACGGAGGGGCCGGTCACGGCGGGCAACGACCCGCTCGTCCACGGGATGCCGTCCCCGGAGTGTACCGGGGTCTCGCGGTCGAGGTCGTCGGCTTTCAGCCAGCACTCGTGCGTCTGGGGATGCCACACGAACGACGTGCACGCGCGTTTCTCCGCGCACGACACACAGCAGGCGTCCGCGGACGGCAGCACGTTCGTCGTGCCGGCGGTGACCACCGACCCCCACAACTCCGTGTGCGGGCGGTACCGCGACGAGACGCAACGCTTCGCGCGAAGCGTTTTGTCGTCCCCCGCCGCGCCGGAAATCGGGTCGAGGGATTCCGGAAACTCGGGGAATTCGTCGGCGTCGAGCGCGCTCGACGCCGTCGAACCGGACCCACGGGAGGATCCCAGGGGGCGTTCCTCGGTCGCGTCCAGCGAAGACGCGCGCGCGCCATCCTCGAATGGCTCGCTCCAGGAGGAAGACGCTCGCACGGACGACTCGCGCGTGTCCGTGTTGCCGGCTCCCGCGATCGTGCGTTGCAGGGATTCCGCGTCGGAATACCCCGACGGGTCGAACGGATTCACCACCGACGCGCCGTCGCGAGGGTTCGTGCCGCGTGCCGCGTGCCTCCCGCGCGAGAAGTGGCCGAGACCGCCCCCAACGAGATCCGCCGCCGCGAATTTGGTGTGGTGCGCGTACCCCGTCTCGTGCGCCTTCCGGCTCAGGAAGTCCGTCGCCCCGTCGTGTCGGTCCGCCACCGCGTCCGGATGCGTGTCCCGCAGAGCCTGGAACACCGCGAGCAGCACCAGGCACGCGATACCGCCGAAAGCCGCGAGGTGGGCCTTGCCTACGCCACCTCTGCCGCGGCGATCGGCACCCATCGCGCTCACACGGCCACCCGCGCGCCGAGCGAAGTGGCCGCGCCGGAAGATCGAATTCGACGTTTCATGTCACATCTGTCACATCGAAGCGCGAGTACGGTATTTTTTCCGTTACTATCCTATCCTATTGCGACACGACATTCCGCGTCCGAGACGCGTCTCAATCTAAGCTCCCGTAGTCCCCCATCCCCCCCTCCCCTAAACCCGTCCTCATCCCCTCATCTAAGCCCGTCATCCCCTCTGCGGCGGTCGGGGTCCCGTGCCCCCCCTGATGCCTCCCCGGAGGTTCCCCCGACGCCTGCATCCGGCGATACTGCAGCATGTTCTCCAGGTACTTCCCGTGCGCCTCGATGGCGCGTTGGAGCGTGCGTTGTTTCGTGAGCTGCTCGTGCAGCTGCGACTGCATCTCCATCTGCTTCATCAGCGCCAGCCCAACGTCCTGGTCGCCCTCGAACGCGGACGGGTCGAGCCCGGACGCGCCCGACCCCGGGGTCACCGAGGCCGCGGGGTCCATGTCCTCGCCCAGGAACTCGCGCATGCCGCCCGCCACGTGTGCGGGCGGGACCAGCGCGGGAGGCTCCGGGAATCCGTACTCCGCGGGCATCGCCGGCGGCGCCGATGCCACCGTCATCAGGTCCGGCGGAAAGCTCGCCGCCGCAGCCTCTTCGCGGAGCATGCGCGCCTTTTCCTCCGCGGCGCGCGCGCGCGCGGCACTGCGCTCGGAGGCGCTCGGGCGTCGGCGGAGCACGCGCCTCTCCTTCCCCCCGCCCCCGGCGGCGTCGCCGGACGCGTCCTTGCGCTTCTCGCCAACCTCCGGCGCGCTCGCCGGATTGGCGGCGCTGTCCTGCAGGCGGTACTTCTGCAGGTGGCTCTTGACGTGCTGGATGTTCATGCCCTCCACTTCCATGATCTGCATGACCCCCTTGGGCGTCGCCATATCCAGCCCGCCCAGCAGGTCCACGGCCTCCACGAACCGCCTGTGCAGCTGGGGCGTCCAGCGCAGACGCTGCTTGCCTTGCGCGCGCGCGCCGGGTTTCTTTTCGACACCCGAGTCGGTGTTGGCGCGTTTCGCACCCGCGGGCGCCGCCGACGACGTCCCCTCGGGGGCTCCTGGAACCCCCGCGCCCGCGGCGATGGCCGCCCTGGGAGGAGCCACGAGTGCGCCACCGGCGCCTCCGGGCGGGCCGCCGTCAAACCCGCGCGCGAGCCCGAAACGCCCCGGAGGCAAGGCACCCGGGGTCGCGATCCCAGAGGCTCCTTCGAAGGCTGTCGGTAAACCCTGTGCCTGGTGAGGCACCTGCGGGATATCCGAGCGGATACCCGCGAACGCCCCCGGATCTTGCACGGCGCGTTCCGGTTTCACCACTTCACTGAACCCACTCGGATGCTTCGTGCCGTGGACGCTCCTCGCCCGTCGGTCCGCGTCGGCCCCGGCCTCCCCGTCGCCGGCGTCTATCTTCAAGTCGTCGTCCAGCAAGGAGTTGAGAAGGAAGTCGTCG
>Ga0181558_10003511_pt1 | contig 14402 bp, 13 predicted proteins | sample 011ome_22_FD_133754 | JGI IMG/M metagenome (GOLD analysis project Ga0181558, IMG submission 133754) | Coastal salt marsh microbial communities from the Groves Creek Marsh, Skidaway Island, Georgia - 011507BT metaG (megahit assembly) | ecosystem: Environmental > Aquatic > Marine > Intertidal...
CACCTCGGTATTCCGTGCCACTTCTTGCGCACCGATTCTGAAGGGGTGATCGACAAGGCGTACGAGAACGACGGGTTCCCGTTCCCTCGGGCCGCCGATGGTGGGCTGGAGGGAGAGCGGGTTCCTCGTCAGTGGGGTGCTCGCCTTGCCTGGAACGCAACCGGAAGCTTTCTGCTTCACAGCCAACACACGGTGACCGATGTGGGTGAGTTCTTCGAGACGACCTACATCGAGACCGAGACCAGCCGTCATCCCTACGCCATCTCCTATGGTGCGGCGTCCGAGCATGCGGGTCGGTTTCGGGGCTCGAACACGCTGCGCAGGGAGTACGCCCGTCAGCGTGAACTCGAGCCCGATCCGACCTTGGTCGAGCAGTGGTCGGGGCATGCGTGGCCATCGGCCGCCGAGCGAACCCACGTGCTCACTGCGTTGCCCTCGCAGCGCGAGTTCTCTCCGTTCCCGGGTATCGATCTGATCGACGTCTACCGCTTTCTCGAGCGGCAGCGTCGTTCCCGCCGCAATTGACGCACGGTGCGTTCGCTAGTGGCCGATGACTGCCACGTGATCGATTGTTGCGAAGCGGATGTGAACTCGATCGCGGAGCGCGATGTCGGTTGCCACCGTGACGAGGTCGGAGCCGACGGAAACCATTGCACCGCGGACGTCGTGCCCTGGCGTCGAGATCATCACCTGTGGGCGTTCGGTGGCCAGGTCCATGAGCGCTGCTTTGAGCGTGACCGAGAGCGTGCTCAGCCTGACGTGAGCAGGCGCAGCATCGCCGGACGATGGCCGCACGACGGCGAGCCGTTCGATCGGCACGAACACGTCGCCGAGTCGGTCGGCGCGCACGATCGTGAAGTCCGCTCCGACCGCCACGACCGGGCCGGTCAACTGGAAGCCCGAGCAGCTGATCGCGGCGATCGGCCGTCCTTGTTCGGCGAGGCCGACGAGCGTGCCGAGCAAGGTGGCGTCGGCCGCAGCCTGTTGTTCGAGCGAGTGCCGCCGGGAACGAGCCCGAGCTGCGTCGTCGGTGCGGCTCTCCGAAATCCACTGGTGGAGCGCAGCGAGCGGCTCGGTGGCCGTCAGGTCCCGTGGGTGGGAGGGCGGTCGAGGCTTGTCGCTCACGGCACGACCCTACCGAGATCACTCTGTCGGTGGCCGGGAGTGGCGCTGTACGCTGCCGGGCGACAATGAGCGAACCCTCGATCACCATCCGGGTCCCCGGCAATCACCTCATGGGTGCGCTGCTCGGTGAGCACGACCGTCACCTTCGGCGCATCGAGGACGCATTGCCCGACGCAGCCATCACTGTGCGGGGAAACGAGGTGCTGCTCTCCGGTCCTGGCGCGTCGGTGGCGGCGACACTGTTCGAGGAACTTGTCGTGTTGGCCGAGCGGGGCCAACGGGTCGACGAACGGACCCTCGACCGCACCATCGACATGGTGCGAGCCGATGAGCGTCCATCGGAGGTCTTCACCCACGACATCTTGCGGGCCGACAAGGGCCGGCTGATTCGCCCGAAGTCAGCGGGCCAGAAGGCCTACGTGGAATCGATCGAGCGCAATGTCATCACGTTCGGGATCGGGCCGGCGGGCACGGGGAAGAGTTGGTTGGCCGTGGCGATGGCAGTTCGGGCACTGCAAGCCGGTGACGTCGAACGGATCGTTTTGACGCGGCCGGCGGTCGAGGCCGGCGAGCGCCTTGGGTTCCTGCCCGGTGATCTGATGGCGAAAGTCGATCCGTATCTTCGTCCGCTGTACGACGCGCTGCATGACATGGTCGGCAACGACGGCATGGAACGGTTGCTCGACCGAGGGATCGTCGAGGTTGCTCCGCTTGCCTTCATGCGAGGCCGCACGCTCAACTCGGCGTTCATCATCCTCGACGAGGCACAGAACACCTCACCCGAGCAGATGAAGATGTTCCTCACCCGCATCGGGTTCGGGTCGAAGGCGGTTGTCACCGGCGATGTCACCCAGGTCGACGTGCAGGGTGGGAAGTCGGGTCTCGGCGGACTCGAGCAGGTGCTCGGCCACATCGACGGCATTGCGTTTGCGCGGCTGAGTGGACGTGACGTGGTTCGTCACCGGATCGTGCAAGACATCGTCGACGCCTACGACAAGGCGAGTGCGAACTCGCCTGGTGGTGCTGCGAGTGCGAACTCGCCTGGTGGTGCTGGGAGTGCGAACTCGCCTGGTGGTGGTGGGAGTGCGAACTCGCCTGGTGGTGCTGCGAGTGCGAACTCGCCTAAGGGTTCGCAGCCGTGAGTGAGCCTTCCCCTGTGGTGATTGCAGTGGATGAACAGTCGGCGGTTGCCATCGATCTCGATCGGTGGTCGACGTTGGCCGAGCGGGCTTTTCGATCGCAGGGCGTGGTCGCCGGGGAGTGCAATTTGTTGTTCGTCGATGACGACACGATCCTCGACCTCAATCGTGAGCACATGGGCAAGGACCGACCGACCGATGTCTTGTCCTTCCCTCTGGACGGTGCCGACGCATCACACCCCGATGATCTCATCGGCGACATCGTGGTGTGCCCGGCTGTGGCGGCGGCGAATGCTGCCGACCATGCGGGCCAGGGCCATCATCACGGGACCGTCGACGACGAATTGGCATTGCTGATCGTCCATGGTGTGTTGCATTTGCTCGGTCACGATCACCAAGACGACGCCGAGGCCTCCGCCATGGAGGATCTCGAGCAAGAGATCCTGGCGTTGCATCACCGATGAGTACCGGCCTGGTTCTCGGCGTCATCGTTGTGACCGTGCTCGTCTTCCTCGGTGCGGTCGTCGCTGCGGCGGAAACGGCACTGACCCGCATCAGTCGGGCCCGGGCCGGCGGATTCGACAGTGAAGAGCATCTGGGGACGCTGGCGTTGATCGATTTGCTCGACGAACGCGAGACATCACTTGCCCCGCTCCTGCTCCTTCGCATCGCTGCTCATGTGGCAGTCGTCGCCATCATTGTCTCGCTGGTGGCCGACCGCGTCGCCGGAGGGCTGCCACTCGTCGGTGCCGCAGCTGGAACGGTGATGGGTCTCTACGTGCTGTCCGAGGCCATTCCTCGTATCTGGGCGCTCCAACACCTGGATCGGGCGGCGCTCGCATCAGCTCGTGGGCTCCGGATCCTGTTGAAGGTTGCACCCCTGCGGGCGTTGACTCGCTTCTTCACCGGCATTGCCAATGTCTTGCTACCTGGGCCGGCTGGTGCCCCGGTTATCTCCGAAGACGAATTGATCGCGATGACCGAAGCTGCGGCCGCCGGCGATGCCATCGACGTGGAAGAACGAGATCTCATCGAGTCGGTGTTTGCCCTCGGCGACACGATCGTGCGCGAAGTCATGGTGCCGCGTACCGACATGACCACGGCGACGTCGGAGAACACCGTGAGCGAGGTGATCGACCTTGCCGAGGCGAAGGGGTTCAGTCGCGTGCCGATCTGTGGGCAGGGGGTCGACGACATCGTCGGTGTCTGCCTTGTGAAGGATCTGGTCCGGCTCGAGCGAAGCGGTGGCGGTGACCGACAGGTGGTTTCGTTGATGCGAAAACCCCGCTTTGTCCCCGAGACCAAACACGCCGACGATCTGCTTCGCGAGATGCAGGCGGGTCTGCACCATCTGTCGATCGTCGTCGACGAGTATGGCGGCACCGCCGGGCTGGTCACGCTCGAGGATCTGGTCGAGGAACTGGTCGGTGAGATCGTCGACGAGACCGATCGGGAAGAACCGCTGTACCGATCACTCGCCGGTGGCGATCTTCTGGTGCATGGTCGGATGCCGATCGATCAACTCGAGGGTCTCCTCGAGAAAGAATTCGTCGACGGCGACTGGGACACCGTCGGCGGTCTGATCTTCCACGACCTGGGGCACGTTCCTGGGGTTGGCGAGTTCGTCGTGGTCAACGGGGTGCGCCTCCATGTCGAAGCGATGGAGGGGCGGCGCATCACCCGCGTTCGGGTCGATCGCACGGACACGGCCGATGACTGACGGGTTCCGCTCCGGTTTCGTGACGTTCGTCGGCCGCCCCAACGCCGGGAAGTCGACACTGCTCAACCGGATACTGGGCCAGAAGGTGTCGATCGTTTCCGACAAGCCCCAGACGACTCGGACCCAGGTTCGTGGGGTACTTACGTCGAAGGACGACCAGATCGTGTTCGTCGACACCCCCGGGATCCACAAGCCGCGCAGCGCCCTCGGCACGAGCCTCAACGCGACCGCGGCACATGCCATTTCTGATGTGGACGTGGTCTGCTTCGTCGTCGACGCCACCGCGCCGTACGGACGGGGAGACGCCTATGTGGCACGAACGCTTCCCGATGACGCGGTCGTGATCGTCACCAAAGCGGATCTCGCCAAGCCCGAGCAGGTGCTCGAGCAACTTCGGGCCACGTCAGAGCTGTCGGCGGCAGCCTGGTTCCCGGTCAGTGGTCGCACCGGTGACGGCGTCGACGCGCTCGTCGAGTACCTGCGGAGCCGGTTGCCCGAGGGTCCCCAGTTCTATCCCGATGACATGGTGGCTGATGTTCCCGATCCGTTCTGGGTCGCCGAACTCGTCCGCGAGCAGCTGCTTGCCGTGGCCCGTCAGGAACTTCCGCACTCGATCGCAACCCGGGTCACCGAATGGGACTGGCCGCGTATTCGCTGCGAGATTCTCGTCGAACGCGAATCTCAGAAGGCGATGGTGATCGGGAAACGGGGTGAGAACCTCAAGAAGGCTGGAACCGCAGTCCGTCGCCAGCTTCCCGACGGAGCGTTCGTCGAGTTGTTCGTCAAGGTCGAGAAGAACTGGCAGCGTCGACCCGATTCGGTCCACGAACTGGGGTATTGAACCGGTTGGGTGGCTCAGCGTCACTTGCGCCGCTGAGGCGCCATGGGACGCGAAGCGAGACGCGGTGGTGCGGCAGCGCGGCTGCGGTCGCGGCGGGTTGCACCGAGGAGGCGGGCGGCGATGAGGAGCGCGGTCGCGACCGCACCACTCCCGGCCACGACCCAGATGATCGGATTGTCGACATCGCTTCCGCCGAGGAGTGCGTGATACGAACCCGCCGCAACGGTGACGATCGACATCATGTGCACCGTGCGCCACATGGTCGGGTTGATCCATGGTCTGAGCAGAGACGTCACCTCGACCAGCCCGAGCGTGATCGCTGCAATGATGCCCCACGCTGCGGCCTCCGGGTTCCACGTGGATGCCCCGGGGATGAAGAGCTCGCGCAGCCCGAAGTCGACGAAGGAGTCGAGTGAGAGCGTGGCCATGTGCACGATCAGGAACAGCAGCGACAGGCCGCCCAAAAAGCGATGCAGGTCGAGCAACCACGGACCCGAACGACGCTTGACGACGCGCGTCGAGAGCAAGAGACCGACGATGACTGCGGCGACTGCCGTCGACCAGGTCATCAGCCCTGCGGCGCGGGTGGCATACCACCACACCTGGTCACTCACCGTGCCGCCCGTGAGAGTCGGGGTTGCCGTCGTGGCACGTCGTGGCCAGGGTGCCGACGGTGTGTCGTTCGCCGTGTTCGGTGACGACGAAACCGGTGAGCGATGCGGTCTCGATCAGTCGGCGGGCTGCGGGCCAACCGACGACGATCGAGGCGGTGGCGAACACCTCTGCGGTCGCAGCGCTCGATGATGCGAGTGCAACGCTGGTGATCGTCGAGTCGGCGGATCGGCCGGTACGGGGATCGATGATGTGGTGGGCGGGCCCGGCAGCGGTCGACCATCGTCGTCGCAGCGTCGTGCTGAAGCAGAATCCGCCCTGTTGAAGGTGCGCGACCGGTTTGCTCGGGTCGATCTCGGTGACGATCGGCCAGCCGCCGGCAAACGGGCAGTGCCCACCAACGGCTGTGTCCCCGCCGATGGTGACTGCTGCGCCGGTGGCTCCACGTTCGAGAAGACGGTGCACCAGCAGGTCGGCGGCATGTCCCTTTGCGACGCCGCCGAAATCGAGCGTGACGCCCTTCGGCAGGTGCACGAGGCCGGTTGTGGTGTCGACATCGACTGCGTCTGCCCCTGGGACGGCGGCAGCGGGTCCGAGTGCGGTCGGGCCGGCGCTGAATGTCTGGCCGTAGCCGGCATTGACCAGTGCGTCGTGCACGGTCGGATCGAAGGCGCCTTCGGTGCGGTGCCAGGCATCGACACCGAGCGCCACGAGCGTTGCCGTGTCGGTCGAGACGATCACCGGCCGGCCTTCGGCGCGATTGATCGCAGCCAGTTCCGAAGCGTCGTCGAATCGTGTCCACCGAGCGTTCCAGTCGAGGAGTTGCGCGACTGCCTCATCCAAAAGAGGACGGGCTGCGACGTCGACGACGAGGTGGGCGCGGGTGCCCATCGACTCGCCCCACCATTCGGCCACCGAGTCAGCTGCCACGGATGTAGATGGTGGTTGTCGGCGTGATGGTGGTTGTCGGCGCGCTGGTGGTTGTCGGCGCGCTGGTGGTTGATGGCGCGGCGGTGGTCGTTGGTGGAGGAGCTGAGGTGCTGGTGGCCGCGGCCGCTGCGCTCGTCGTCGGGTTCAGCGCCAAGGTGGTGGTCGCGGCGACACGGAGTGGGCTCGCTGGACGAGGGACGACCATGGTCGTCGGAGCGGTGGTCTCGATCGGGAATGCAAAGGTGGCGGGGTCGAGTGCGAGTGTTGTCGTGGTGGTGGTGGCCCGGCCGTCGGCCGTGTCGAAGGGCGTCGCCGTCTCGGCGACAGTTGCTGCTCGGCGTTCATGGAGACCGACAGCAGTGGCGATCGCAACATAGGACGCAGCGCAGAACGCGCCGATCAAGCGGCGGGTGCGGTGGGCAGGGTGAGGGCGACGGCGAGGCATCGGCGACCAATCGAAGCGGGGTAGTCGACGGGCGGGACGCTACTCGCAGCAACCGACCCACATGGCCCGGTTTGCACAACCCTCACGAAACCCTCATATCTCCTTCGGCCCTTGTCCATGCTCGTCGCGGAGGTGCTGGAGCAGGCTCGTGGCGTCGTTGCGATCTTTGGTTCGGGTCATGGGTGGGAGGGCGTTGATCAGGTCCCAGCGGTAGGAGCGCGCTGTCGCAAGTCGCGGATCGAGCACTGCAACTACGCCTCGATCGGTGCTGGTCCGAATCAGCCGACCAGCACCCTGGGCGAGCATGGTTGCAGCCCGGGGAAGGTCGATCACCCGAAATGCGGCCGGACCAACTCGGTCGCGCCGGGCTTGCAGTACCGGATCGTTGGGGCGCGGGAATGGAAGCCGGTCGATGATGACGAGTCGGCAGGTACGGCCCGGGGCATCGACGCCTTGCCAAAATGACATCGTGGCGAACAGCGAGGTTTCGTCATCGCTGACGAACTCGTGGAGCAGGGCATGCTTCGACCGTTCGCCCTGCATCAGGATGGGCCACGGCAGGCGGGTCTCGAGTCGCTCGACGGCCTCGCGCATGGCCGAAAAGCTCGTGAACAGTGCCAAAGTGCCTCCGCCCGCTGCAGACATGAGCAACTCGATCTCGTCGTGCTGAGCGCCCCGGAACTCTCCCGAACGTGGATCGGGCAGATGTGTGGGGCAGTACAGAAGTGCGTTGGCTGCATAGTCGAACGGGCTTCCCACATCCACGGACACGGCTGACTCGGGCAGGCCGAGTTGCGATGTTGCGTTGGCGGGCAGGGTTGCCGAGGTGAGGATTCCGGACCGCTTGTCCCACAGGTTCTCGCGCAACAGCTCGGCGATCGAGATCGGGGTCGAACGCAGACTCGGATTCGACGATGGCCCGTCCACCCACATGACCTCGGTGTCGGTCGGCCATCGGACGGCATCGATGTCGTCCACGAGGCCGGTTGCGACCTGCCGAGCCCGGATCGCCTTCGTGCGGGTGTCGGCCGGGGCATCGTCGGGAACGGCCCGAAGCGCATGCAGCAGTCGTTCGGTAGCACCTCGAATGTCATCGAGCGCTCGGCCGAGTACATCATCGGGTCCGTCGGAGAGTCGGTCGCCGATGCGCCCCTCGAGCGCAACGTGCAGTGCCACAGCGGCAGCTTCGGCCGCTTCGGGTGCATCGCGTTCGACCAGAACAGACTGAGCATTGCGTGCAGCTGCATGTACTCGGGCCGGGCTGATCTGGCGGCCAGCAGCCTCGGCCACAATGTCTTCGAGTTGGTGTGCCTCGTCGATGATCACGACGTCATGCTCGGGCAGGATCGTGTCGACCGTGATCGCCAAGGCGTACAGGTGGAGGTTCACCACCAAGACGTCGGCACCGGCGGCCTTGTGCCGGGCTTTCTCCGCCAGGCATTCGTCGCCCTGCGGGCACCGACCTGCACCGGGACATTCGTCGCGCCCGACCGAGACCTGACGCCAGTCGCGGTCGCTGATCCAGTCGAGTTCGGCCCGATCGCCGACCTCGGTCTGGGTAGCGAAGGTTCGGAGTTTCACGAGCGTCTCGCCGTCGACGGTTCCTGACATCCCGTCATCGGTGTCGTCATCGAGATCGAGGTCGAGGTGATCGTCGGCTTCGATCTCGTCGAGACGTTGGAGACACAGGTAGTTGGATCGTCCCTTGAGGACTGCGAAGGTGAACGACGCATCGAGTTGCTCGGCGAGGAACGGAAGGTCCTTGTTGGCGAGTTGGTCCTGGAGAGCCTTGGTCGCAGTGGCGATGATCGTTGGTCGGTCCGAGAGAACAGCCGGCACGAGGTAGGCCAGCGACTTTCCTGTTCCCGTACCGGCCTGCACGATCGCATGACCGTCAGACTCGATGGCCTGAGCGACATAGCGCGCCATGTCGGTCTGGCCATGGCGGCGCTCACCGCCCCCTGGCAGGGCGGCGGTGACGGCTTCGAGAGAGGAGGTGGTGAGCTCGGTGAATGACACGACGACGCGGCACCCTACGCTCCCCGAGCCGGGATAGGTTGCCCCCGTGAAGATCGCCGACCTCGACCCACGAGGGATCCCGAGACATGTTGCGTGCGTCATGGACGGCAATGGTCGGTGGGCCCAGACGAGAGGTCTCCCTCGAACGGAGGGGCACCGGGCTGGAGAGCACTCGCTTTTCGAGGTGGTCGAGGCAAGCGACGACATGGGCATCGAGTGGTTGACCGTCTTCGCGTTCAGCACCGAGAACTGGAAGCGTCCACAGGACGAGGTGTCGTTTCTCATCAATTTCAATGAGGAGATCCTCATCCGTCGGCGCGAGGAACTTCACGAGAAAAACGTGCGAGTCCGTTTCGTGGGCCGCCGCGATTGGCGGGTGCCGAAACGGCTGATCCGGCGCATGGACGAGACCCTCGAGTTGACGCAGGACAACACCGGTCTGACGTTCACCATCGCCTTCAACTACGGCGGGCGGGCCGAGATCGTCGATGCGGTTCGCCAGATCGTGGCCGACGGTACGCCTGCCGACAAGATCACCGAAAAGACGATTGCTCGCCGGCTGTACGACCCCGAAACCCCCGATCCCGACCTCGTCATTCGCACGTCGGGAGAGCATCGCATCTCGAACTTTCTGCTGTGGGAGCTCGCCTACAGCGAATTGCTGTTCACCGACACCCCATGGCCCGAATTCGGCCGACAGTCCTTCATCGACGCGATCCACGAGTTTCAGACGCGCGACCGGCGGTTCGGCGGGGTCGCGTCTCCGGGCTGATGGCGCTGTACCGAGACCACGCAGTTGTCTTGCGGACGTGGAAGCTCGGTGAGGCTGATCGGATCGTGAGCCTGCACACCCACGACCATGGCAAGGTGCGCGGGGTTGCCAAGGGAGTGCGCCGCACGAAATCGAAGTTTGGGGCGCGGCTCGAACCCCTCAGCCATGTCGCAGTGCAGCTGTACCGCGGTCGTGGCGATCTCGACACCATCACGCAGGTCGAGACGGTCGATCGGTTTGCCAACCTCCGCACCTCACCTGACCGCTTCGCGCGGGGTCAAGCAATGCTCGAGGCCGTCGATCAGGTGGCTCAGGATCGCGAGCCCGACAGCGAACTGCATGTCATGCTGGTGCGGGCGTTGCGCACGCTCGATCAGAACGACTCTCCGCTGGTCATTGCAGCGTTCTTCCTGAAGCTGCTGGCCCATGAAGGGCTGATGCCCCAGCTCGATGCATGCGTAGCGTGTGGGGCCGAAGAACACCTCGAAGCGTTCGATTTCGATGATGGCGGTGTGCTGTGTCGGTCGTGTCGACGGGGCCGGCCGGTCTCCGGCGAGGCGCTGGGCCTGATGGGGCGAATTCTCGGTGGTGGACTGGGCGGTGTTCTGGCCGAACCGGTCGGTCCCGCTACCGGCGAAGTCGACCTGTTGGCGACCGCGCTGATGGAACATCATCTCGAGCGTCGATTGCGCTCGGTGGCGGTCCTCGATCAGACACAGCGCTGATCGATAGGCGGCGATGATCAGCGACTGATCGGCACCCAGCGACTGTCGGTCTCGGACCACATCATCCATTCCTCGAGTTCAGGGTCCCATTGGATGTAGGTGTCACGGGCGTCGTCCCACATCGGCGTATCGACTCCGGGTCTCGGCGCTGGCACCGGAGGGTGCGGCGGCATGGTTGGTGCGGTGTCCTGCGCCTCGGGCTGCGCAGGAGGTTCGGGCTCGTGGGCATCCTCGTGCACGGCAGCGGGCTCTTCGAGCGGCGCTTCGCCGGATGTTGTCGCAGGACTGGCATCGAAGGATGATTCGTCCGAAGGAGGTGGCGGCTGGTGGGCCGCCAGCGACCCGGTCGGAGGTGGTGGTGCACCAGGGTTGGGGGGCGGAAACACGGGCGGTGCACCGGGGTTGGGAGGGGTCGACTGGGGTGGACTCATTGAACCAACAGGAGGTCCGCTGGGCGGGGGTGGCTGCGATGTACTGGTCGGAGCGCCAACGACGAACACCGGGGACTGGGTCGCTCCCCCCAACGTATTGACGTTGCGAACCCCGACGGGGCGCCCGACGTGGTCGGCTCGTACCACGAGTGTTTTGGCTGCCATGTCTCCGATGCGTCTCGACCCATCGCTCGAGAGCATTGCGATCGTGCCGACGAGTGGGCCGGTGACGTAGCCGAACCCGTCGACGATCCACAGCAGGCCCCTGATCAGGTTTGGTCCGGCGCCGGCGAGTTCGAAGGTTTCGTTGTCGACGACCCGCAGGCCGAGGAGGCGTTTGCCTGGGCTCCACCCGGTGAAGGCGGGAATGACCATCGTCAGAAGCACCGAGGCGCCGACCCAGACCACCAGCAGGAGCCCGACGTCGGCGGCGGTCCCGAGGTACACGGTCGATCCCGACAGGATGCACACGTCATCGCTGAACTCGTTGATGACGTCGCACTGCAGTTCGGCAGTGAGCGGACTGTCGAACTCGGTGGTCGTGAAGGTGGCCAAGATCGTGGCGAGGAGAAACAGTCCGCCGATCGTTGCGTCGATGAACCAGGCACCGATACGTCGTCCGGCAACCTTCGTCGGGTCGGTGCCGGCGAGCATCGGGACGACGGGTGCTGGAGGCCCGGATGGTGGGGGTGGAGTCGCCGCTGTCACGAACCCAATAGTGGCGCATGGCGACGAGGCGCGCCGGTAGCCTCCATCGCCATGAGCGCCGCCTCTCCTGATCCCGAACTGTTCGACAAGATCGTCAACCTCTCCAAGCGGCGAGGTTTCGTGTTCCAGTCGGCGGAGATCTACGGAGGCTTTCGCTCCACCTACGACTACGGACCGTTGGGTGTGTTGCTCCTCCGCAACGTAAAGGATGCGTGGTGGCGGTCGATGGTGCAGGAACGCCACGACGTGGTCGGGCTCGATGCCTCGATCCTGTCGCCACCTCAGGTGTGGCAGGCCTCCGGTCATCTTGCGAACTTTTCGGATCCACTCGTCGACTGCACGAACTGCCGGGCTCGACATCGGCTCGACAAGCTCGACGACCCCGATGTGTGTCCGTCGTGTGACACCCGGGGTTCGTTCACCGAAGCACGCGAGTTCAACCTGATGTTCAAAACCCATGCCGGTCCGGTCACCGAGACCGCCGCCGAGGTCTACCTTCGGCCCGAGACAGCGCAGGGCATGTTCATCAACTTCGCAAATGTGCTCAACACCAGCCGAAAAAAACCGCCGTTCGGCATCGCACAGATCGGCAAGTCGTTCCGAAACGAGATCACTCCCGGCAACTTCGTGTTCCGCACCCGTGAGTTCGAGCAGATGGAGATGGAGTTCTTCGTGCCGCCAGCCGACAGCCAGCAGTGGTACGAGTACTGGTGTCAGGCCCGAATGGACTGGTACCTCGACCTGGGGATGAACCCCGACAAGCTCACGCTTCGTGCCCACGACGACGACGAACTCAGCCACTACAGCTCGGGGACAAGCGATGTCGAGTACCTGTTCCCGTGGGGTTGGGACGAACTCGAAGGCATTGCGAACCGAGGTGATTTCGACCTCACTCAGCATGCGAATGCGTCGGGGGAGAAGCTCGATTTCTTCGATCAGGCGACCAACGAGCGCTACGTCCCGCATGTGATCGAGCCTGCTGCCGGCGCGACCCGTACGGCGATGGCGTTTCTGATGGACGCCTACGACGAAGAAATCGTGAACGACGACACCCGAACCGTGCTGCGTCTCCACCACAGACTCGCGCCCTACAAGGTTGCGGTACTTCCCCTGTCGAAGAAGGACACGCTCACACCCACGGCGCTGGAGGTCTTCGACGCCATCAAGGGTCGCTGGATGACCGACTACGACGAGACCCAGTCGATCGGCAAGCGTTACGCCCGCCAAGACGAGGTTGGCACGCCCTATTGCGTGACCGTCGACTTCGACACACTCGAGGACCGAGCGGTGACCGTTCGTGAACGCGATTCACGGGAGCAGGACCGCGTCGCACTCGATCAACTCGAGCGCTACCTCGCCGAGCGCCTCACCTGACAGCAGGGGTTCATCTACGGATGCCTCTCCTGGTAGGGTGCACAGCCGTTGGCTAAAGGAACTCGCCGGTCGCGCCGATGCGTGGCGGGGTGGGTCTGGTCGCCCGATGGAAGTTCATCAAGGGAGTACAGGTCAAAGATGCGTGCAAGAGGGTTCTTCGTCGTGTTGGCAGTGCTTGCTGCCACGTTCGGAGTCAGCGGGGCAGCGGGAGCCGGTGCCGGAAACGGCGATGCGAGCGACAACCGCAACAACGCCGCAGTATTCGACTACTGGACGGCAGACCGGATCGCATCGGCGATTCCGCGAGACCTCGTGATCGCCGAGAACGGACTCGGGTACCTCAAGGGAGCGAACGGCGAACTCACCCCATACGGCCACAACATCATTGCGCCGTTCACCCGCGTAACGGACACCGCGATCGAAGGGGCCCGATACACACCTCAGGGGAAGGACGCCGGACCGCTGGCGGCGATTTTCACGGATATGTCGCCTGCCGAGGGGACAACGATCGGAGCCAGTTCGTCGTTCACCGTCGACATCACCAATGCGAATGCGCGCGGGGTCAACATGTTCGTCGGTCGCGTCGGCTCGGCCAAGACGAAGTTCTCCATGACCTTCGTCGGCGGCAATACATGGCAGAGCAATGTGCAAGGCTTCAGCAACGGCGACTGGGAGTGGTACGTCGAAGTCCGTGAACCTCGTGGCGTGCGGACGTACTCCAGTACCGTGGGCTTCGCTGTCGACACCGGTGGCGGTGGTGGTGGCGGCGACTGCAGTGGCACTGAACTGGTCACCAACTCACGGTGGACCTGTGGTGGCGCGGTGCAGACCGCTGCGGGCCGGATCCTGTTCACGATGGGCGGCAGCAACTACGTGTGCTCGGGCACGGTGGCGACAGACGGTACGTCAGGACGATCGATCATCATCACGGCCGCACACTGCATCTACGACGAGGTGGCGGATGCGTTCGCCTCGAACGCGATCTTCATTCCGAGTCAGGACGACGGTGGTAGCGACGGCACTGATTCGGATTGCTCGAATGACCCGATCGGGTGTTGGGCAGTCGACCACGGCATCGTCGACAAGGAATGGGCTGATCGGACATGGTCGGACAACATTCCCTGGGACTACGGCTACTACGTGGTGTCGGACACGGGCGCGCACTCGGGAACTGCCTCATCGTCAGCGCTCGACGTTGCCGCAGGATCGTTGCCCGTCGACTTTTCGGCCCCCGCCCTTGGTTCCAACGCAACTGCGCTCGGCTACTCCTACAGCAACGACCCGAACTTCATGTATTGCCAGGAGGGACTCGGAGAGTACGGAGTGAGTCTCTTCCTCGGTTCGTGTGGCCTTTCTGGCGGAGCGTCTGGTGGACCTTGGCTGCAGCCGGTCGATGGTGGGAACGGCGTGATCATCTCGGTCAACAGTTGGGGTTGGGGCAGCCAGCCGGGCATGGGCGCTCCGAGGTTGTACAACAACAGCGCAGCGTTGCTGTTCGCTGTGGCGAAGAGTTCTGATCTTGCAACGGCCGACCGCGGGTTTGTGATCGACGCCAACAGTC
>Ga0181558_10003518_pt1 | contig 14383 bp, 10 predicted proteins | sample 011ome_22_FD_133754 | JGI IMG/M metagenome (GOLD analysis project Ga0181558, IMG submission 133754) | Coastal salt marsh microbial communities from the Groves Creek Marsh, Skidaway Island, Georgia - 011507BT metaG (megahit assembly) | ecosystem: Environmental > Aquatic > Marine > Intertidal...
ATGCAAGAAGAAACTCCGCCGCGACGACGCCACCGGATCGTGGATGTGCGACCGTCACCAGGGCGAAGTAATCGAAGCCGCGGAATGGGTATACATTCACAGCATGTTATTCGCTGATCACTCGGGTGAGGCGTGGGTGAGTTTGTTTGGAGAAGTTGGCGACAAAATCTTTGGTTACACTGCGTCGCAAATGAAGGAAATCTTTGAAACGGAACCAGACAAGTACGAACAAATTCAAATTGACAAGTTGTTCCAGCACGCCAACGTGCGCATGAAGCTTTCTGTCGACGATTACAACGATGTGCCGCGCGTCAAGCGTCACTTGCTCGAGTTTACGCCGATCACCAACTATGCCGATGAGAGTAAGAAATTACTCAAGGCTATTGAGAAGATTGAACTCGGTGAGGATGTTGATGCGTATGTGGAGCCGACTAAGAAGCGCGCGTCGGATACGTTTGGGCAAATGCCGTCGAACAAGGCGCCGACGTACGGGGAACAAGCTGCGGCGCAGGGTTGGAATCAGGCTGGCGCGCAAGCGCCCGCGTACGGTGGATACAACGATTCAGCGCCCATGAACGGTGGTTTCGGCGGCGGTGGCGGTGGCGGTGCGAAGGGAGAGTGCTATGTGTGTAAGCAATCTGGACACTGGGCGAAGGACTGTCCGCAAAAGGCTAACGGCGGCGGCGGTGGAAATTCGTACAATGCGTTTGGCGGAGGCAACTCTTCATATGGCGGCGGCGGTGGTGGCGGTGCCAAGGCGAACAGTACGTGCTACAAATGCGGTAATGTCGGTCACTTCGCAAATGCGTGCCCGAACGGCGGCGGCGGCGGCGGCGGTGGATACCAAAATCAAAACGCGTTCAATGGCGGCGGCTACGGCGGCAGTGGCAACGGCGGCTACGGCGGCAACGGTGGCTGGTAATGGACACATGGACATGAAATCAGATACGCTATACATCGTTAATATTTGTAAACCAACAACATGCATACATACAACAAAAGATGGATTATCGTTACATTACTACTCTACACCGCGCGATGCTTGCACGAGCTCGAATGCGCGTTTATCGAGCACATACGCCATTGTGGCATTCAACACGCCTTGCACCCATATCAGTCGATCGTGTGCCCAGTTGAGCTGGACTTCTCCAAAACCCGTGGTCTGCACGAACTGCCATGTGAATCCAGCGAGGACTAGGGAGACGAACAACATCGCGCCAAAGCGTCGTCGGAAGCCCCACCGGCGCATCATGGCCAACGTCGTCGCCATGACTGGATGCACAGTCATGCGGAAGTAAAACATGGGATAAAACACCACGAGCGCGATAGAGTACACCGCTAAGTGGCGCAAATACTGTCGACGCTGAGACCCAGACATTTGTTGCCAGGTTAAACCGCGCCAAGATCCCGCTAGTGCTCTCGCGGATGGTCGCACGGCAAATGCCTGTGTCTTGCATCGGTGGCAATGACATTTCCCACCAACGATGCATCGAGGTAAAATGTGCGGTGAAAACTTTTCGTGAAGCTTTTCGATGCCATCAAAGTCGGCTTGATAAATCTTCACTCTTCCTTTCGTGTTGCTGCTGACGACTTCGAGGAGAATCTGAAGTGCGCGGCGCATCAACCACCACACGTTGATGACGTGTACTTCGCACGCCAGCTGTGGGTAGTTGGCATCTAGTGTCACCAGTGTTGTGGCGACGAGAGATATCGGAAACGACGTCAAATCTATGCCTGAACAGTCCACTAATGCGACTAATCGTCCACGCATGGCGCCATGGGAATTTTTCAACGCGATCCATTGCTGTTCGGCTTGCGTCATCACCGCCGCGACGACTTCATCCAATCCCTCCACACCGACCGCATCCATAGCGTCTCGAAGTCTCAATACAAGTTGATAGCCTCCACTCCAAGTTTGTCGCGGACCATGAATGAATGCAACGTTTGAGAACTTTTTCAGGTTGGTTTCGTTCAAAAACTTGTACCTTTTACGCCACTGCAACGAGCGCTCCACGGCGAGTGCGGCGGCAGAAATATTCCTATACTGCAAAATAAACGCCGATAACTGCGTATCCGTAAATTTCGTGCGCGCCGCCGGAGAAATTTTATTCTTCAACGCGTGAATTTCAAATTCCGGCGGAAGCACGAGCACGGCACCGTGTCCAGTATCTGTGGCTACAACGCTTTCATACACCACAGCAGGTAACCGTTGCAACCGCTGCACGCCGCCCTTCATCCATCCCACTGGACGCGTAATCAACCGTCGATGCTCCGCTTGACGCTCATAACTCGCCGCAAGCCCTGTCGTTGACACATCATCGTCGCTATCATTATCACTCCCGCTTCCATCGCTCACATCATTCCCTCCTTCCCTGCTCGATGTGCCGCGTCTTCGTCGGCTCTTCACCCCCGTAAATCGCGCAATCGTCGCCAATTGCCCCTCCGCGTGCCTCATCGCCACCAATACGTCCCTTGGTAGCGCCTCTTCGAGCACTTCCCACGCCTCGTTCACCGCTAATCTATACGAGCTCACTTCTGTGCGCACTTTATTCTTTGCAAGTAATTTTCCCAACCGTTTCGCGTGCCGTTGCAACTTTACGCGCACCGCTGGAATTTTACACACTCTCGCCGCGAGCTTTGCAAACTTGCGCACAAAGCATTTATACGGCGCCGCGGCGGCGATGACTAGCGCTGTGCGACCGGTGATGAGCGGCAGGGGCTTGGCGCTCGCCAAGAGTTCAGCTAGCCGAGCGACGCCAAAGCGTCTGAATCCAGTCCCCGCGCTGCGTTGGGCGTGTATTATCGCGCTCGTCGCCGCCACAATCGCCGCTACGAGCGGTCCACGCCGGCGCCGCGCACGTCTGAGCCATACTATGCGCGTGGTGAAGGATGCAAACTGCGCGAGCGGCACCGAGGCGTGTTTGAGCTCGCTCAGCACGGCTCGAGTGGAGCTCACCGCGACGCGCGCCGCGAGCAGCGGTGGGGCGTGTGCGGTTCGCGACGCGAAGCGAACGACGGAGGACGATGGGAAACCATCTGAGGAGGTTGCGATGCGAAATCCGCGGGCGATGTCCGATGCCGAGGGCATCGCGACGAGCCGCGGTTTGAGGTGTCGGTTGAACGCCGCGCGCTTTCGCGTGGGCGTCAACTTTGGAAAGCTATGCCGCGCTATCGTCGTCATCGTTCCGCCTGAGCGGCGACGCGAACAAAAGAATGTGTATGAATAAATATTTCATGCATCGCGCGCTAACAATAAAGGGTATAAATCAATGGTGGTTTCAGCGGTCTCTCTGGTTCTCTCAGTCGTCAGTCGACCCAGGGGTTGTTTACACATGTAGATCATCCACATGTTCATCCGCGTCGAGCGAACACGATAAATATTCCCGACTCAACTCTAAATTCTCCTCCGTGATCCCTTTCAACGCCGCCTCTTGCATGTGCTCGTAATCAAACTCGGTGTCGGCGAGCGCTTTTCGGGTTTCGATGATTCGCACCGCCACGAGTCTATAGTCTAATTCCTCATGCGCCATCAACTGCGCCAGCCATTCGTTGCCGTTGCGAAGCGGATGCTCTTGCAGGTAGTCCACAATCTTATTAAACATCGGACTGCGATGCCTCGTGCCAGACATCTGGTCCAAAATGACGCGCGTCGCGGCCATGGTGAAGAGGTTGACCAGCGCCTTACTCGCCTTCTCTTCGGGCGTGAGCCCATCAAAGCTCACCGCCGGAAACTTTGATGCACGCGCGGCCGTCGATGAGAGCGAATATTTTCTCTGCGTCACGCGCGCTTTCGCGCGGATGAAGGCGTGTGGCGCGCGCACGGGCGCGGTAGCTCGCGACATAGGGGCTCTGTCCCGAGACGGTGCACTTTATTGACGACGAGTCTCTCGGGCGATCGTGAGCGCGTGGGGAACGTCGCGGCGTGAGCGCGCGCGCGTGAGCGCTCCAAGTGCGATGCGCGACGAGCGGGCGGGCACGCGCGCGCGTGGTGCGTTGTGGCGCGTCGTGCTTTGGGTTCATGATTTTTGTGTCGTGTATTGGCACAGAAAGACAACGGGTCTATGCGCGCGCCGCGACGAGCGGCTCGGCGGGCGAAGCCGGACGAAGCAATAGAAGCAAACTACACAGGGCGACGAGAGTAATCTCTGTGGTGGTGAGGAGACTGGGGATGTGGAATCCTTTGAGAAGGGAGGCGGCGACATCGCTGACGCGAGCGCCGGATTCAAGCACGCCTCTGCCGTTGGCGCCAATGAGGGCATAGAAGACCACCCAAGGCGCCATACCGATAGTGGTACCAGCGGTAATGGCGCTTAATGGTACATGGGTGAGGCCTAAGAGGTAGTTGGTCACCGTGAATGGAGCATGAGGGAGCAGGCGCATGAGGGCGACTTTCAAGCCTTGCATGAAGGCGTCGCCTTCTCCGTTGAGCGCGCGGTTCACCTTTTTCAACTGCGCGCGCAACAACCGCCGAGCAGGCGCGCCTACTTTACCAGCTTGAGCAACGTTGGAGCTCACCTGCGAGTATCCACGCACACGGGTGGCAGAGGCGGCGATTGCTGTCGCCAGAAGTGCCGCCGTGAGTCCGATGACGGCGCCGTACGTCGGGCCAAAAAATAAGCCAGCCATGATGAACAAAGGCTGCGTGGGAACGAATGGAATAATCGCCGCAGCCGTGGTCATCGCCGTAAGAATGATTGGCGCAAGTACGGGTCCAGTGGCGTTCAACGCCGCCTCGCTAGCTTGAAGCCAGGTCGAAGCGCCGAAAGCAGCCTTCACTTTTGCCGCCGCCACTACGGGTTGTCGAGTGAAAAGGAGCGCACACACGGCAGCAGCGAACACTGCAACCGACAAAACGTATTGACCAGATACCAAAACATCTAACGTTTTCGCAATGCGTCGTCGAACGCCAATCGCTTTGGAGACTTTTTGGAGACTTTGCAACCTGAAGAAGCGAGCCAACGCCTTGTCGTACTGAGTCTCGCGCAACTTTTGGTTGGATGACATCCAACCCCATTTCTCGACGTCTTGGCGACTGGCTTCTCCCATGCGCTGACGCTCGGCTTCATTTTCGAGCAAAAATCGAATGTGCTCAGCCGCCTTGTCGTAATCGCCGCTCGGATAGAGCAAACCGATTTCACCTGGGTTGGTCAGAATGTCCAACAAACCACCAGCCGCAACCGCGACGACGGGTACGCCCGACGCCATGGACTCCATGACGACAAAACCAAGTGTTTCGCTTTCACTAGGCATGATGAAGATGTCGAGCGACGCGTATGCGGCGGCCAAGTCGTCGCCTGTAATCATTCCAGTAAACACTGTGTTCGTGCCTGCAAAATGCTTTTCGAGCGCCGCACGCTCGGGACCGTCACCAATGATTGCCAAATTCACTCCAGGGCACTTTTCTAAAATAGTCTTCAACGCATACAAGTTCTTTTCGGCGCCCAAACGACCGACGCACCCGATGACTGGACCGTCGCGTCCGCCGCTTAACCGCTTTTTCATTTCTTCGCTCTTGAATCTCGGGTTGAAAGCCACCGTGTCCACACCTTTCTGCCAAACTTGCAAATTTGTACATCCCATCGAACGAAGTTCTTCTTCCATGATGCTTGACGTCACCAACATTGTAGACGCTTGTTTGTTCCAAAAACGAATAAAGTCCCACATCGGCTTCACCAGACCCGCCCACGTGTACCTGGGAATATAATGCGGAATGTGCGTGTGATACGACTCCACGAGGGGAATATTCATCGTCTTACAGTACCACATCGCGCCGTTAATCATCCCTCCGGGCACCGCGCAGTGCACTAAATCCGGCTTGTTTTCTCTAAACTCCTTGGCGATGCGCCCGTCAAACCCAAAAGAAAGCAACAGCGTGTCCGTGCCGTAAAACGGCAGCACGAACCCGCGCAAGCCAATGACTTTAGCCCCATAATACTCTTCAGGCGGGTTGCGATCTGGCGTAATCACAACCACATCATCACCCATATCGCGCAAGTTTTCAATCAACCGCAGAAAGCGATTCTTCATCCCGCTCACGTGACTAAACGGACTTGGTTCCACGAAAATCGCCACCCGTCGGCGTTTCGTCACCCCCACACCACCCTGCGCATTCGATCGCGTCACCACGCCGCGTCTCGGCGCTCGCGCGCCCATAGAACGCGCGTCACAGCGTTGATATCGCGCGTCAGCATCACTGAATATTCCTCGCATTCGCGCTGGGACGCGCGCGCGCGCCGCACCGACGCCCACGCGCGCGCCCGCGCCCGCGCGCACCGTCGCGCACCGACGAGACGCATCGCCCATCGCCTTGGGCCGCGGCTTCACCGCAGTCGACGTCGTCCACGTGCGCGACAGCATCGTCGGCGTCGGCACAGTGTGACGCTTTTTGTGCACCTCGCTCATCATGTCTTCGCCGATCGACGTGGACTACGCGGCGGTGGAATCGATCGCGACGGTGACCGCGAACGCTGCGCTCGCGGGCCTGTTCGTCGGTGCCGGGTTGTCGTTCGCGCGCGGTCGTCCGGCGTCGGTGACGCCGACGTACATGTTGAATACGTGCATGAACTTTGCGCTCGTGGGTGGGACGTTTGAAACCGCGCGGTCGTTGTTTACCAAGTCGCGCGGTTGCGATGATGTGTTGACGACGGCGATGGCTGGGGCGGTGACCGGGGGCGGGATGATGGCGATGTATAGAGGAGGACGAGCGGCGGCGGCGAGCGGAACGGTGGTTGGGTTCGCGGCGAGCGCCGCGACGCGGATGTTGTTGGATGCGAGCGAGAGGGCGACGGATGGCGAGAGTGGGGACTTTCAGTTTCCAGCATGGAGTCCTTTGCAGATTGTGAAGGATGAAACGGATGAAGGGGAGTTGAGGGCGAGGATGGACGCAGCGATGCGCGGGGAGTTGTCGGCGGAGGAGGAAGCTCGAACGCGAGACGATTTTATGCGATGGAAAATGCGACGTGCCGGTGGACGATAGCGTGTGTGTGTGTATTGTTTCTAGTCACAGCGATTTCGGTGCATAGCAGTAGCCATAGAAGTAGTAGTAGTCGTGGTTTTACAAATTAGTGGTACATCGTCAATCGTCAAATCAAATCATGGTGGGCGGCGTCGACGACAAGCTCGCCAGTCGTTTCAACATGTCTCTCCCGAAACTTCCTGGCGAATCTTCGTGCGCGATAGGAACTGATATTTCAAACGGAAAACACACCACGTCCGACGTGGTGACCGCTGGTAAATGCCCTTTCATTTCGTTGACCAAGCCTAAAATGTGCTGCTGCGTCCCGACGACTTGGTCGCGCAGTGCCTCCGCTCGTCGCGCGCGCTCTTCCTCTTCGCACTCCTCGCCGTTGAATATCTCGAGACCGATGCGCCATTGCTCCCAGTACGCGCGTTCCTCCCGTCGTCCGCTCAGTACCCCGCTAATACCGCCCCGTTGTTTCTCCTTGCGGTCGTAAAAGCTCACGCACACGTCAGCCTCTTGCGCGTGTGGCGTCTTCAGTGCCCACTGCACCAAGGTATTAATCTTCTCCGAAATCTTACTGTCTACTTTTGCATCTCCGCACGTGACGTAGAAGACATCCAGACGTTCACAGCGCTCTTCTTTCGGGGTCAAACATCCAAGCGCGCGGGTGAAGATGATGGTGTGCAAGAGCGCGCTCAGCACGTCTCGTGCCTGCGCGAGCTCGCAACGCAACGGCGGGAGCGCGAAGACTTCACGGTTCATATCCCGAGGCGTTGTCGCGGCGTGTCGCGCCGGTGCGCGCGCGCGCACTCGTGTGTTTCGCAGGCGAGAAGTGACCACGGGACAGACGGTTGAGCCAGCGTTTGAAAACCATTTGCGTATGTAGACATGTGGTATGTAGACATCAATTCTTATCGTATCGCGCGGAGTCACGTGGTGACGAAGCGAGCTATGCGCGGCATCTATCTATAATTTCCCAGCTTCTCTGTGAAGACGCTTCAAGTATTGGCAAATGTCGAGATATTCGGCACTTTGCATGGTTTCTCGACACGAGTCGACGCACGAGAGAATGGCGCGCAAGCGAAGTCGATCCTTTTCAGGAGTAATCCCCAGCTTCTCGCGGAAGAATGCGCGCAGCTGATCGTGAAGACTTCGAACTTCATGTGGGTCTTCGTCTTGCCAATCGAGCGTCTCTTCTTGTTCCATCGTCGATGCGAGTTCAGCGACCAAGGCGTCGATGTTTGCGTACACGCCCGAGTCGATCAAATACTTCACCGTCTCGACTCTCAGCGCAGAAATACCCGCTTCAACATGAGATTGATTGAACTCCACCGCGCAATGTTCTTTCAAGTATCGCACGACATCCAGCGTTGCGTGTCGAGCGGCGTCCAACAATCGATACTGCTCGATATTCGTCAACAACCCGCACTCATGGCAAAACTCGATCACGCATCGACCGCGCGGGTGTCCCGTAAACGCCAAATCCATCAACCCAGAATCCACATTAGCCCCTTGCGCCTTCAAAAACCGAAACAGATCTAACACCTTCTCATCATTAATCGTCGAATACGAATACGTCTGGCACATTCTTCTCAAAATCGTCGTCGTCGACAACACCGGATGCGTCTTCCAAAATTCGGCGCCTCGATCGCCAAACAGCCACGTCACGCACTCCACGTTATAAACTTTCACCGCCTCCTCCATTATCTCCACCGGGTGATACGCATCCCGTGACTTGAGCCATTCCATAACCTTGATAATCTTTGTAAAATCATCGCACTCTGCTCGTAGAACATTTCGATTCCAGTCCTTAAGCGTCGAAGGATGGTGCCAACTCGGCGCCGCGTTCGCGTTCGCTCGATGACTCGCCTCGCGTTCGCGGTACAATCGTTCGCAGCAATTCGCATGCGCGGCAGCGATCGCCTTGTACAAACAACCACACGCCACGCCGCCCGTCTTGCGTGTGGTATACTCGCACGGCGCCGGCGCATCGTCGTCGTTCATCGTCGTCGTCGCGGGCGTCGTCTCGGACGGCGTGGTGCTCACTTTTGTCTTCTTCTTCGCGCGCGTCGTCGCCTCCGCCGCCGCGGTCGCCGCGCGCGTCGTCGCCCCAGCGCGCATGGACGTTGCGTTGCGTGTGTTCGCGAGCCGAGCGCGCGCGTCGTCGTCGTCGTCGTCGTCGTCGTCGTCGTCGACGCGTCGCGCAATGACGACGTCCGCGCGCAATCTGTTGGACGCCAAGAGACGTTTCACATGCTATACTGTTTACCCATACATACCACCCGATATCCTGGTCATGATTGGTCAACGCACCCCACGCTGAGGACTGTGTTCAACACCAAACCCGAGTGGATGCCGCGCCGCACACGACGACGCGCGGCGCCTCGACGCGAGCCCCCTGCGCGCGCGCCGCGATGGCAGACGAACGCGAACGCCTGCTCTCTCGCGCGGAGAGCGATGCGGAGGAAGGGCGCGCCGGACGCACGCGGTCAGGGCGGACCGCGGATGCGCGATCGAGACGTGCGGGTGTTGGGGCGGTCCACGACGGTCGACGACGCGCGAGGCACGGGGCGACGAGCGATGTCGATGGGAGCGGCGATGATTGTGGTGATGATGATGATGAGTGTGACGACGGCGTTGGTGGCGGCGATGACGACGGTGGCGCGGGGTGGGGTGGCGCGCGCGCGCGGAGGTTGATTGCGTTGGCGGGGAGCGCGACGGTGGTCGCGTGCGCGTGCGGCGCGGCGTTTGGCGCGGCGCACATGCTTCGCGGGCGAAGCACTGCGAGTACGCCGGTGCCGAGTGCGAGTATGACATCTGGGGACCCGAACTTGGCGGGGTATTCGAAGAAGGAGTTTGCGGATTCGATCGCGCACGCGGTGGAGGCGGTGCGCCAGGAGGAGCTTGAAAACGCCGCGGCGAATGGTGACGACGGTGACTTATCTGGCGCTCTAGGTGCGGCGGACTTGCCGAAGGATACGTGGCATACGCCGATGCATCTCATCGCGCGTCCAAGAGATGTCGAAGACCGTGCGTCGTTGAAGGTGACGTTGAGCAAGTTGTTGACGTCGCACGACGTCGAGTTGGTGTCTCAAAATGTGAAGATCGCCGCGGGCGTGGATCCCAAGGTGTGGCCCGAAGGGTTGGATCGCACTGTGTATGCGTTGAAGAGCGTGTTTAAAAACTTAGGTGGGGACTACCTGCATCCTGATTTTACCTTGCTCAAGGGATTGGATTGGATTGAAGCGCCGAATTCGCGCGACTTGGATGGGAAAATTGCCGGCGCGTGGGCGCCGCTCGAGCGTCACGTTGGCTTGCTCTTTGGGCACTTTTATCAGTGGCAACTCGCGAAAGATGCGGGTAATGAAGCGACAATCATCGTTGATACCGATGGATTGGATCCAGTCAAGTTGGCAGTACCGGTGACGTCGTTTGGAGCCATCGTCGATCACGCGCCGACGGATTTTGACGTCATATTGCTCAACGCCTACTCCAACTCCACGGGTGCGCACGTGGTTGATCAATTTCCCGATTACAAGGGTAACACCGTGCAAATGACGACGTGGCGCGATCCCGGACGCACGGGCTTGAGTACGTACATCATTTCCCGTGACTTTCCGGACAAGGTTTTCAAATACGCCGCGCTCAAGGGGGCGGGGTATTTCGATACCTGGATCGTCGATGACTTGTGTACGCACAACGTGTTGAACGAAGAGGGCGAAATCGTCGGTCCAACGTCGTCCGCGGCGTCGCAACCTTTGTTAAATTGCTACCACGCGAGTGGGGTGTTGGTGCCAGAGGTGAAGATCAAATCGTCTTCAAAGTCTTCAACGCACAAGTCGTCGGGGACGTACAAGATGTCGATGCCGCCGTCGACGTCTTCGAAGCCTTCGTCGCATAGCCACACCAAGCACGAGTCTTCCTCGGGTAAATTAGGCGATAAAGATTACGACGATGAAGATTACGATGAAGATGCGACGGCCACGTCGTCATCATCGAAGAAGAAATCGCTCGACGAGCTCCCTTCTTGGGTTACCGCAACCCCCCCCGAAGACGTCCCGCTCAAATCAGCCAAGCCAAAATCGTCCTCAAAGCATTCCAAGTCTGAAGACATCAAAGTAGAAGACTTACTCGCCGCAGAAGTCCCAGAGGCGAAATTAGGTACCGTGCCGCGCGTGCACGCTGACACGTCGGCGAATGAGTTTGTGAGCGCGTTGGCGCGAGAACGCGCGCAAGAGCAAACCGCGTTGCTCCGACGCCGACACGACGCCATTGCCGAACGAGTCGCCGAACGCGATCGCGTGCAAGCAGTATTAAAAGACATTCACGCGCTTCACGCGCGTGGGGTCTATGCGGGTGATGAAGGATTTTCCATCGAGCGTGAGTATGCCGAACAGTCGCGCCGCGCCCGAGCGGAGTCCGAAGTCGCGAGCGCGCTGGCGGGTTTAATTTAACTAGTCGCCCTTAGAGTTTGTAACAAGCGTAGATAGATGAATACTGAACGCGAGTGTCGAGTGCGTGCGTGTAATGTTGCGCGCGTGTGCGTGTTTATGGGGCACGCAATCTTTTATGATAATTCGATTTTGCTTACACTCGCAAAGCCATTGTTGTTCGTCTAACGTCTAAAGAAACGTCTCACCTGATAAGTCCATCCAATCAATGCAAAAACGTCGTCGTCGTCGTCGCTTACGCGGCGGCGCGCAACGCCTCGAGCTTCGCCTTGAGGTTGGCCTTCTTCTCTTCGTAGGAAAGCTTGGGGAGCTTGAAGAGGCGGCCAGCATCGGCGGGCTTGACGCGATCCTTCTTCGTGAAGGTCGGGTCTTCGCGAATGGCCTCGTGAACGTCCTCCATGACGTCTTCGAGTTCCGTCGGGTCAAAGTCTTCCGCCAAGTACTTGGCAAAATGTTGCTCGTACTTTTCGGGCTCTTCCTCTTGCATCTCTTCGGCGTATTCCGCGACGACACCACCCTTGATGTATCGTTCGAGGGTATCGGCGTCGTGCGATTTGTCTTGAAGATCGTAGCCGGCGAAGCGCTTTTCGTTGTGCGGGATGTCCAAACCACCGTCGACGGCACCCTTGAGCGCGCCAAAAACGCGAGCACCAGTGCTCGTGCGAACCAAACCAGTATCCAAGAAGCACTTGAACGGGCGCGGCTTGTCCTCATCCTCGTGCTCCACGTGGTAATCCTCGCCGAGTTCCTCCGTCTTGCCCTCGTACGTCTCCGCGAGGTCGTACTTTGTCAACAAGCGTCGCGCGCACAACAAACCCGTGGAGTACGCCGCCGCGTAGTTGGTCAAACCAGCCTTCATACCGTACTTCGGGAGTTCATGCGAGTACGCCGCAGCGATGCACACATCACCCGCGAGCGTGGCGTAAATCACTTGGCAAATCACATCCCGATTGGTAAAGCGCACCACGAAGCGGTACTTTGGCGAGTTGTACTTGTTCTTGTCTTGCGTGATCAAGCCTTGACGCGCCTGGTAGTCGGTTTTACCTGCATCGCGACACAAACGCACAGAAAAGACAGAGGTTAGTATTAAGCTTGTGTGCATCGCGTCGCCTCGCCGCGGACGACGCGTCGTCGCCGGCGACGCGGCGTCGAACCGCACGAATCGCGATCGGGCGCGAAGGGTTTTCGGCTGCGCGCGCGCGAACGTTCGCGCGCGTGTTTGTCCCTGCGCGCGCGCGATGCCGCGTGCGCGACGCGCGCGACGCGCGCGTTGGATGACACGAATGGCGTTCGTGCGTGCATCCGTGCGCGCGCGCACGCGATGGCGTCGTCGCGCGCGACGCGGCGACGCGCAGGGATGCCATCGGGCGCGCGGCTAGGGCTTCGGATCGCGACAAGCACAGGCGATGGGCGCACGTACCCGCACGTCGTCGCGCGAACTTGACTTGGTATCGCGAGTAGTACGACGTCGTCTTTAAGACGGAGTTGGAGCGGCGTTTGGCTTTTCTTTTGCCCATTGCGCTAGTGGGATCGCGCGGTGCGTCGCTGAAAGAGGCCGAGGCGATGGGGGGCGCGCGGGCTCGTGGTGTTTTCTAAACCCTAATTAGGGTTTATTGGTGGTTGAGTACGCGTGTCTGGTGCGGTGGTGTTACAACTTTTTTCTAAGCGTGACTGGAAGCACGTGCGAGCCCCGAGGGTAGCCCTTGATCCAGAGCGGAATTTCATACTCGCCGTATTCCGTGAGCGCGTCGCTGAGCACGAGCGAGGCTGGGGATAGTGCTAAATTTTTTTGACGCGCGACCTGTGCGAGGGCGGAGGCGACGACGCGAGCGGTGAGTCTTGCGGTTTCTCGACGAATGGAGAAGGAAACACATTGTTTCTCGTGCGTGTCGCGTCAGAATATAAAGTCTCCTCACGGGTTATTGGCATGAATCCGTCCATTCAGACAGAGGCGCGATGCTATCAGGTGACAATGTCTCATCACTCGCGACGGCTGCGAAACGACAGAGGACGGAGCGACGCGCACCTGTTCGACGATGTTTTCTCTAGTCACCGCCAGTCGGGGTTTGCCCGTCTTTTTATCGAGGATTCTCTTAAACACGATCGGAGGATCGCTTGTGAGCATTTTTATCACTAATTCTCCCGCCTGTTCGCGTAAGAATGGAAGGACATCGCGGGTGAGTATGAGGGCGAGAACGACGCGCGGCAGCCGTCGTCAACGCGACGCGAGAGTCAACACTCAGTTCCACAGCCAAGATCGTCGTGGTTACCACACGGTCGACCCGAAAGTCGTTATCTTTCAGAAGAAAAATATGCGAAATCATTCATCATAGCGTTGAATCGCAGCGAGTGTGCGCGAAGAGTGCGTATAAAGAGAAATGCTCGTCGCGTGTTTTTCTTGCTCAGACAGCCAAGGGAACACGTTGTGTAAACACATTACGACCCGAAAGTCATTCAGAAACTCTAGTCCGTAGAAAGGTTCCTGTCATCATCGCAACTCACGGTCGAGCATTTCTTCATCCTCACACCATCCTATGCGCGCACACGGCGCACGCGCTCAAGACGCGCTCAAGAAACGTACCTTGCGCTCCCTCGCGACGTCGGCGTCCTCGCCGCGACCGCTCGCCTCCCCCTCACCATCCTCGCTCATCTCCGCCGCTTCGCGCGCCTTACGCCGAGCATTCGCCCTCTCCAACTTCTCAGCATTCACATACGTCGCTAACTTCCCCGGAACAAGATGATTCCGCGCCCGACCGGGCCGCACCGACACCGTCTCGTCGGCGTCCCCCAACCCATCGATCGGTGTCGTTAAAATCACCTCCACGCGCCTATGCGCCTTCTTCCACCCGCGTCGCGCGTCGTACATCACAGGCGAACATCGCAGGAGCGTCGCGTCGCGCGCACACGCGACCGCATCGTCCTGGCGCGCGGTCGCGGGCGCGACACACCCGCGCTGCGCCAACGTGCGCAA
>Ga0181558_10003520_pt1 | contig 14379 bp, 9 predicted proteins | sample 011ome_22_FD_133754 | JGI IMG/M metagenome (GOLD analysis project Ga0181558, IMG submission 133754) | Coastal salt marsh microbial communities from the Groves Creek Marsh, Skidaway Island, Georgia - 011507BT metaG (megahit assembly) | ecosystem: Environmental > Aquatic > Marine > Intertidal zone...
TCTACAATGTCACCATGCCATCTGGCTTTAATGAAAGCGAATTTTGGGGATGTTGTCATAGCTCTTGATCCTTTCCTAATGACAAGATCCCAGAGCGCAAGAAACAGACAGAGTATGCTATGCCCGCTCCATTCTCTCTCATCCGGACTATAACCGTCGGCTTTGGAATCTCACCAAATCTGCTGTCCACCAAGTATAAAACCGAGTGCGCTCGCGGGCTTTCACCGCCGGTGGGGAAATTCACCCCGCCCTGAGAATGCGGTGAGATAGCCAATATGCGAGAGATCAGTCAATAAGGAATCGGCACAAACTGGAACTTTTGCTTACATAGTGGCGTTTTGCGTCTTATTGTCTTGGTCTAGGATACAGCGAGAACGGGCAATAAATGATATCGGTACCCATAGAATACGTCTCGCTGTTGAGAAAATCGCCGGAAATCAAAGTCTCACGATTAGGGGTTCTTCCTCAAAGTGTGTGATTTGGCGGATGCTTTTGTAGCGATTAATGCTTGAAGGCATGCAATCAAAGTCAAAATGGTCCCCCGGCCCAGGGGTTAGAATTCTGGGCATCACCCTTCAAGATGAAAATACCTGGGTTGTTTCAGCCGAAGCCAAAGCTATCGGAAATTGCCCCAGTTGTGGGAAACGCAGTCGAAATAAGCACGGATGGCGCAATCGCTATCTATCTGACTTGCCTGTCCAAGGTCGCAAGGTGAAGGTAGAGCTGATCCTGACCCGTTGGAAATGCATGTATTCTGCGTGTAGGCGGCAAACGTTTTCAGATCAAATACCGAAGATTGCAGCACCCTATGCTCATCGAACAGAACGAATGGCCGACATTGTACGCTTGGTTGGCCACGGGATGGGTGGCAGACCTGCCGAAAAATTGATGGCGCGACTGGGGATGCCTATCAGTGACGATACGATTTTAAGGCATGTGAAGTGCAATATACCGAGCTCCACTGACAATAAGGACGTTCGCGTTGTTGGTATTGATGATTGGAGTTGGCGAAAATCATCGCACTACGGAACCATCATGGTCGATCTCGAGCGACGATCAGTCATTGATGTCCTGGATGATCGTAGCGTTGCGAATGTGAAAGCCTGGCTGCAGGAACGTGCGCATATCGCGATCGTCAGTAGAGACCGATGTGGGCTCTACTCTCAGGCGGCATTGCCAAGTTGTTGGGGGTTACGTTCTCGATTAGGTGGCGGGGATGAAAGTGCCATCCGACATGCCGCGCCTGAAAGGCTACCGTTTTCCGCGCGAGATCATCGCCTACGCGGTTTGGTCCTACCATCGCTTCGCCCTGAGCACGGCGGATGTTGAAGACCTGCTGGCGGAACACGGAGTGATCGTCAGTCGGGAGGCTGTCAGGCAATGGGTGAACCGATTTGGAGACCACTTTGCGGATTGTGTCAAACGTAACCGCCCGGCAGCGGCGGACAAATGGCACCTGGACGAAGTTGTCGTGCCGATCGGAGGTGTGAAATTCTGGCTCTGGCGGGCAGTCGATGCAAACGGTGACGTTTTGGACATTCTCGTACAACCGCATCGAAACGCCAAAGCGGCAAGGCGTTTCATGAAGCGGTTGATGGCCCGTTTCGGCTATCCACGCGTTGTAATCACAGACAAATTGCGCAGCTATATCAAGCCGATCCGTGATCTCGCCCCGAACACGGATCACCGGGCGCACAAGAGATTGAACAATCGCATTGAAGGCTCACATCGGCCAACCCGGAAACGCGAAAAGCTGATGGGGCGATTCAAGTCTCCGCGCCAGGCGCAGCGGTTCCTCGCCGCCCACGACCAGATCAATATCGTTTTCCGCCCCCGCCGCTACCGCATGCCATCTAAAGCCTACCGCCAAACCAGATCCGACGCTTTCGATCTGTGGCACGGATACACCCTCGAGATGACCGCCTAACGCCACCACCTCCGGCTAACTGCGTCCAGCATAAGACAACTTGGCAATGCCGGACAGGGGATAGCGCAAGTACCAGCGCACCGCGCAAAGGATCATGTCTCGTGGGAAGCGATGGTGCTTGAACGGCGATTGGCGCGGCATGATGGTCCTCCAAAACGCCGAACCTCGCCAACCAGACCGAATAATGCAACAGTCCCCGCTGACGTTAGACACTCTCGTTTCAGGCCTGTTAACGTGACAACACCAACCGACTAGATTGGCAAGGCTCTAGTTTTCCGTTGCGACCTGCTCAGTCTCTTCGCGGTAGCCATAGGCATTCTTTGCATGCTCGACCGACACGTATCCGGACTCGATATCCTGCTCCAAGGCGTCGACCGCGCGCTTTGTTGGATCACCGAACCCGCCGCCGCCCGGGGAGTCGATGATTAGACGCGCGCCCTTCGGGATGAAATGGAGGCCCTTTCCCGTGAGACTTTCGCCCGTTGAAAGTCGCACGGTGCCGAGCGCACCGTCCTGACCACCCGCGATCCCGCGCGCTGGAAAGCGCATGCGTTCGTAGGAGTTGAAATAGCCGAAAGTCTCGGGAATGAGGTTTTCAACCTCGATGCTTTGCCCCATGCCGCCCCGGTAAGTGCCCGCACCACCACTGTCGGGGCGATACTCCTTTTTCCAGAACAGCAATGTCGACATCGCTTCGAAAACCTCGACGGGTCCGCCCCGCACACCGGCCGGAAAGGACGTTGCGGATAGTCCATCCTGATATGGGAGCGCACCCATGCCACCCGTGGTGACAATTCCGACGCGAAAGATGTTGTTGTGCTCAGGAGGGCTGGTCCACGGTCCGAACGCCCGGATGCCCCACAACACGTTCGCACCTTCGGCGGGAACGCGATCCGGCACCACCTGCCGCAAGCATCCGAACATGAGGTTCGGCATCATCAGGCCGATGATATGGCGCGCAACGACAGCCGCAGGTTTCAGGGCGTTCATGATGGTTCCGGGTGGAGAAGAGACGGTGACCGGTTCAAGAGACCCTGCATTGTTGGGGACATTCGGGAACACAACGCTGGCAATGCCGTATCTGGAATACGCGGTTGTATAGCAGATAGGGGCATTGATATTGCGATCGATCATCATCGATGAACCGGTGAAGTCAACGTTGATGTGGTTGTCGGAGATCGTCATCGCCGCCTTGAGGGTGATCGGATCGCCATACCCGTCAATCGTCATCTCGTTGTGCCATGTGCCGTTTGGCAATGCGCCAATGTGCTCATGGACGGCTTTGCGGGAGACATCGACGATGTAGTCTGCCACCTCATCGAGCGCGTCGATTTCGAATTCATCCATCATCCGCAGGAGCCCTTCGGCACCGACCGCGTTGCACGAAATCATCGCGTAGACATCGCCCTCGGTTTCCACAGGCAAACGCGTATTTGTTCTGATCATCGTCATCAGCGTTTCGTTGATCTTTCCGGCTTCAACGATCTTCAACAGGGGAATAAGCAGCCCCTCCATGTAGACGTCGGTTGAATCCGCCATCCCAAGAATACCGCCGATGTCCATCAGGTGGCAGTTACAGGCAAATAGCCCGACCGGCTTGCCGTTGCGAAACACCGGCGTGGTGATGCAGAAATCATTCGTGTGGCCGGTGCCCAGCCACGGATCGTTGGTTATGACAACATCACCGTCCTTCATCGTTTCGATCGGGAAACGGTCCAGCACGTGACCCACGTTGAGCGCCATGGTGTTGATGTGACCCGGCGTTCCGGTCACGGCCTGGGCCAGCATGCGGCCCTTGCGGTCGAACACGCCGGCAGCAAGGTCTTGGGACTCGCGAACGATTGTCGAGAACGCGGTGCGCAGCAAAGTCTGCGCCTGTTCTTCAACAATTGCCATAAACCGATCCCAGATGATCTGTTTTTGAATATCAGTAAGTTTTGCCATGGTTGTCATATCAGGTCTCAATTCGGTTTACGCTGGAGCACGATCGAACCCAAATTGTCGATCGAGGCGTCAAAGGTGGCGGGAACAAAGATGGTGGTCTCGGTTTCGCCAATGAGGGCAGGTCCCCGGATGATGTCTGAGGGTTCAAGATCGCCGCGAAGGTGGAACGGCATCATCGTTTCGGCATTCTTGTGCCCATCGTAGATGGTGTGCATGACTTTCGACACCCGTTCTTGCCCAGGTCGAACTTTGGCGATCGCCTGCTGTTTTTCAGGAACCGTAGAGATCGTCACCGACCAGGCCAGGATCTCGATGCGGGCATCGGGGATCGTGCGCTTGTAAAGCGCCTTATAGGCCTCTTCATACGCGGCACGCATTGCCCCCCTGCTTTCGCCCGTCAGGTCTCCCAACGGGACTTCGACGGGAATTTCATGACCCTGCCCGAGATAACGCATGTATGCCAAACGCTTTTCGGTCAACGGTCTTCCGTCGGCCCCAGGTTCGATGAGCGCGCGAATTTCGGTCCCCATCTCCTTCAGAATCGCGCTGGCCCTGCTGAAATCGCCATCGTCCAGAATGACATGATGCGAGCGCGTCGCCTGAAACGCCAATGGCGCTGCGAGGAATCCGATCGCCGATCCGACACCTGCATTTGCCGGAATGATGACGCGCTCGATACCGATCTTCTCGGCGACACGTGCCGCATGAAGGGGCGCGGCCCCCCCAAAGGCGATCATCGTGAATTTCTCGAGAGTTGCGCCACGTTCCACCGCATGCACCCGAGCGGCGCTCGCCATGTTCTCACAGACCACTTCGTAGACGCCATGGGCAGCCGCGGAGGCTTCAAGATTCATGGGGTCGCCGATGCGTTCCTTCATTGCGCGGCGCGCCTTGTCGATATCGAGTTTGACTGCGCCGCCCGAAAAGGTCTCCGGGTCGATCAGGCCGATAACCGCATCGGCATCTGTCACCGTTGGTTCGGTCCCACCCCGATCATAGCACACCGGCCCCGGGACAGAGGACGCGCTGCGCGGGCCGACACGCAATCGCTGGAGGTCGTCCATCGACGCAATGGAGCCGCCTCCGGCGCCGATCTCGATCATCTCGATCACGGGAATGCGGATCGGCAAGCCGCTGCCTTTCAGGAACCGTGCCGCTCTGTCGACTTCGAAATCCCGCGCCATGTGGGCTTCGAAATCCGACAAGAGACTGATTTTGGCAGTGGTGCCGCCCATGTCGAACGCGATCGCCTGGGACTCATCGCTTTTGCGTGCAACAAGCGATGCAAAGATGGCCCCGCCTGCAGGCCCTGACTCGACCAGGCGCACCGGAAAACGCCGGGCAGAGTCGACCGAGCAGAGGCCACCGCTTGACGTCATCAGGCAGAAGAAGCCCCGGAAACCGGCGTTTTTAAGCCAGCTATCGAGCCTTGCCAGATAGCTGCTGATCAGTGGCTGCACATAGGCATTGGCGATTGTGGTCGAGGTGCGTTCGTACTCCCGGATTTCCGGGCAGATCTCGTGAGAGAGACTAACCGCAATCTCGGGCGCGACCTCGGCAAGGATTTCCCGGCAGCGTATTTCGTGTTTCGGGTTCACATAGGAATGCAGGAAGCTGACGGCGACGCTTGTCACGCCGTCCTCCAACAGCTGTTGCCCAACGTCCCGCACGGCCTGTTCATCAAGGTCGAGCACGCAGTTCCCGCGTGCGTCGATACGCTCGGGCACCGTTAAGCGGCGCCGACGAGTCACAAGGGGCTCTGGACGCTTCAGGGCCAGATCATATTGATCGTACCGGCCTTCTGTTCCGATATCGATAATGTCTCGAAATCCTTTGGTGGCAATAAGCGCCGTCTCTGCGCCCCTGCGTTCCAGAACGGCATTTGTGGCCAGCGTGGTTCCGTGCACAAAGGTATCGACATTTCCAATGTCGATACCTGCCTCCGCAAGGACCCGCGTCATGCCGTCGATGACCGCCTTTTCCGGTTCATCAGGCGTTGTCAGGAGTTTTAATGTTCTTCGCTGCCCGCCCGCATCCAATGCAAAGTCGGTAAACGTTCCGCCGACATCGACGGCCAATCTTGTTTGCTCGGTCATGAGACACCCTTTCCATCTTGAAGCCGCAATTAGACGGAAAGCGACCTCGTGAGCGCGCCTTCGAGATCTGCTATCAGGTCGTCGGCATGCTCGATCCCCACCGACAGCCGAAGAACGTTGTCGGTGACACCCAGCCGCTCACGCAGTTCCAGTGGAAGGCTTTTGTGAGTCATGCTTGCTGGGTGCTGGACAAGACCCTCGACGCCACCAAGACTGACGGCAAAGGCAAACAGGTTCAAACCGGTGGCAATCCTGTTGGCGCGCTCGATGCCCCCGGTGACGGCAAAGGTGATGAGCGAGCCAAAACCCTTCATCTGCCTTTTGGCGATTTCGTGGCCGGGGTGGTTGGGAAGGCCGGGATAGTTGAGGCGTTCAATTCCCAGACGGGAGCGATTTGCATCCAAAAAGCCTACGATTCTTTCGGCGTTTTCAATGTGCCGGTCCATCCGCACCGCCAGTGTCTTCAGGGAGCGCAAAAGAGTATAGCAACTGATTGGGTCAAGAATCGCGCCCACCCCTTTCTGGAGCAATTCCATTTGCTCGACATATTGCTGATCAATGTTCTCAGAAAGCGCGACGACGCCTGCGATCAGGTCTGAATGGCCATTCAGGAACTTGGTTGCAGAATGGACAACAATATCAATTCCCAACTCAAGCGGCCGCTGGCAGTACGGGGACGAGAACGTGTTGTCACACACCGAAAGGGCACCGGATGCTCGGGCGATCCTTGCGACCTCGGCGATATCGACGATTTCCAGAAGCGGGTTCGAGGGGGTTTCAAACCACAGCATTTTCGTGTCAGACGTTACTGCCCGGTCCAAGGCCTGGAGATCTGTAAAGTCTACAAACTCCACATTGAGGCCGGCGCTGCGATTGCGGATTTTGGTGAGCATCCGGTGGGTGCCGCCGTAAAGGTCGTGGTGCGCGACAATATGGTCGCCTGGACTCAGCAGTTCGAGCACTGTCGCGGCGGCCGATAATCCGCTGGGAAAAGCCATTGCCCAACCCGCGCTTTCGAGGCTGGCCAGACATTTCTCAAGCGTTGCACGGGTCGGGTTTGCCGCACGACTGTAGCTGTAGCCCTTGTTCTTCCCGATTCCGTCCTGCGCAAATGTGCTCGACGTATAAATGGGCTGAACCACCGCTCCTGTCAGAGGGTCGGGCTCCTGCCCCGCGTGGATCACCCTGGTTTCGATGGCCAGTTGGTTTTGCAGTAACGTCATATTCTTTCCTCCTGCCCTACCTGTCCTAGAGCGTTGACATTCAATTGACCAGTTTTCGTCTACAAGCAGACGTGAACCGCGTGTTGATTGGTGCTGTGAGCGACGTTTTGGGATTGTCTGTACTCTTGATGTTCTCTCTCATCTTCGGGATATTTGCGCCGCGGTTTTGACTGATATCGCTCGGGACAAGCGTGGGGATCGTGGTCGGGGGTTTGTTGGCCAGCGCCGCTGGGTTGGGCGGCTGCCGCATTCGCGCGACCGAAAGGCACCTCGGCCCGTGCAGTTTCATGATGCTGTCCACGTCAAGCAGCCTCCAGACTGATGGCGATTCCCTGTCCCACGCCGATGCACATGGTGGCCAGGGCGCGCTTGCCCTCGCCCCGCGCAAGTGCGCGGGCGGCGGTGCCGGTTATCCGCGCACCGGACATGCCCAGCGGATGGCCCAGTGCAATTGCGCCACCGCGTGGGTTCACATGTGACGCGTCATCTGGCAGACCCAACCGCCGCAGCACCGCAAGCGCCTGGCTGGCAAAGGCCTCGTTCAATTCGATCAAGTCGAAATCCGCGGGTGCAATCCCCAAATGCGCGCAGAGTTTCTCGGTTGCGGGCACTGGACCCATACCCATGATCCGCGGCGCGATACCGGCTGTGGCGCCTCCGGTGATCCGGGCCAACGGCGTCAGGCCGTGGCGCTTCACGCCATCGGACGTGGCCAGCACTAGGGCCGCCGCGCCGTCGTTCACACCCGAGGCATTGCCAGCCGTGACCGTGCCCCCCGCGCGGAACGGCGTCAGCAGTTTGCCCAGCTTCTCCAGCGTCGAAGTGCGGGGATGTTCATCCGTGTCGAATTTCACCGGGTCGCCCTTGCGCTGCGGGATCTCGACCGGGATGATCTCTTCGGCCAGCACGCCCGAAGCAATCGCCGCCGCCGCCCGTTCTTGTGAGCGCAGGGCAAAGGCATCCTGATCGGCGCGGGAGATGTCGAAGTCCGCAGCCACGTTTTCGGCGGTTTCGGGCATCGAGTCGGTGCCGTATTCCCGGAGCATCGCCGGGTTGACGAAGCGCCAGCCGATGGTCGTGTCTTCCACCGCATTGACACGCGAAAACGCCGAGGTTGCCTTGGGCATCACGAAAGGCGCCCGGCTCATGCTTTCGACGCCACCTGCAATGGCCAGATCGCCTTCGCCCAGGGCCAGACGCCGATAGGCCGCCAGCACCGCGTCCATACCCGAACCGCAAAGCCGGTTGATCGTCGTGCCCGGCACCGTCTGGGGCAGCCCCGCCAGCAGCGACGACATGCGCGCCACACAACGGTTGTCCTCACCCGCCTGGTTGGCACAGCCATAGATCACGTCGGTGACCGCTTCCCAGTCCAGACCCGCGTGCCGCGCCATTAATGCCTTTAGCGGCAGCGCGCCAAGATCATCGGCCCGGATTGACGACAAACTGCCGCCATAGCGCCCTATCGGCGTGCGGATGTAATCGCAGATGAAAACGTCCTGCATCAGGTTACCTTTCCGGCAAAATAAATTTCGTCGAGTGTTTCGTCCACAGGCCCGGCGCGGAACCCATGACCAATGGTTTCAGCCAGTTCACCCAGATCCCGTACCAGCGTCTCGCGGTCCTGACGCGCAGCCCAGTAAAGCGGCCCACCTCGCCATCGCGGAAAACCGTAGCCGTTGGTCATCACGACATCGATATCAGACGCACGTTGGGCGATGCCTTCGGCCAGAAGGCACGTCGCCTCGTTCACCATGGCGGCCAGCAAATAACGCTGGATAACATCCAGATCATAGGCCACCGGCGTGATCCCTGCGTCCCGCCGCGCCTTGTCGATCAGGGCGGCGACTTCGGGGTCCGGCACAGCGCGCCCGTCGGGATAAGCATACCAACCCATGCCGGTCTTGCGCCCCAGCCGTCCGGCTTCGCAGAGTTGATCGGGTATTGTCACGTATCGCGCTTTGGGGTCGCGCGCTGCGGCCCGACGTTTTCGCATCGCCCAGGCGATATCCAGTCCGGACATATCCGACACCGCAAAGGGCCCCATGGCAAAGCCGAACTCTGTTGCGGCCCGGTCCACGTGCTCTGGCGAGGCTCCATCAAGCACCAGCAGCTCCGCACAACCGCGATAGGCGGCATAGATGCGGTTGCCGATGAACCCTTCGCCGACGCGCGCCACCACCGGCTGTTTGCCCAGCTTGCGCGCCAGTTTCAGCCCTGTGGCCAGCGTCGCGTCCGAGGTGGCGCCAGCGCGCACGACTTCGAGCAATTCCATCATATCAGCGGGGCTGAAGAAATGCAGGCCGAGTACGCGCCCGGGGTGGATTAACTCAGCCGTCATCTCGTCGATGTTCAGGTAGGACGTATTGGTCGCAAGGATCGTCTCCGTGGGCAGCGCGGCCTCCAACTTGGCCAGCACCTCCATCTTGACGGCCATGTCCTCGAACACCGCTTCAATCACAAGGTCACAACCCTGCAAGGCGGCATAGTCCACCGCGCCGCTGAGACCCTCCTCGCGTCTGGCGGCCGCTTCGGCATCCAACCGCCCCTTGGCGACTTGCACGGCAATCCCGGCCCGCGTCCGCTGCAGCGCAATGTCCAGCGCGTCGTCGTCGCGTTCCATCATAACGACCGGCAGACCTGCGGCCAGAAAGGCGCGGGCGATGCCTTGGCCCATTGTCCCGCCGCCGATCACGCCAACCCGGGTGACCTCTCGTGCAGCCCCCATGTCCAGCCCATCGACCTGCGCGGCCTTGCGCTCGGCAAAAAACAGATGGCGCAGGGCGAATGCTTCGTCGCTGCCGCGCAACGTCTGGAACACCGCGCGTTCATCGGCCAGCGCGGTGTCGGCCGTGCGGTCAGACGCCCGGATCAGGCGGATCGCCTCGGCCACATTGGGACGGTTCTTGCCACGCTTCAGCATATTGGCGGCTACGTCATCAAGGTCTGCGTCACTTTCCGACGGCGGGGCCAGATTGCGCACCAGCCGCTTGTCACGGCCTTCTGCCAGAAACGCCAGCGCCGACTGCAAAGGGTCGCTATCGGTCACAGCATCTATAAGACCGATCTCATATGCTTCTTCAGCCGTGATGCGCGCCGCGCGGCAGATCAGGTCCATTGCCCTTGCTCGCCCTACCAGCCTCGGCAGGCGCAGTGTTCCCCCTGCGCCTGGAACGAAGCCAAGCGAAACCTCAGGCAGGCCGACCTTGGTGTCCGCCGCCGCCACGCGCCAATCGCAGCCCATGGCAAGCTCCAGCCCGCCGCCAAGCGCCACACCGTGCAAAGCCGCCACCACCGGGAAAGGCGTGGCTTCGATGCAGGCGATCACTTCGGGCAATTCCGGGGGCGTCAGCGGCTGGCCGAATTCGCGCAGGTCCGCTCCGGCGACAAAACAGCGCCCGGCGCCCACAAGCACCGCGCCAGTTGCACCGTCGGACCTTGCCGCCTCGATTGCTTGCACGATCCCCGCGCGCACCGCCTGCGAGGAGGCATTGACCGGCGGATTGTCGATGGTCAGCACGGCAACATCACCCTTCATGGCAGAATTGACCCGCCCCGGAATGTCCCCCGCCCCGCCATTCGCAATCTTGTTCACGGCTGTTTCCCTTCGCCTTGTTCAGATTTCGGCCCCGATGTGCAGTTTCGCGCTTCGGGGCAGCCATTCGGCCTTCGTTTCAGACATGAATTTAACGGTTTGGGCATGGCTCAGACAGCTCCGCCAATGATGGAAATCGTTTCGCCATGAGGAACAACGTCAGGAATCTCGCAATCCGGTTTCTCAATCGACACCATGCAAAGCTGCCCGGAGCATCCCTGACTGAACGCAGAGGCAGGTCGATCTGACGTCACCGCATTCGGATTGCCGTTTACGCAGGCGATCGTTCCATCCGAAAGGACCTGTGGCGCATACCAGGCCCCAGTCGACAGTTGCAGCACCGATGGCAGAACAGCATCGCTGGGACTGGCCGCGGCCAGCACCGCTCCCCGCGCATTCCAGATCTTAACGACGTCTCCCTCGGCAATGCCAAGCCGCAATGCATCATCGGTATTGATGCGCACGACTTCCCGACCGTTCATCTTTTCCGCCATGCTAACCGGGCCGAAATCGAGCTGGCTGTGCAGTCTGCCCCTTGGCTGGTTTGCGACCAGTTGAAACGGATGGCTCAGTTCATTCGCCCCGCTCAACCATTCCGTAGGTTCCAACCATGCCGGGTGTCCCGGCAGCCCCGAGGACGCAACAAGATCTGAAGAGATCTGAATGCGCCCTGACGCCGTCTGCAACGGAGAGGCTTCGGGATCCGCGTGAAAAGCGTCCATCATTCCGGGCGCGTCTGTCACGGTCAAGGCAACCGGTTCGCCTTGCATGAAGACCTCGAAGTCCGGCAGCTCGTGCCCCAGATCCTGAATTTTCCGGTTGTTCTCGTCGTACAGGTGGGAAAGCCATTCACGCGAACGCCGTCCCGCGGAAAACATGTCGTAACAGCCCAGTCTTCTGGCCAGGTCACAAAAAATCTCATAGTCATCGCGCGCTTCACCAAAAGCTTCGCCGAGCTTTTGCATTGGCACGATGAACGGATCGCCACCGCTCGCGCCGATATCTTCGCGTTCCAGGGTTATGGTCGCGGGAAACACGATGTCCGCATGCGCGGTCGTCGCTGTTCTGACGCTGTCATGAACGATGATCGTGTCCGGCTTCGAGAACGCTTTTTGAAGCTTGCTCAGATCCTGATGGTGATGGAACGGATTGCCGCCGGCCCAATAGACCAGTCTGATATCGGCGTAGCGCCGCTCTGTTCCCCGATAGGTGTAGGTCGCACCAGGATTGAGCAACAGGTCCGCAATACGCGCGACGGGAATGAAGTCGCCCGACCGGTTTGTGCCCTGCGGAAGCGTCGGGAGCGGCACGGCCAGCTTGGGTTTTCCGTTGTTTCCAATGGAGCCAAGCCCGTAGGAGAACCCTGCGCCAGATCTGGTTTCGCCTCCCAGCATGGCAGAGAGAACCAGCGCCATCCAGATGGGCTGTTCGCCATTCTCGGATCGCTGAAGACTGTAGGACGTTGTGACAAGTGTGCGCTTGTCGAACGCTTCATCGGCAACTGCGCGTATCTGATCGGCTGGCACGCCGCAGATACTTGCGGCCCATTCCGGAGTCTTCGGTTGTCCGTCCACCTCGCCAAGAAGATATTTCTCGAACGTCTCCCATCCGCTGGCATATTTGGACAGGTAGTCGTAATCGACGCGCTTGTTGGCATGAAGATGATACGCCATCCCGATCATCAAGGCGACATCGGTTGCGGGTCTGGGAGCGATCCATGTGATATTCCCTGCCGCGTCAAAATCGTCCCTAATTGGGCTTATTGATACGAAATGGCATCCCCGATCCATGCCTGCCCGGATCGCGTCTCGCGCTGTGTGCCGGGATATTCCGCCCGAGCTGACCGCCACATTGCGAAGCGGCAGACCGCCAAAAGCCAAAACCATTTCCGTCGTGTCGCGGATGTGTTTCCACCAGTTCCCCTCTCGGGCCAGCGGAATGTAACTCCCTGAGACGGTATCCAGAATGACGCTGCCCGCACCGGATGAATAGGTTTCGACCGAAGCGACATATCCGCCAAAAGCAACATTCAGAAAGCGGTGAACCTGGCTTTGGGCGTGATGGAACCTTCCGGCTGAGGACCACCCGTAGGATCCACCGAAAACGTGGCGGCCGGGCACCGGGCTGACGGTGGTCTGATCGCCGCCGCCCAGTCGTTTCAATTCCGTCGCAGCATGGTCCAGTGCCTCATCCCAGGAAACTTCGACAAATTCATCGCGCCCGCGCCGTTCATCCGGCCCGGGGCCATTTTCCAGCCAACCGCGCCGGATAAGGGGTTTGGCCAATCGGGCGGGATGCGTGAGTGAACCGGGTATGTTTTGAAGAAGTGCCGAGGGGTCAGGATCACCGTCAAACGGGCGAACGGCCAGTTTCCCGTCCATGAATTCGGCCGAGAACGTTCCCCAATGACTGCCATGATAGCGACGCTGCTGATCTACCATTCCAACCGTTTCCCTGGTCGTGCTTATTCCCGGTGGCGTCACATCCCGCTTGGGGGGCCGCCACCGCTGCCAGACCGTGCCCTAACCGACGACGATCTCTTCCCATTCATGCGCTATGAACGCCACGCGGTCGCCGCTGTGCACGACCGGATCGGTTCGGACCGCGATCACCACCACGTCATGATCAAACGTGGGCCTTTCGACCACATGACCGTGCAGGTTCATGACTTCGCCCAATGCTTCGCCAGCCGGAATGATTTCGGTTGGCCAATGGTGCGGACGGAACAGCCCACCGCGCAGGATCGGGTGGTGGCCTCGCTTTGTTGCGTGGCGAACGCGCCGTTGCTGTTTGTGTGCCCCGCCGGGCAAGATGCCTAGGCGGCGCGCCACGCGCTCGAACCCCATGAGGCCGTTCTTGGTGTCCTCGGGCAAGACACGCTGTCCGATCCCCAGTTCCACCATGAAGGTTGGAATTCCGACAAGATTGAGCTGATTGTCCAGGGCACCGGCATGGTTGCCGGCAAGTTCACCCGCTCCGGGCTTGGTGTTCATCCGGCAAATGATCACCGGATCGAAATCGGCAATGAAGGACATCAGGAATTCCGCGGTGACCTGGCAGTCCTCGGGGATCTTGTACACGCCATAGTTCTGCGAGGCAGTAAGCGTCCCCTGCGCATGCATGCTGATCACCAGATCTGGCTTGATCGCGGTCACGGCCTGATACAGGACATGGGCAATTCTCGCGCTGACAAATCCGCGCGGGTCACCCGGATAGGACTGGTCCAGATTGGTGGCATCCTGCGGAACGATATAGCTGCGTCCGTCCAGACCCAGCGGGTTGCCTGTCGCGGTGACGATGACTGTGCCCGTCATGTCCTCGGGGTTGAGGCCGTTGACGAATTCCAGACCGGCCACCATTCCCGTGATTTCGCAGCCATGCACCTGGCCGTTGATCCACAGCGACGGGCCCGGTTTGTTTCCTTTGATCATGACAAACGGGATAAAGAAAGGCGACCCGCTGGCCATTTCACCAATATGCAGGCGACCCTCCACACGCGACCCTGCCGGGGCGTCCGCGTATGCCGAAACGATGTCGTCATCCTTGATGATATTCGCATCCACCATTTTGTTCATCTTTCTCTCATTGATATCA
>Ga0181558_10003521_pt1 | contig 14374 bp, 7 predicted proteins | sample 011ome_22_FD_133754 | JGI IMG/M metagenome (GOLD analysis project Ga0181558, IMG submission 133754) | Coastal salt marsh microbial communities from the Groves Creek Marsh, Skidaway Island, Georgia - 011507BT metaG (megahit assembly) | ecosystem: Environmental > Aquatic > Marine > Intertidal zone...
CGGGGGCGTCGTTAGCTGTAGATTTGTGTATAGTTTATCATGCATACAGTAGTAGTTTACAAATTAATCGTCACTTTCCTCCTCGTTGAGTTGTGCCATCGTACTCAGCACATCTTTTTCTAAAGTCAACACGCGGCGTGCGGCATCCAAGGAGAGCCTGACTTCGTCGTCCGCGTTCTCCGCCAACCCCGCCTTGAGCAGGTACAGCTCCAAAGTTTCAATAGCGTCGACCCAACGACCGCATGAATAGTAAAGCATCCCCAAAGTTCTAAATAAAGGCACCTCGAGCGACTCGTAGGGATTGCACACCATCATGTACTCGGTAACGAGTAACGCGGACGGAAAATCTTCGAGCGACATGTAAATGCTTTTCAAGTTGCCTAGAATGCGCGTCAAAAACGCTTTTTTGCGAACTTCTCGCTGCTCCAAGAACGAGCGATCGATCTGCACTTTCTGCCCTTCACTTAACATGGAATTTGACGTGAGAATATCTTCAACTTGTTCGATGAACAACAAATCGCCTTGGTTGAACGCGTCGACGAGCACTTCCATGTCGTCCGCCACCGGCCGACACAACAGGTGCCCCGGAATAGACACATCGACCATTTTCACGCCGACACGCGCGGCGAGTTCCATATAAACCAAACACAGCGTAATTGGAATACCCGTTCTGCGTTTCAACACTTCGTCAATGCAGGAATTACGTACATCGTAATAGTCTTCGATGTTCCCCACAAAGTTGAGCTCTTGCGCAAAGACGCGTGAGATTGTTTTTATCGTTCGCAATGGAAACCTCTCCTCCGTATTCGTCGGCAACTGCGCCTCTATGACCTCTGACATTCTTTCAAGTTCTTCGCGAATGTCATCGACGTTAATATCCGGCGTGCGATGCATAGCGATAAAACACGCGGCGGCGAGCACGTCAATCTCCTCCTCCCCTTTATCCATCTCCATCTTAAACAACTCCAACCCACGTCGGGCTGCGGACACCGCCGCAAAGGCCTCATTGACGTCGAGAGTGGCATTTGTCGTGACGATGTCGTCTTCCGCTTCACGTGAGTCGCCGTCGTCATCGTTTGCAAGCCATTGTTCCGCGTCAGAACGTCCAAAAAACGACGCTCGCCGTACCCCTAGGGAAAGCCCACGACGACACGAACGCACGCGAGCGCATGCGCGCTGACGACGTGTCGCCGTGCTCGTACTCGCTACCGCAACTTGCTGCGTCGCGAGGCTATGCGTGCGTGCCATGATGCGCGCCACGCTTTGGGGTTTGCTCGCCCATCTTGTTTGCAAAACGTCCTCGGAGCGCGTCTTCTACGAGCTCACCAATACTTTGTCCGTCATCGACGCCTCTGTGCGCGCCCGCGCGGGCACGGATGGTAAATTCAATGCGGTATCGACGCTAGTCGCCTCGCTCGCGAGCGGTGCGCCGTCGTCTACGCGTTGTTCTTCCAAGACCAGCGCGTCGTACTCGGCTTGGACATCCTCCGTCGTCACCGGAACATCCTCTCCAACGCGCGCAAACCAATGACCGATGCGCTGTAGATCCCCCATGATTTCGTCAACATCAGAACACGTATCGGTGACGAATTTGAGCGCGTCATTACCCGCTCTGAGGGCCACTAGGACGTCTGACGTCGCTTGCGCCGAGTCAATTTCAACGAGCGACGCATCGAGATTCATAATCCAACCTTCTAACCGTCGCTTAAACGCCTCATGCATGCGCTTTGAGCGTATGTGGCGCTTCGCGAGCGTTGGTGAAGACTTGTTTTCCAACGTATCGGCGTGTGCGCGATCGATATCGAGCTGAATGCGCGCGCATTGAGCCTCGAGGCGCGCGCGCGTTCGTTTCAACTTGAACACGGCGACATCCACCGAGGTGACCTCGACGTTGTTCGTCGAAGGCGTGTCGTCGACGACGTCGGGCGTCATGCAATGCTTTGCGAATGAGGCGCCCATCGCGAGATGGAGGACGCTCGTAAGGCGTCGGCGTCTGAGGCGTGCTTTCTTGTAGTATACACGTGTCGTTTTCTTTCAACTGCTAGTGCTATGCGCAAGGACGCGGGCGCGTTCGCGAGCGCGTTGGGCGATTCGGACATCATCCACCATGCGCATGAAAGCATCGATATTGGAAATATCGACGTGCGTTTTCAGCGCGTCGTGGAGTGCACTGTGCGCTTCAGCAAACATGTCATCGTGTGAGCGCCGCAGAGCTATTTTCTTTGTCGCTTTCAGCGCGGACGCCGCGGCAGCGGCAGCGGCGGTGGCTGGTACAGCGGCAGCGTCTTCTGTAGCATCATGTATCTTTGCTTTCGCAGCCTTGCGTGCGGCGGTATTGCGAGTGTTCGCAGCTAAGAGTGCGACGTCGTAATCCTTGTCTTGTTGCGCGTACTCGTCGTACAATTTAATAACACCCAAATGAAGCCAGGATTCGAGAGTATCCACAGCGTGAAATCCTAGAGACGCTAAAGGCCCATGAAGGTGTTGTCTCGAGTTTTTCTGCGGTTTGAGTGCTTTGGCGCACGCTCTGAGATCTTTGATGAACTTGTAAGGGTCGCCAATCCTACAACGTACGCCGGCGTCGATCAAATTCGCCGCTTGCGCAGAGTGTTCAAAGAAACGATCAAAGCGGCCAGTTTTAACGAGTTCCTTCACGCAACGAGCAACTGCACGCCGGACGAGACTTCGAGAACGGCGTACACGAATGCGCAAAGCCTCGAGAGCGAGTTCATGAGACTCCTCACTCGCCTTTTGTTGTGCCCCCACATCCGTATCGATAGCGTTGGACGCTTGGTCGGTTGCCGCGACGCGACGTCGCGACTCTTCAAAGATGGGAAGAACATCGGAGAGTACGATATCGTGTGCCGCACGCGTCAAGCTCTCCGCGAGAATCTTATTTTCTTTCAAATGCGGCGTGACATCGAAAACAAATCCTGATGATTCGAAAAAGTACTTGATTGAAGTAGGCAGCGCGTCCATGGGTACGTTCACGGTGGCCACCATGTACAAACCCCCGTCGCCTATGCTGGAAACTTGGCTCTCTGAAATCATGCTTTGTACCAAATCCCACAACGCGCTCGTGGAAATTTCCGTGATGTTGCCGTCAGACGTTTCACACTGATCTAAAGCCCACAAGTCCATGTCGGGCATGATGAGCATCGTCGGCGTTCGTGTAGACTGGCGAAGCGGTTCAAGAAGTGCAGCACTCACGCCTCGCACGGCATCACCATCACCGTGTGATATAAGCATTGGGAGATTGATCAAATGCGACGATGCACCACTGAACGTACTCAACATGGCATCCATCATTTCTCGTTGGCCGTTTCCGACATCTCCCGCGAGCAGCATTCGACATCCCATCTGAGCACTTTCCAGCTGATCAGCCGGCATCGACAACGGTGGAGTCGAAGGTGCCGCTATATCATCGGCGTTTATTCCATCAGTTACCCCAGCGCGCGCTAAAAGATCTCCATAGCCATCCTTAGTCGCTTTCGTGCTCTGCAACGCTTGAATGCATTTCGGCGTCATCGGCGCGCCTCTTTTAACAAACTCAGACAGACCGCGAGTGAGCGACTGACCCAGAGCTGGTACTAAATATCTCGGTAAAGACGCGCCGCGAGGAATCAACGCCGCGGATGCGCTTCTCGCAGAGCACGCACCAGAAGATGTCGTGAGTGCGAATGACCAATCGCGTGGCTCGACAACCACGCTGTCGCGGCGAGTCTTCAAATACTTTTCATGCAGAGCCTTGGCATGTTGCATCGCTTCTTGCGCACGCATGCGCTCCTTTGGTGATCTGAGCGCTCCATCAGCATCGGTATCACCATCAACGACATGAACGTTGATGTTTGGTCTAAACAACTGTAACCACGATTCTTCAGCGTTGAGTAGTGAGGAATCGTCATACTTGATGCGATGGCACAAATTTGCGCGGTCGTATCCCACGATTGTGCCCAAATGGTGCTGATCCTCTAGTGGCCAGTAAACATTCAATCGTACGCCGAGCGCATCAAATTCTTTCAGCGAGACCCCAGCGCCCACGTGACCAAGGGACGCCGCACTGCGCGCTTCGTCGAGCAGCGCCTCTGCGCTGTCAGGTGGAGGCAAACGCACCTCGAGTTCGACAGATAACGAATCACGCGTTGGATCACCAGCTAATAACGATGGGCATGTGCGTTTGACTGCTCTCATGAGCGCAGCATTCGCAATGGCGCGCAAATCTGCGCCGGCCGCACCTTCCGTGCGAGCCGCAACTGTGTTGAGCGTTTCGCGCGACGGCTGCGGCGTCCAAGCTCGCGTGTGCACAGCTAAAATATCCGCCCGCGCGGCAGCGTCGGGTAACCCAAAAAATAACTCGCGGTCAAATCGCCCTGGACGCCGCAAGGCCGAATCGACAGCATCTGGACGGTTTGTTGACGCGACGACGACGACAGAACCACGACTGGATAATCCGTCCATGAGCGCGAGCAAAGTTGCCACAACGGAGGAGTGAATCTCATCTTGAGCACCCGAACTCGACGCACCGCTGCCTCTTCGAGCAGGTGCTAAACCATCGATTTCGTCGAAGAAGATTATACTAGGTTGATGCTTTTCAGCCTCTTCAAACAGTAAACGAAGCTTACGTTCAGCTTCGCCACTGTACTTGCCCAAACAATCGGCGCCGAGGCGACTGAAAAAACTGATCGGTCGCGGACCGTGCGCTGCGGCGCCAAGCAACGCCCGTACGGCGGCAGTCTTACCCGTCCCAGGTGGCCCATGAAGAAGCACTCCACGCGCGGCGGATATGCCGAGCGAATCAAATGTTTCTGGATAAGCGAGCGGTAACAGCGTGAGCTCCTTGAGCGTCTTGACGTGCTCCTCCATCCCCGCGAGCGACTCCCAACCTTGCCTGTACGTACTTGTTCCTAGGCCACCCCCAACGACTATTCGAGGAATTTCCGTCTTATCTTTATCCAGGCGCCTCGATTCACGAACTTTGAATGCTTCTTCGTCATCCACGATGCCCTCGCGCGCGTCGGCCTCGGCGTTTAAACGAGCTCCAGCCTCCATCACCACTCGGTATATTGCCCCTTCTCTAGTATTATTCATAAACTTGTCGTCGATGAGTGGCGCTTGCGTCGCGCCGCCTCGCTTCCGTTTCTTATTGTGTCTACCTACCGCGGCCGCGCGAATGCGATTGAGAATGGGTGTCGCGCCCAATCCGGCGATTTGAGCCGCCATCGCCGCCGTCGTTAAAGGCGCGGCAGACGTACCACCACGACTACCACCACGACGTTCACCATCAGCATCATCGCTACCATCAAGCTCGGCTTGTGCATTCGTCCCTAAGTTCACGCCCGCCGAGTCCGGGTCTTCGACACCGATGTCCTGCCACCGCGCGTCGCTTCGCTCCTGCGCCAACCGTCGAATGTGCCGCGGGCACGCCATCATAAAATCCCCTTGATTAAACGCACACCCCGCTTCGTGCGCACAAATCAAATGATACGACCGCGGGCATTCCTCAATCCCGCACCCAATCGCCGCACCGCGATTTTTACACCACGAGCACGCAATCTGCTTCGCGCGCTTAAACGCCTCGGCGCATCGCTTCAACTTTTCGCTTCGCGCGTCAAAATAAATCTCCGGGCACCACAGCGCGCACACCTGATGGGCATACCGTGGCTTCGTATCGCGCCCATCGAGCGAGATCGGCCCAATCCACTCATCCGCGTCCAAGGCGTCGTAACACCGCTTGAGCACCTTCTTCGGGCGCGAGTTGCGCTTGTGCGATGGACACACCTCGCACGTGCGCTGCGGCGCGTCCAGCGGCGCCGGAGCGGACATGACGCGCGACGCGTGACGACGCAACCACGCGCGCGTCTACGTGCGCGTCTCGTCCTCGCGCCACGCAATGCCGACGCCGCCGTCTGTCCCCCCACCCGCGTCTGTCCCCGCGCGCATTCAAACCGCGCGAACGTCGTCGTCGTCGTCGTCGTCGTCGTCGTCACTATCGACACACACTCGATCGATATCGATATCGATCACATCCACACACTCGATCGATATCGATATCGATATCGATCCGCGTATCGATCGACCCACACCGACGAGATCGACATATCGATCGATATCGATCACATCCATCCTCCATCGATACGCCTCATCGATGGAACCCACACATCACGCGATATCGAAAGACACACACACGCGCGCGCGCGCGGGTGTCGCCATATGTCCGAACCATCGCATCCACGACGGTGACTGACGTGTTAGGTTTGTGCGGGATCCATCGATGCGGCGTATCGATCGATCGGGGGTCCGATCGCGATCGATGTCGATGTCGATGTCGATCGATCGATCGGCGGCGACGGCGACGGCGACGGCGCGCGGGGCGATCCCGCACAGCGCGGCACGCGCACGACGGTTTCCTACGCTACGCACTTCGACCTCGAACTCGAGACGAAGCGAATCACTTGAAAGGTACGTGACGCGCTCTGCGTCGATGCGCGCGCGCGTGCGAGGCGAATGGGCGACGGCGCGCGCGAGGAGGCGCGCACGATGACGCGCGGTGGAGGACGAGCCGCCGGGCGAGATCTCGCGCGAGGATCTATCTGTGCGGTTTGGATGTGACTCGAACGCGCGAGTGCGGGCGTGATGCACGCCGCGCGTGATGTGAAAAGTGATTTGAAGATGTGTTTGACTCACCAACGCGGTCGTGTATGCGGGTTTTGTGCGCGCACAGGAGGTAATCGACGACACATCTTTGTTTCGCGTCAAGTTTATGGACCAGAGAGACTCGCAAAGAACGAGCGGCGGAGGCGACGGTGTGCACGGAGGAAGGCATACTGGTGGCAGTGACGTCGCGTATAATGGAGAGAGTAATGGACGGGAGATACCGAGACCGAAGATTCCGGCGCCACGATCGGTGCCGGCAAAGGATGGTGGGAGCGCGGCGGGCGTCGGAGGCGGCAAGACAAAAGGTAAAAAGGTGAGCGGCGGGGAGGCGACGACGAATGGCGGTGATGGCGTCAGTAAACCGCCAGCGCCGAAGGCGATTCCTGCGCCCAAGCTTGTGACGGCGCCGAAGGTAGCACCTCCCAAGCCCGCGGCGAAGGAGGGCGTAAAGGCAAAGCCGACGCCGACGCCGACGCCGACGCCGACGAGCGAGTCAAAGAGCGCGCCGCTTCCCAAAGTGGCACCGCCAAAGCCTACGCCGAAGGCTGCGCCGCTTCAACCGAAGCCGGTTGGTCCACCGCCGGTGCCTCAGTTAGAGAAACTTACGATTGGGCCGAAGTCTGCATCGAATGAAGGAACTCAGGCTGCGCCAAAGCCCGCGGGTGCGTACGTGCCTCCGGGACAACGTTTGGCCAAGGAGAAAAAGGCGAACAGGCAGCGCGAAAACTTTGTTGACCCACGCGATGACCCGGATTACCGTCGGGACGTGCTACCTAGTGATTCGCCGTCTTCTATGCCGTTGCCTAAGAACGTGACCGCGACGAAGCGAGACGATAGCGCGCACAGCAGTCGACAACCGAGTCGCAGCGGGACGCCGCCACCCGGCGGCAGAGCGATTTCTCTCACGATTACCGACGATAAGTCCAAGAAAGCGCAAGCGCCTCCGGCACCAGGTGCAAAGACGACCAAGGAAATCAAGAAGTGCCTCGATGCGAACGACATTCAAGGTGCAATGGACTTGTTCCACTCGCGTTCAGAGGCGGGACTCGTCGACGCGGAGGCGGCGCGGGCGTTGTTGCACTACTGCATCAAGACTCCCGGTGCGTTGCTCGACGCCTTTGCCGTCGTCACGTACTCCAAGCAGAAAAAGCATAAGATCACATTGAAGCAGTTTACGCAGATTTTGATGGCTTTCCCGCAGAGAGCCAACCCGATTGACGCCATGGATATCTTGAACGCAATTGAACCGCTCATCGCGTACGAAACCAAGGCCATCGCAAGGTATCATTTCCACTTTGCGCGTCTCGTGATTCAAGAATTCTTGGAAGAAGCGCTCCAAACGCTTGATCGTATCGCCAACGCCCCGGCTTTTGGCCTGCAAGAAAATGGCTTGGCCGCGATGGATGTCATCATCGAGCCGCTGCGTAAGAATGGTCAGCTTCAGCTCAACATTCCCGCGCTCGGCGCCGAGCTTCAGCGACAGTTGTTGAAGGGTGACACGCTTCTCCTTTCTAGAACTGGAGCCACGGACAGATCGCTGACCCTCGGTGAGCTTCCGACTGGATCTCGCGGCTTTGATGAGGCCGATCCAAATGGCGCGCGGTCGCGTACTGGATATCACGCAGATTCTGAGTTTGAGGCAGAAATCGTAACGAATGGTATGAAAGTTGCCGTGCGTTTAGTGGGTGTTGGTGCTGAATCCGCGTCCACGGTTCGTGGTGGTGGTTGGCGTGTGGACAAATTGGCGAACAGAACGTCCTTTCACCGTCAGCTCAAGGCGATGGAGGATATGATGGAAGTCAAGCAGAACACGGGTCAAAAGGCGAGCGTGGATGTCAACATTCGCGACATTCTCATCGCTGGCTGGGACAACAACAAGGAAACGCAAAAACAAATTCCAGACATGTGCGAAGCCAACCTCGCGGAGCACATGGATATCGCCACGCGCCGTAAAAAGACGGATCACGCCATGGATATTCCGGCGATGCAGCACATGAACAAATCACAACTTGACGCTCTGGAAGCCGCGCTATTCAATCGTGTTACGTTGATTCAAGGTCCGCCTGGTACTGGTAAGACGCACACTGCTGTCGCGCTTGTTCAAATGTGGCTCAGAAGAGGTGCGATGCCAATTCTTTGCACATCTGACTCAAACATCGCCGTGGATAACTTGGTTGACGGTTTGGCGAGAGCTGGCGTGAGAGTCGCGCGCATTGGGCGCCCAGAAGCCGTGCGTCAAGATTTGATGCCGTACATGATTGAGAGTATCGCTGGCATCGATCAAGACTGCCGGTGGTCCAAGGATCAACAGTTCCAAGCGATTAATAACGCTTTGCGACGAGCAGAGGTGATTTGCGCGACATGCGCTGGCGCTGGAAGCGATATTTTGGAGCGCTTTTCTTTCCAAGCGTGTTTGATTGATGAAGCCACGCAGGCGACGGAACCAGCGACGATTATTCCCCTCACGAAGGGTTGCAAGCAAGTCGTGCTCATTGGTGATCAAAACCAGTTACCACCGACGATTATCAGCCGAGAAGCCGAGGCTGCTGGACTCGGGGAAAGCTTGTTTGAACGTTTCATTCGCGCGGGCATTCGCACGTACATGTTGAAGGTGCAGTATCGTATGCACCCTGCCATCGCGTTGTTTCCTTCTCAGACGTTTTACAAGGGTGAACTTCTTTCTGGTACGCCCCCGAGCCAACGTCGCGCTCCGGTTGGCTTTGATTGGCCGGTTCCGGCGGTGCCCATGGCTTTCGTAAACGTCGAAGAAGGGCAAGAACGCTCCGACGGCGCATCGCAAACGAACCCAGCTGAAGTGCAGCGAGTGATCAACATCGTGAAGAAGCTCTCTGGCGGACACGAAGTATTACCCGGCGACATTGGCATTGTCACTCCGTACAGCGCTCAAGCGCGCGCCATTAAGAAGATTCTTAGAGGCAACGCTCCAGAGCGCACGCGCTTTGACGCCCCAGCCGACCCTACGTCCATGAAGGCGGTCGAAGTCTCCACGGTTGATGGTTTCCAAGGTCGTGAAAAGGAGGTGATTGTGTTTTCATGCACTCGTGCAAACATGAATGGTAACGTCGGTTTCCTCGCGGACACGCGACGCGTGAACGTCATGCTTACACGCGCCAAGAGAGGATTGATCATCGTCGGTCACATGAAGACACTTCAGCAAGATGAAATCATTTGGAAGGGTTGGTTGAAATGGGCCCGCGAGAGCGGTTTAATTTGCGGCGTTGCCGCATCTGATTCTGAAGCGGCGAATCGCTTGGCCTCGATTGGCATGAGCTCGGCGCACGAAATCGGTGGCACTGGTATCGGCCAAGCCATTACAAAAACCGCGTTGGGCGCACCCGTCGCCTGGGCCTCGAGCGGAATGACATCATCTCCTTCCCAACCCAAACTCGCCGAGCGCGACTTCATTCCAGATGCCTGGGATGACGATTCCGACGACGGTGGCGACGACACCAGCGACGCCGCGACGAAAACCATCGCGAGCGTCTCGTCCCTCACCGGCATGGCTGACGAGGCGTGGTCATCTGACGGTGAAAATTAGCACAAAAAACTTGATTAGATTGTAAAGAGATTGAAGAGATGAGTTGATATGTGTACTACTACAAGCTAGAAAATAATGCATCTCTATCGCGCATGTACGCCTTTGACGCGCGTTTAAGCGAGGGGTACGTCCACGCGCCGTCAACTTCCGGGACGCTCAACGCCGCGGGCGACCCGGTGCGAATGGCGTCCACGACGCCTAAAAATTGATGCCACAGGACCACACGCGAGCACAACGAAGTAGTTCCAACGCCGCCAATCGCGGTTCCTGTGCGTCCGTCGTGCGACGACGCGCCGCCTTCGCCATTTGCCCACGAAATGCTCTCATCCCCGTCGCCGGCGAGTTGTCGCGACCCGCTCGCGGCGTCGGCGGCGTTACATTCAAGTTTCACGCCGCTTCGAAGCATCGCAGGATGCGTAAACGCCGAATGCACGTTTTGTGTGGTCAATACGCGACAACACGTTGCAAATCTGCATCGGTCGTAGTCGTACTTGCGACCGATAACGACGCTCGTCAGCCGAACGGGATCGACAAAGTGGCTTAACAGCGCGCCCTGGATGCCCAACGCGTTCCATCGAAGAATCTTATCACTACACGACAGCGCGCGTCCGGGCACGGAGAGCGCGCTAGACGCGCCTTTTGTGAGTATGACGCATCCGGGTGGTGCTTCGCGATCGTCGTCGTCGTTTGTGCCCTTTTGACACGCGCCAAACCATCTCGGGTCAAAGACCAGCGGTGAATGGCAATGCTGTGCGGCGGCAATGCCGGCACCATTCATCCATTCTTGCACGCCGCACCCTTTTGGGCCGGCGCTCGCCGCGCCACACGGCGCCGTGGATACATACAGATGCAACGTCACGCTCAACTTGAGCGTCAATCGCGCGTTGTCGCTTCTAGGTTCCAGGAGCGTCGACGAGCCGTTTCGTGCATACGAGTCGATTTCGCGATAGAGCGCGCGAAGGAGTCCACGACGCGCGAGGACTTCTGCGTGCGAATCATGCACATGTGCGTCCCAGGCATTTATTGCAACTCCATCCATCCCATCACTTTGCGATTGCAACGCGATTGCCGTCGCGACGCCGGGTGGAATGAACTTAGTCCCAACGCCGAGCGAAAGCACGATGAGGTCGTGAGGCGCCGGCAGCGTCGCATCGCGCGCGACAATACCAGCCACGACCGCCGTGCCTCGTGTCGACTTGTAGTGTGTCGAACATCGCGCGCGGTACTCGGCACCCACGCGAGCGGCGATACGATTGGCCAATGAACATGAATCTGCCGGTTGCGTGATGTTGACTTGGTCGGCGTCGCGTTCCGCCCGCGCGATATCCTCTGACGACGGCGGCGATGGGAGTGATTCCATAGCGCGCTGTAACGTCACATCACCATCCATAACAGCAATCGCGCCTGACGTCATCCGCATGATTCGTCCAGTCAGCACGTCGTCGACGTTGTTACCGTGAAGCCAAATTGAACGAAGCGGCGGGACACCACGGCGCCTTCGATCCTCGAGCGCGGCGAGCAGCGCTTGGCCTCCGAAGGCGGTTATCCCATTGTGATCCAAATGAAGCTCGTGTAATGCGGATGAATTGCGCAGGGCGCGCGAGATGGCGTCGCAGCCAGCGTCACCGATAGCGTTGCCACCAATGTCTAAGACGTTGAGCGAGTCGCTCGAGGCGACGAGCGAGGCCACGCTCTTCGCTCCCTCTGCGCCCATGCGATTTGAATACATGGCGAGCTCACGCAGCGCGCTATGTTTGGCCATGAGTGCGTTGACGATGGCGATGCAACCAGCAGGGCCGATGTCGTTGTGATGCACGCCAAACGCCGTGACGGATGTAGAGCGCTCGGCGAGCGCCACCGCGACCAGCGCCGCCCCGTCGTCACCTAAATGTCGGTCAGACACACTTTTGAGCGCTTCCGTGCACGGATTTGCGCGCACGTAATTTGCTGCAGCATAGCCGACGAGTTCACGCGCGGCGACGGTGCCAAATCCGGGATTTCCACTCACATTGATGCTCACGACGCGCTCGGCTCCTTCATGTATTCGCAACGCGTCGAGTAGCGCTCGCAAGCCCATTTCTGTAAACGCGTTATCTCGAACATCAATACGCGTCACCGAACAATCTTGATCGATGCACGCGAGAATCACGGGTACATCTAAATCGGACAAGTCCATTTTTCGCAACGAAAGTGCTTCTAATAAGTTGCCGCTCGCGGCTCTTTGACGCAACGCCGCTCGAGCGAGCGAAGCGCGCCTATTCTTCTGACACGCCTCTCGAATCCCTTCAACGTCCTCACTGGCCATGACGCTGTTATTTGTAACAATGCACTCCACGATGTCTCCATTCGCGTCGCAGGCTCGACGCAACTCGCGCCCGCCTCTATCGCCGACGTCGTTGTCCCGTAAATTGACGCTTTCGCACCTCCTCAGCGGATTTTCCTCCATCAACGCGCGCGCCAAAGCCGCTGCCGCCGCACACGTGACATTGCATTTACTCATATTTATCCGTCTCGCGCGCACGAGTGCGCGCATAAACCCCAGAACGTCGTCCTCGTCCACTCGCGCGAAGAGCTCGCGGCGGCTGGCGAGTGACAGCTCGTCAACCTCCCATGCCGACGTCACGAACGCGCTGATGATATCGCTCGCCTCGAGCTCATCGAGCGCACCCGAAATGTTCAAACTCCGCACCGCACCCGACGTTGCGGCGCAAAGCAGCGCACAGAGCGCATCTTTCGTGGCGAGCTCGAAGCCTTTCAGTGCCATGGAACAACTCGTCGTGGAACTACTCGCCTGAGAATCGCGCACGCGGCGCTCGACGAGCGCGCGCACGGCGTCGACGTCGAGAGAAGTATTTTTGCGTTTCTTGTGCCGATGACGCGCGGGCGCGGGCACGGGCGCGGTGGTGTTGGACATCCGCGGGCGCGGGCGCGCCCGCCGAGGTGTAAAGCGACGTCATTGCGTCGCGCGCGCACACTGTTTTGATTTATCTATGAAATGAGTATTGTTTTTGTTACACAGCCATATCATCGTCGTCGTCGTCACCATCGTCGTCGCTATCCGACTCCTCAGCGTCGTCATCCCCGTCGTCGTCGTCGTCGTCCTCGCTGTCCACGTCGTCGTCTCGCTCACCATCCTCCTTATTATCATCAATGCCAACCATAACATCATGCAACGCGTGCACGGTATCCGTCGCCTCGTCATACAACGCCGTCGTGTGTTCGTCATCGCCAAACTCCGCCGCAGCAGCGACGTCGCCATCCTGCGACTCGGCGCTCGCGTGTAAAACCAAATCCAACCGTCCCAACAACGAATTCAACGACTCCTGCATCTTCACGTGACTCTGCAACGTCTGCGACAGCGACATCAACACCCCTCTCGCTTTCGGTGCTTCCGACGCATACCCAGCGTGATACAATAAGATACTCCTTGCCCATTTCGCGCACCGTTCCCCGCTCGCCGGTTTCGCCTGCGCTCGCGTCGCGCACTCCGTCAACAACTTCATCGCCACGCTCGAACTCAACTTCGCCACCGTATTCGCTATCGTCACCGCATCAGACACCGATAAACACCTCTCAATCAACGCACGATCATCCGCGCGAAGCGCTTGAGACAGTAACGCCGCCAGAGAATCCGCCCGCGCCCCGCTCGACCCTCGCACGCTCTTCAATGCGTCATCCCCACCATTCGCGCCCTCGCCCTCGCTCGCGCCCTCGCCCTCGCCCTCGCGCGCACCGCGCACGCCCTGACCACCCCAATGCGCCGCGCTCGCGCCGCGCCCACGCGCGTGACCGTCGCGCAGGGCGGCGGCGCGCGCGCCCAGCGTCGGCCGCGCCGCCGCCGCCGCCAACCCAGCACCGCGTCCGCGTCCGCGTCCGTCGCCGTCGCCGTCGCCGTCGCCGTCGCCGCCGCCGTCGTCGTCGCCGGTGACCGCGGCGGTGATCACGCTCGGTGCGCCATCGCTCGATCGCTTACGCGTCATCGGCGCGGCGTGCGACAGTGCGGCGCGCGAGAGGCGGCGTCGCCCGAAAACGGGCGATCGAGCGATGGGGCGCGATTGCAATGTCTATGGGCACACAGTACGGCGTGGGACCCGTCACACGTCGTTGTGTATAGGTTAACAGTATGCGAGAGATGTGGCGCATTCGGGGCTGTGGTCATCA
>Ga0181558_10003525_pt1 | contig 14370 bp, 8 predicted proteins | sample 011ome_22_FD_133754 | JGI IMG/M metagenome (GOLD analysis project Ga0181558, IMG submission 133754) | Coastal salt marsh microbial communities from the Groves Creek Marsh, Skidaway Island, Georgia - 011507BT metaG (megahit assembly) | ecosystem: Environmental > Aquatic > Marine > Intertidal zone...
GGTGGATGGACATGTTCCCGCCCTCGCTGCTGAGATCGGACGCGTTCCCGTCCGAGTTGCCCGAAAGCCGCGGGGTTTGTTTGCCCCCCGCCGCCGCCAGCCCCGCGAGCGCCGGCACGCCGTCCGCGCCCTCGCCGTCCGCCGTTTCGGTTCGCGCCATCCCGAGCGCGCTCAGCGCGTTGGTCGATCCCATGCGCACCATGCCCTTCATGTTCGCGCCGCTCGCCACGCGTCTCAGCGCCGCCACCGCCGCCTTCACCGCCACCGTCTCCGCGCGCGCGTGCTCGCGCGCCGTGCCCGGCTCGAGCGCCTCGGCGCAGCGCGCGGCGTCCGAGAGCGCGTCGTGCGCCTCGTCGACGTCCAGGCCCGCCAGCGCCGCGCCCTGCGAGGCGGACAGGTCCGGCTCCGTCTCGCCGTGATCTTCCGCCGTGGACAAAGACAGGTCGCCCGTGCTCCACGGCTTGGCGCTCGCGTCCAGGGGCGCGCTCTCCTTGCGCCAGGGCAGGCGCGACTTCCCGCCGCCCCGCCGCGACCACGCGTGCTCTGCCGTCGCGGGCGGCGACGACGCGACGCCGCCGTCGCCGCCGTCCAGGGACCGGCGCCGGCCCGCGTCCAGGGACTTGCGCCCGTCCAGCGACCGGCGGCCGACGCGCAACCCGCGCAGCGCGTCCGCCACCGCGTCGGACGTCACGGAGGCCAACTTCTTGGCGCTCGCCTCGTCCTTCGCGAACCGCTGCGGCGATATCCCGCGGTGGCCGTAGATGAAGCACCCCGCGGGCACAGGTTTGAGCTTTTGGAAATGCGACGTCTGTAAGTCGTTGGTCGGTTTAGTCTCGAACATGCGCTCGGCGGACTCGAAGTTGGCGACGACGACGGCGCCGGTTTCGTCGCGGCCGTACAGCAGCGGGTACGTCCCGCTCGGGTCTCTCGCGGCGAAGACGCGCACGGACCTCGCGTCGAAGCACACGAAAGAAAACTGCCCTCTTAGTTTGGGGAGCGCCTTCGTGCCGAACGCCTTGTACATGTGACATACGAGTTCGGCTTCGTAGCACCGGCCGCCGACCAAAGCGCTGGCAGCTTCTAGTGGGGATTTGTGTCGGCATTTACTCAGCGCGTCGCCCGCGCGTCCCTCCGCCGAGAACAGGCGCCACGCGAGGTAGTCCACGTTCGTGAGATGCCCGCAGAACGAGACGATGATCTCGTTGTCCGTGAACGCCTGGATCGCGGGGCCCACGGAGATGGCGACGCCGCCGCCGTCCGATGTCGCCGTGGACGACGTCGGATGGAACTCCAAAGCGGACAACGCGTCGTCCAGCGCGGTGTGGGGCTCGGCGCGGGACGCCACGCCGTACGAATTCACGCGGAGCGTCTGTGGAGAAGACGCGGAGAAGACACGCGCGAGCGAGGGACACGGACGACGAGACGAGCGGTGAGACGAGCGAGGAAGATGGAGAGAGAAGGTCAGTGTCAGTGTCGGAAGTCGTGTTCGTCCGTCGTTCGCGTCCGTGGGGCCTCGCGTCGCGCGCCGCCGTGAGCGCACGATGAGGCTCGGCCGAAAGTTGACGCTAAAGAGGTTTTCGGGCATGGCGCGCGTCGTGCGCACCTTCGGCGGCACGACACACATGAACTTCCCGACGCGCTGCGCGTCGTTATTGTCTGCGAGCTCGACTGTCGCGACGCTGGTGGACGTCATGGTCGCGACGGTCGGGAGGGGAGATGGGGGAGGGGGCTCCGGTGCGGGTGGGTAATAAAACGCGAAAGTACCGTTTCGCCGTCCAGCTGGCAGCTCCCGTCCGCGTGCTGACTGGGCACTACGATTTCGCTCTCGCACGCGAACCGCGCTTTCCTCGCGCGATTCCGGGTTTCCGCGCGCGAACGCGGTCGAGATGCGTGTGGATTTTTCCGAGCGTGTCAGCGTGACTCGAGATGCGATGGCGATTTTTCCCGATTCGCGTACCCATATTTCGAAAACGGAAGTCGCCTCGCGAGTTTCGTACCTAAACGATCCGCGGTTTCGCACGCGCGCATCTTTGCGCTTGGGGCAACGACCACGCTGATGACTTCTGAAGGAGGCTGGTTTATTGCTGATTGAAAATTACATCCAAACCTCAGGCGAGTGTCTCACGACCTCACCTAATTGCTGGAGCTCCTTCGGAGCCTTCCCCACACAACAACCAACAACAACACACACACACACACACGCGATACAGCGCGTGCATACAGCGCCCTTCACGCGAAAAGCTCATCACGCGTTTTTTAGCATGAGATCCTGGACGTCCTTGAGTACGTCCCCGATGAGCCCGCGGTCGGGCAACCCGCCGGCGAGCCCGTAGATGGGCGCCTTCCCGCCCTCCACGCCTCGCCCGCCGCCTTTGCGCATCGCTCTCACCTCCGCCATCGCCGCCGCCAGCGCCTTCGCCAGCTCCCCGACGCTGCGCACGTTCGCGGGGGTCACGCAGTAGTGCAGCGCGGGCGGCGCGTGCAGCACGGACAGGTGCCAGCCGCCCTTCGTCATCACGTCGTTCAAAACGTACACGTCCACGTCCGGATCCGTCGAGCGCCACGCCACCACCATCGTGACGTCCTCGCCCAGAACGTCGAGGCCGTCGATCGCGTCGATCGCGTCCCGCAACGCGACCGCGCCCTCCAGGACGTCCCGCGCGCGTTCGACGTACCCGTCGTGGCCGACGTGCACCAGCGCCGCCCAGGTCTGCGCGATGAGCCCGCCCGACCGGCTCCCCGCCTGCGAGGGCGAGATGTACAAACCGCCGGACCAGTCCATCACCGCGGTGTACTGCCGTTGCCGCAACGCGGGGGACGCGTACAGCACCACCGACGACCCTTTCTGCGCGAGGCCGTACTTGTGCGTGTCCACGGACATGGACGTCACGCCCGGCACGCGGAAGTCGAACGGCGCGGAGGTGGGAAACGCGTCGCCCATGGCCTCCGACGCGAAGGGCATCACGAAACCCCCCAGGCACGCGTCCACGTGCAGGCACGTTTTGTGGCGCCGCGCGATGGCCGCCAGCGCCGCCACGTCATCCATGGCGCCGTGCGGGTACCCGGGCGCGGAGGCGTAGATCATGATGGTGTTTCTGGTGACCGCCCTGCGCGTCGCGGCGATGTCCATGCGCATGGTGCGCGCGTCCACGCCGACGCGCACGAGCGTGATGTCGAAGTACTCCGCCGCCTTGTACACCGCCGCGTGCGCCGAGCGCGCCACGACGAGCTCGGGTCTCGTCACGCCCCGCGTTTCGCGCGCGTAATCGCGCGTCGCGCGGATCGCCGTCAAGATGGACTCCGTCCCGCCGCTGGTCATGAGCCCGCAGACGTGCGGGTTGCGCCCGGGGCCGGTGCCCCCGCCGAGCATGTGCGCGGCCATGTTCACCACCTCCTGCTCGAACCGCGCGGTCGCCGGGAACGCATCCGCGTGGAGCGGGTTGGAGTGCGCGTAACGCGCGTACACCGCGGATAACATCTGGAAGTGCCCGGCGTCGGCGACGTACACCGCGCCGGACATGCGGCTATTGCTCGGCCGCCACGTGGCGTCCTTCTCCCCCCGCCGCTCCGCCTCGCGCAGCACCCAGTTCGTGTCGTGGCCGCGCGCGGGCAGCGCCGCGAGCTTCGCGGGCACGCCGAGCGCCCTCGCCTTCTTCGTCATGTCGGCGTCCATCTCGTCGATGAGCTTCCGCTTCTCCTTGGCCACCGCGCCGCGCACGACGGGCACGCGCTTGAGCGCGGCGAAGAGCACGAAGAGCAGGCCCCGCCGGCGCACGGCGCGCCGCGCGTCCAGGAGCATGGAGGCGACCCGGAACCCGAACGCCGCCGCGAGAGCCGAGCCCAGCGCGATGCGCGAGGGGGACGCGCCCTCGAGGCTCGCGTCCAGGCGTTTCGCGAGCGCCTCCACCAGCCGAAGCGCCTCGCGCAGAGAGAGGGACAGCGCCTCCGTCGCCGCCGCCGACGCCGTCGACACGGCCGCGGGGGCTACGACGGCACGAGTGGTTTCGAGACGGGATGGTATGGGGGGAAGAAGGTCAGAACGCGCGCGCGGGGACGTGGCACGAGCGTCGGTGTGCGAAGACCATCGAGAGGAGAGGACCTCCCTGGTCTCCTCGCGTTCCGAGGACGCGCGTCGATCGGGGCGCCCGCCGATCGCGTGTTCGCTCGATCTCGAGGGTCGTCGCGTGCGTGGGACGGACGATGGCCGGAGAGCCGAGAGACGTACCCGCGCGGCTCATGTCAGAGCTCATCGTCGTCTAGCCTAGGGTCCCTCGCTCGCGACCGTCGCTTCGTCGCCTGTCGCGCCTTCGCAAGTGGGGCGCGTGCGCGATAACCAACCCGTCCGAACACGTCGACGTCGAGCAGCAGGTGCAGGAAAACTGGCGCCAGTGACGCCCAGTGACGACGAGCGACCTGGAGCTGTACTTTTGCGAACAACGAAAAGGCGCCCGGTCGCGCAGACGCGCGTCATTCGCGGAAGGCACCTCGGGGACCATGGCGGGCAAACGCAAGGCCGAGGACGAGGACGAGGATGATTACGACGCGGTGCGTCATGCTAGACCCCGAGCGTGGCGTATCGACGCTGTGTCCCTTCGAACCCGAGAGCGCGGCGCGTAATCACCTCTCATCCCTAAACCACCGAGGAAGAATCCTCGCGAACGCCTCCCTCGGCGCGCGTGTCCTGACGACCCGTTCCCTCACTCTCGTCCCTCCGCTCGTGCGCCGACAGGACCCGTCGCAGGAGGCTCCGCTCGCGAAGAAACCGCGACCCGCGGACAGCGCCGGGGACAAGGACGACGACGACGACGACGATGTCGTCGTGGAGAAGCGCGGCGCGCCTTCTTCCGGAGCCGGCGGGGACGCCAAAGACGGCGACGACGACGACGAGGGCGAGCGCGAGATCGCAGACGGGGACGATTTCGAGCGTCGGCGCAAACGCGGCGGCGCGAGCGGTGCGACGAACAAAAACAAAAACACGAATCTCGACGACGGGGACGACGAGGAGGACGAGATGGCGAACGACGAGGCGCGCGGCGCGGATCGCGAAAAGATGGCGGAGATGCTGCGGTACTTCACCCCCGAGCAGATGGACCGGTACGAGTGTTACCGCCGCTCGTCGTTACCGAAACCGGCGTTGAGACGCGTGTTCCAGGCGGTGACCGGCACGATATTAAACCCGAACGGGCTGATCGTGCTCGCCGCGGTCGGGAAGCTGTTCGTGGGCGAGCTCGTCGAGCTCGCGCGGGAGATCGCCGACGACGAGGGCGTCTCGGACCTGGAGGAGATCAAGCCCGCGCACGTGCGCGAGGCGCACCGGCGGATGGAGCAGAGCGGGAACCTGTTCCGCGCGAAGAAGAAACCCCTCTTCAGGAAACGAGGCGCGTGAGATGTGTGAAAACGTCTTCGGAGTGTCGACACGAAAGGCACGCACACGTGTTGTGGATCGTCGCGCTCGTACGACGCTTCGCGGTCGTACGTACGAAAATCTACGAAAATACGAAAATCTAAAACCGTAGTCTACGCGGTCTCCTACACTCTGTACGCCTTCCTCGCCTCGGCGAGCCGCGCCGCGGCGTCGCCCGCCGCGGCGGCGACCGCCTCGTCCCACGCGCGCGCCATCGCTCGCTTTTGTTTGCCGCCAGCCACGAAAAGCACCGCCACGTCGAACCGCGGCGCGCGCGTCAGCGCCTCGAGGAAGTCGACGAGTCGCGAGCAGCCGCCCGCCGCGGGCGTCGGCGCGGCGACGTCGCCGAGCGCCGCGGCGACCACCTCCGCGAAGACGCTCGTCGGGACGCCGCCGCGGAACAGCGTGGGGACATCGCGCGCGTCCACGGACGCGAGTAATGTGCGCCGCCGCGTGTCGTCCGGGTCGGACTTCAAGCGCTTCCACGAGGCTTCGAACTCGGCGCACGTCCGGGGCGTCGCGAGGGGTTTATCCAAACCGCGCCGCGCCGACCCGCGCGGCGCCTTCGCGCCTTCTTTTTTAGTCTTCGGCGTTACCGCCGAGGGAGGGCCCGCCGCGTCGCGATCGTCGCCGTCGTTCGGGGGGGGGACCCGTCCGGTCGCCACGTCGCCGCGATCTTCCAGGACTTCCAGCAAGGGAGGCGGTGTTTTCGCCTCCAACACCGTCTCGGGAGGCGAAAACGCCGCCGCGTCGGGGACGGGCGGCGGCGGCGGCGCCGCTTGCGCGGCGTCGTCGCGCGGCGGAACTGTCACCGGCACCGCGCGCCTGGCGGCGGTGACGCGCACGTTTGCCTGCCGCTCGTACGCGCTCTTGCACGCCGCGCGGTCCTCCCGCAACACCTTGCTGTTCGGCTCCAGCAAAAGCGCGTTCTCGTAGTCCATGGTCGCCTCCAGGAACTTGCCCAGGCGCCGGCGCGCGACGCCGCGGCGCTGGTGCGCCTTGAGGTAGGCGGCGTCGATGCGCAGCGCGGCGGATGCGTCGCGCTCCGCCTCGGCCCACTTCTCGAGTTTCAGAAACGACATCGAGCGGTTGGCGTACGCGACGGCGGTCTCGCCGTCCTCCCGCACGCTGCGCGTGTAGTGCTCGATCGCGCTCTCGTACTGCCCAGCCTTGAACGCGGCGTTGCCCAGATCCTTACTCGACGGACCGGAAGATCGTTCCGCATCGTTCGAACCGTCGCGCGCCGGCGTCTCGGCTCGCGCGGCGGAGGCGGGGGAAGGGGCGGGGGCGGCGGGCCGCGACGCCTCGCGTCGAGCCTTCAGGTCCGCCTCGGTCGCTACGACGTGCTCGGCGACGCGCCCACGCACCGGGGGAGGGGGCTCCGTGCGCCCGGACGACGACGCCGAAGCGGGCACATCGATCGCGTCTCGGCTGGCCAACGCCGCGTCTTTCTCTTTCACGTCCCCGGTCCACTCGTTCAGATCGCGGAGGAACGCGTTGAGATCGCGCGAATTATCGCGGATCTGCGCCTGGAGGTTCACCGACATTCGGAAAGACCCGGACGACCGAGACGGCGCGCCGCCTGGCCGCGCGCGTCGGTGTGCGCGCCGAGAGCGCAGTCAACGAGAAAAGCGACGAGGAAACGTGTGCGGGAAACACGAGGGTTCATTTTTGAGTTAATTTTCGAACATTTCACACCAGTTCCACACACGCGGGTGTCGAGTCGTGGTTCATAAATCTTGAATTCACCTCGGCGGCACAATCCCTATGCTCCTCAGTCTGAAGTTCGTAGGTGGTATCGAGGGCTCGTGGCGGAGTGGTCTAACGCGCCAGACTCAAGCTGAGAAATCAAAGCTTCATTCGGAAATGAATGGTCATGTGTCTTCTGGTCCACTATGTGGGCGCCGGTTCGAACCCGGCCGAGCCTAACCTTTTTTTTTTGCGCGCGCTCGCGACAGCGACGCAGCGGCGACGTCCACGGTTCCAACGCACCGCTTTCCATCCCGAAACTCGTCCCGATCGCGCAGATACGTCGGTTTCCGTGCGCGGCGGTGTGTCGGTCTTTTCGCGAAACGCACTTTTATTACGATAGGATACGACTATTTTTCTTTTTCGTTCGCGCGTACGCGCGCTCGGCGGCGTGGCGGAGATGGATGCGCGCGAATCGAGTCGAAACACGACATCTGTCGTCGCGCGTCTGTTTGGTCACATCCTCTCATGACAGTACCCATCGCGTGACACTGTTACCTCGTGTCACTGTTGTTACCTCTCCCCGATTTCCAGCCCGACGCGAATGTTCATCGCCGCGAGCTCGCTGGCGAGGTACTTGAACACGAACGGCAACGCCACGCGCTCGACGCACGCGCCCGTGTTGCACACGCGGCACACCACCTTGGTTCCCGCCGCGCCGACTCCCGCAGTGGCGTCAAACGCGTTCCCGGCGACGCGCAGCGCGCACGCGGGCGCCAGCAGCGAGCCGCACCGCGAGCACACGTCGGCGACGTGTCTGTCCGAGCACGCGTGCAGACGGTCGTGGAGCAGGTAGGCGGCGCCGTGCGCGAGCAGCGAGTCCCGCTCCATCTCTCCGAACCGGATCCCGCCGCCCGCCTTCCTTCCCTTGATGGGCTGCTGCGTCAGCGGGTTGTTCGGCCCGAGCGACCGCACCTGGAACTTGTCGCTCACCATGTGCCGCAGGCGCTGGTAATACACCAGGCCGACGTAGATGTCCACGTCGAACGCCTCGCCCGTCGCGCCGTTGATCATGCTCTCCGATCCGTGGTACGCGTACCCGTGCCGGCGCAGAACCTCGCCGTGCTCCTCGAGCGGGGGCGAGAAGGCCTCCCCGTCGCGCGCGCGCTGGAACGGCGACGCGTCCACGAACCGCCCGTCCATCGCGCCCGCCTTACTCGCCATCGACTCCACCAGCATGCCGATGGTCATGCGGCTGGGAAACGCGTGCGGGTTGATCAGGATGTCCGGCCGCACGCCCGTGCGCTCGCAGTACGGCATGTCGTTCTCCGGCCACAGGAACGACAAGACGCCCTTCTGCCCGTGCCGAGACGAGAACTTGTCGCCGATGATCGGGTTACGGTTGAAACGCATCGTCACGGACATCTTGGTCTCCTTCTTCCCGCGCGCGCCGGGCGCGTGCATGAGCGCGACGCGGTCCACCACGCCGCCGTCCGCGCCCTTCACCTTGGTCAGACGCGCGCGCCCGGTGGCTTTGTTCAAAACGGACGCGATGGCGCTCCCCGGCTCGATCTTCGAGCCCGGACGCGGCGCGCCGTCCGCGTCCACCGCCGCGTCCGGTGCCTTCTTCTCGGGCGCGTTGGCGCCGGAGCCGCGGCGCCCGCGCCCCCCGGACGCGATATCGGCGCGCTTCCCGAACACCTCGCCGTCCGCCGCGGCGGCGGCGGGCACGGAGATTGTGTCGGTCTTGTACAGCGTCGCGTGCGCGAGCCCGCGCTCCATCGACCCTTTGTTCACGATCATCGCGTCCTCCATGTCGTACCCGGTGTACGCCAGCACCGCCACCACCGCGTTGGTGCCGAGCGGGTAGTCGTCGATGGCGTACCGGTCGTACGCGTCGGTGAGCGCGATCGGCCGCTGCGGTGTCTGCAGGCGGTACAGCTTGGTGTCCGGGCGGTAGCAGAACGAGTGCATGGGCAGACCCATCGTCTGCTTCCCCATCTGGCACTGGTACATGTTCCGCGGACTCTGGTTGTAGTCGCTCCACGGCGTGCACGACGCGATGGCGCTCAGCATCGCGCTCGGGCCCGTCTCTTCGTGCGTGAAGACGAGCCCCTCGCTGCCGCCGGCGCCGCCGTCGGGGCACCGCACGGACATGAACACCTGCTCCAGGGACCCGATGTGCTCGACGGCGCCGCTCGCGATCTGCCGCACGGGGCGCATCAGGCGCGAGGGCGAGCTGAACAGGTAGATGCCCGGGAACGCGCCCGCGCCCGAGACGGGGGGCACGTACGCCACCTCCAGCGTCGCGGGGACCTTCGGCGGCGACGCGACTTTCGCCGCGCGCAGCGACGCCGTCGCCGCCGCCGCCTCCGCCGCGCGCACCGACCCCACCACCACGCCGTCCAGCATCACGCTGAGGTGTATCGGGGGTGGGGGCGCGCTGTTCAGCCGCCGCCCGGCGCAGACGAGCACACCCGCCGACGCGAGTGCCTTCAGGACGGCCGCGGCCGGACCGTTCGTGCCGGCGCGCGCGTCGGCGCCGGAGACGTCCGTCCGCGCGACGTCCACGTAGCACGCGGCGGCGAGGTGGTTGAGCAAGCCGCAGGGGCTCCCGTCCGGCGTGTGCACCGGGCACAGGAACCCCCAGCTCTCGGGCAGGAGCTTGCGCACGGTGGTGGTGCGCAGCTCCGCGAAGTACGCGCCGCGGTGCACGGAGCGGAAGTGCGAGAGGTACCGCATGTAGTTGAGCTTGTCGGCGACGATGGTGAATCCGCTCGTCTGGCTCAGCCCCAAGCCGCTCTTGCTGGCGAGGTTGCCGGTGGCCAAGAAGTACTCCACCAGCCTCCCGATGTCCATCTTGGCCATCGCGCCGGTCGCGACGCGAGCGAACCACTCGGGGTCAGCCAGGTCCGCGCCCTGCGGCCGCTCCTCGAACTCGCGCAGCACCGCGCGCTTGGCGAGCCCGAGCGCCTCGCGCAGCTTCTCGCGCACGAACGTCTGGATGAGCAGCCCGGGGAGCAAAATCTCGTGGTGCATGTTCGAGTCCGGGTTATCCGGCGCGCAGTACCCGGTGACCAGCGCGTACAGCTTCTGCATCATGAACACCAGCAGGTTGAACTTGTCCTCCTTTGCCGTCGGGTCGATGTGCACGAAGATGTGCTCCGCCAGCAGACGCTCGCCCACCCGCTCGTTCGTCTCCCACGGGTCAGCCTCGAGCTGCGCGCGGAAGCGCTCGCCGAGGTACGCGAGCGCCTGCGCGGGGGTCCGCACGCCCAGCGCGGCGGTTTCCTCCAGCACGATCGTCGCGCGCTCGCCCGCGAACGCGCGCGCGCCCTTTCCGGGCGTGCCTTTCGCGATCAGTTCCGCGACTTCGCGGTCGGACGTGTTCGCGAGCGCGCGCGCGATCAGACCGGCGGGAACGAAATACTCCTGGCGCCGGAACACGAACGCGACGCGCGCGCCGCCGTCCGATAAGTAGTGCACCCGGACCGTCGCGGAGTGCTCGTCGGGGGTGACGCAGCGAATCGCGGTGGCGAACGGCGTGTACGTCCTCCCGCGCGAAACGTACGCGCCGCGTTTCATGGCCATCACGTAGTGCCGCCTCTGCTGGATCAGCAGACGCACGATGCGCTCGTTCCCGTTGCACACGAAGTAGCCGCCCATCTCCTTCCGCTCCTCGCCCTTGCCGACGAGCTGTTTCTGCGTCAGGCGGCTCAGGTGGCACGCCGAGCTCTGCACCATCGTCGGGATGGACGTCAGCCGGAACTCCCGGCGGTGCGTCTCCGCGTCCGCACCGCGTGGGCCCACGCACCACGCCGCCGTCGCCGTCATCGGCGCTTTGTACGTCACGCTGCTCTCGCGGCACTCGCGAGGGAACACTCGCGGGTCTCGGGAGCGAGCGCTGCCCTCGCCCTCGCGCGTGGGCTTGCCGATGCGCACGTCCTCGAGCCACAAGCTGACGCGGTGCGCCGCGTCGGACGTCCCGGGCGCCTGGAACTGCACCGGGGGCATCAGGCGCGTCACCTCCGACAGGCCGCGCTCGACGAAGTAGTCGAACGACGAGACGTGGTTCACGACTAAACCTCGAAGGGCGGCGGGGACGGGCGCGTCGGCGTCCGCGTCCGCGTCGCGACGGTTGGGGCTCGGCATCAGACCCATCTCGCCGACGCGGAAGCGTCGTACACGACTCGAACGTGCGTCCACGCGCCCGCGCTCGCGGTCTCTTCACCCTCTGTCGCCCGGCGCGAGCCCCACCGACGTCCGCCGACGGCACGCGTCAACAAGCGTCGCCGACCCGAAGAGGGATGCAGCGGCGGCGAGGTCGCGCGCGGTGGGTCTCTGGTGCCTAGACCGGCGCGTCCGCGTGCGACGCCGCCGGGGTCGACCTTGCCGCGGTCAAGGGCACGCGGAGATCCGCGCCTGCTCGCGTGAGGCGCGACTGCGCCGCGCGCGTGTGTGTGCGGCGCGTCCGTCGGCGGCGTCAATCTCGAAAGCAGCATCCGAGGAGGGCGGCGGCGGTTCTCCTGCCGAAAACATTTTACGTAGACTGCCCGCAGTGTCATGAGACTGTCGATTTCGCGTCGTCGACTGGCAAACAGTCTGCTCGCTGCGCTCGACTCCGTCGCGCGACGAAACCCGATAGCGATGGACGTGACGCGCCCCGCCCACGAGGCAGACACGAGCGCACCTCCGGGACGCGCCAGGGAGACCTTCGGTGTCCTCGGGATGTTCGGGTCGATCCGTAGGTCGGGGATGCTCGCCGCGTGTCGCGCGGCGCGGGTAACCCTCGCGGGCGCGCGCGCGCCCGTCGCGGAAGCGCACACGCGCGCGCTCGCGGCTCGGGCCTCGTCCTCGTCGCGCGCGGGCGCGCGCGCGTCGGCGGCGCCGATCTGGACCGCGCGTCCGTTCTCGTCGGCGGCGGAGCACGCGAAGCCGCCCGCGGAGATCTTCGGGGTGGTCAAGGTGGGCGCGCAGCAGTTCAAGGTGGTCCCCGACGACTTGATCGTGGTGGAGAAGCTGGGCGAGGCCAAGGTGAACGACCCGGTGGTGTTGTCCGAGGTGATGATGGTGGGCACCGCGGAGCGGACCATCATCGGCAGGCCCTCCGTGCCCGGCGCGGCGGTGCACGCGGTGGTGGAGGAGCACTTCAGGGAGGCGAAGAAGCTGGCGTTCAAAAAGAAACGCAGGAAGGGGTACCAGAGGCTGAAGGGACACAGACAGGTGCGTGGAGCGTCGCCGCGCGACTGAGCGAGGCGCGCCCGAATGACGAAGAAGGACGAAGCGCTCGAAACGAAACGTCTTTTCGGTCCTCTTCGCGCCTCTTCGCGCGACCGCTCGACTCACCGCTTTCTCCTCCTCGACTCGTGCCGCGCGCAGGAACTCACGTCTCTGAGGATATCGCGGATCGTCGGGATGGACGGCCACAGCGGATGATGCGCGGAGAGGCGTTCCGCGATAGTTTTCGTCGACATCATCGTCTTGAAAACCAAAACGTGTTTCGCATTCGCGCTCGAGACATGCTCGCGAGGGGAACCGCTCGAACGTTTTTTTTTTTTAGTCTCGTCCTCATTCTTCGGCACGTCGAGTCGCCCCGACACGGGCGCCATGGCCGCGTACGGCGCGCCCGCGTCGCTGGTGCACCCCGATGCCCTGGATGAGGTCTTCGACATCATCGACGCCAACGGCGACGGGGTGCTCACCGTGAACGAGTTCATAATGGTACGCGCGTCCCAGATTCGGCGAACCGCGTCACGGTCCCCCCGAGACCTGTCCTCCTTCTGAGACGCGAGTCGACGCGACGCGCGTGTCGACGCGCGACCCTCCCGCGCACGTTCGCGCGACACGCGCGCTCGAGGACGTCGCGACTGACCTCCGTCCCTCGAAACCTCCTCCAAACCCCTCCGCGCGCCAATCGCAGGCGCTCCGCCGCGATCCCGAGGTTGGCCGTTTGCTGGACCTGGGCACCGTGGTGGGCCAGGAGCACGACTCGCGCGACCTGTTCGAGAAGGTGTTCCAGCGCCTCGACGCCGACTCCTCGCTGGACGTCACGCGCGCGGAGTTCAAGCGCTACTTCTGCCCGCTGGACGACCACGACGCGAGCGAAGCGCTGACGACGAACGACGAGGCGTCCCCAGGCTCGCCCTCCCGCGGAGGTTCGCCCTCCGCGCGGCCCGAGGCGGCGAGTCGCTCGAGTCCGTACGCGTCGCCGAGGGCGAACGACCGCTCGAGGCACGACGGCGCGCTTCCGCCACCCGCGCGGTCCCCGCGCGCGCCACCCGGCGTCGGCCGATCGTCCGTCTCGGTGTTCTCGCAGGCCTCGGGGTCCGTCCAGGACGACTGGCCGCCGTCGCCGCCGCCGCCCGCCGGCGGGTGCTGCGGCATCGGCGCCAAGCGCGCGCGGGCGCCGCCGCGGGCGCCGCCGCCGCGGGCGGCGGCGTACCGCGTTCCGGGCGCGTCTCCTCTCGCCGCCTCGACGCCGACGCCCTCGAGCGGAAAGGCGGAAGCCCCGAAGCGGTCGCCGCCGAGTCCCTTCCGCGTGCCGTCGGCGCGGGAGGGAGACGGCGCCGCGCCGTCGCCCGCTCGCGAAGTGTCCGTCGCCGCCGCGGCGCGGTCGCCGCCGTCGCCGCTGCGCGCGCCGTCGCCGCTGGCGCCGCGGCGCGCGGACGCGAACGTCGTTCGCGACTCCGCGGCGGAGAAGGCGGCGGGTCCGGCGGGTCCCTCGAACTCGGAGCCGAAGGTGGTCGAGAAGGTGGTCGAGAAGGTGGTCGAGAAGAAGGTGTACAACATCTCGGACGAGGAGCTGGCGTCGCTGAAGGAGGAGCTCGAGCTGCTGCGCGAGCAGGTGCGGAGCGAGGGGGAGACGCTCCGCTCGAAGGACGCGCGGCTGGGCGAGATGGAGAAGGAAAACACGGCGCTGCGCGCGGAGTATAACCTGCAGAGCCTGAAACAAGACATGCTGGTGCACATGTGGAGCATGCATATGCTCGACGCCGACGTCGAGGATGACGCGTCGACGTGAGCGAGAGGAGTACTTTTATGTCATACGTTCCGCGCGCTTGCTCGTGTACCAACCCCGCACGAGCAGACACCCGGGTGATACACACCCGAGTGATACTGAGTGGGCATATAGCCCACTCACGATTTTTCAAAGTGGGCATATAGCCCACGCGTCGCGATGGCGTCATCATCCGCGCTCGTATCGCACATCTCGTGCCCGCTCCGAGTTTTGAGCGACGTGCGCGGGTCTGAGCGCGTCCGACGAGCGCGTGCGACTA
>Ga0181558_10003544_pt1 | contig 14332 bp, 14 predicted proteins | sample 011ome_22_FD_133754 | JGI IMG/M metagenome (GOLD analysis project Ga0181558, IMG submission 133754) | Coastal salt marsh microbial communities from the Groves Creek Marsh, Skidaway Island, Georgia - 011507BT metaG (megahit assembly) | ecosystem: Environmental > Aquatic > Marine > Intertidal...
AGGCGATGCAGTAAGGCACAGCAATTTTATAATTTGGCAAAAAGCATCGTGGAAAACTGGAACGAAGTGAAAACTCAGATGCTGATCAACTGCCATGATAAGTTCCCGAGCACTGACGTTGTGTTTGCGTTGGCATACAGGATCATTGATCCAACATCACAGGCACTGGTGGATTACGATTGGTTCAAGTTTCTCCATCACAAGCCGGGAGTAAACGGTACTACAAGGGTAAAGGATCAGAACGAATATCTATACCCAAACAGGACCAATGATGCGGTGTACATAGGAGAAAAACGTGTGAGCAGAGTGTGGCATTATCACGACAAGGAGTTACATGCCAGGATTTTTTGAAGCGATGGCCAATTGGCCCAAGAGAGAACCAAAGAAGTTCTTCATCACAGTGGAGGGCAAAGAATACGAAGTAACACTCAGGAAAAAGAAATGGGCACAACAACACGGTGAAGAGAACCTACTGGTCAAGGATGGAGAGATAGTGTTGAAACCAAAGCCTGTAGCAAATACCCAGTACAGCACGTTAAAAGAAGCAGAAAAGGGATATGTGTTTCAGGACGATGACATTCACTGGCCCACAGGAATTGCGGATGGAGGCAAAACATGGCTGATAGAACGAGAGTAAGCGATCTGGACTTCGTGTACATAAGTTTCAAAGAACCAAACAAGGAACAGAACTGGGCGGATCTCAAGAACAAGGTACCATGGGCCAAGCGTGTGGATGGAGTCGTTGGATTTGACAACGCACACAAAGCCGCCGCGGACATATCGGAGACAGATTTCTTCATCAGTGTGGACGGTGACAACATCATAGACGAACGGTTCTTGTTGGAGACACTCGACTGGTCAATGACAGACAGGAACGCTGTCCATAGGTGGAGAGCAAGGAACAACGTAAACGGACTGGTGTATGGAAACGGCGGACTCGTTGGTTGGCCAAAGGAAACATGCCTTAGCATGAGGACACACGAGAATGCTGAAACAGAAGAGAACCAGATAGATTTCTGTTGGGGCGTGCCACATGAGAATCTACACAACTGCTACTCCGACACAGTGATCAATGGAAGTCCAGAACAGTGTTTCGTTGCAGGCTACAGGGAAGGTGTAAAGATGAGCACAGAAAAAGGCATACCACTAAAGGCCAATAAATTCAACACAATGTGGCCAGGAAATTTACAGACACTAAGCACCTGGTGTACCATAGGCGCGGACATTGACCTAGGCAAGTACGCCATGTTAGGTGCCAGGATGGGTTGCTATCATACCATTATTGAACCCGACAACGACATAAACATGGTGCGTGATCTCGATCACATGATAGACTATTTCTATGGCACCATAAATGATATAGACGAACAACTTCTACTGTATGGCAACAGCCTTAGACAACAGTTGGACATGCCAATAGCGGAGATGGACGAGCATGAAAGCAGATTCTATCGCTTCGTCAGACCACCACACATAAACAAAGGAGTACAAGACCGTGAGCACTAGTGATTACAAGTCAGATGCACTGAAGGCCCAGGATAAACTACAACAAGTTTCTCCCACCATGTGCCTGGCCAAGTGGAACCAGACGTCACTGCACCTGCCCACCGGTCTGACCAACAGTTGTTACCATCCACCTCTACACAGCATAGATGAAGGCATGCTGAAAGACAATCCGGCCGCACTGCACAACACACACGAGAAACTGCAGGAACGTGCCATGATGTTGGACGGGGACAAGCCACAGGGTTGTAGTTACTGCTGGAACATAGAGAAGACCGGCGAGATGTCAGACAGGCACTACCGTTCCGGTGAGCCATGGGCCATGCAGGACTTCAATGAAATAAGAAAGAACCCCATAGATGAAAAACACACACCCAGGTACGTGGAGGTCAACTTCAACAACGCTTGTAACTTCAAGTGCAGTTATTGTTCGCCACAGTTCTCGACCACGTGGGGCAAAGAGATAGACAGGTACGGCGAGTATCCGACAACCCCTCCCCATAACGCACCCGAACACTTCCAGGGCAGGCGTAGACCAATACCCAACAGGGAGGAGAACCCCTACGTTGATGCTTTCTGGCGATGGTGGCCCACGCTGTACAAGAACCTCAAGCACTTCCGTATGACAGGTGGAGAACCCATGATGGATGTCAACACTTACAAGGTGTTCCAGTACATCATAGACAACCCCAAACAGGACCTGCACCTGAATGTGACCAGCAACATGTGTCCGCCCGACAAGAAGTTGAAAGAGAAATACTTCAACATGGCACAGACAATATGTATGCAGGAGAAGGTGGAACATATGATGCAGTTCGTGAGTGTGGATGCGTTTGGCAAACGTGCGGAGTACATACGTGACGGTTTAGACTTCAACCGTATGATGGACAACGTTGAAGAATTCTTAGATCGCATACCGGGACGTAATTCAATAACGTTTATATGCACATACAACAATCTAAGTATCACTAGTATGGACAAACTGTTAGAGAAGATACTGGAACTCAGGACCAAGTACTCGAAAACCTACCAGCGTGTGTGGTTCGACGTGCCACTGCTGAGACAACCCGCATGGCAACAGATAACACTACTTCCAGAATCATACCAGGCGATACACCAGTCGAACATAGAATACATGCAGGCGAATTCCGGTGAGTCGAACGGACTACACATATTCAAAGACTTCGAGATCCAGAAGATGCAACGCAATCTCGCTTACTGGCGCGAAAACGCGGACGCAAGTACGCAAAACAAAAAAAACTTTTACGCCTTTTTTAACGAACACGATCGCAGACGTCTCACAAGGTTCCTTAACACGTTCCCTGAGATGGAGGAATTCTGGGAGGAGTGCAGGAATGCCTAACATAGTAGCACACGGATGCAGTTTCACCAGGTACAAATGGCCGTGTTGGCCAAAGTTCGTTGAATGGTTCACATCAGAAAAAATGATCAATAAAGGGGAAGTAGGTAGCGCCAATGAGACAATCGCAAGGAAAGTCATCGAGAGTGTGCATACGGATGATCCTGAACACATATACATCATGTGGAGTGGCCCAAATAGATACGAGGTCTGGAACAAAAACGGAAACATAAAGACAGGAGGCCATCCAGAATCAGACAAGCATGAGTACTTTGTTAGACATTTTTTAGATGAAGATCATAACATGTATAAAACTTTACAGAACATCTTACTTGTACAAATGTATCTTGATAAAAAACAAATACCTTACACAATGATGGTTTGGCGTGAAGACATCATCACGGACAAGTTTGACATATACAAGGACATAGATTGGTCCAAGTTTGTATTTTATGGAGAACGAAAAGGACTGTGGGAGTTTTCCGAGGACAATTTTTCACAATATTATCTATCAGGCGAGACCCACCCACCTCCTATAGCACACTACTATTGGGCAAAGGACATAATGTTCAGGAGTGATATCTTGTGTCCACAAGAGGAGTTAACAAAACTTAAAAATTACTATGGATGATTTAGAATATAAAATAGAAAAAGTTTTTTGTAGACTAAAATACAAGGCAAATGATAACCCAAAATGCAAGGTACTCGTTGATGGACAAGTTGTTCATAATTTTATTGCTTCCAACAGTGAAGAGAACTTTAGTTTTGAGGTAAAAGAAGGACCATTCGAATTTAGGATTTTACACTACGGAAAAGATATGAAACTAGACATTGATAAATTTATCGAAGTGGAAGCAATCTATTTCAATGACATTGATTTCAAAAGCAAAATATGGGAAACAACACAGGTTGCTGAACTACCAAGTTGGCAAAATAAAGAAGACTTTGTATGGGACGCAAACTTATATCTAGGACACAACGGATACATAGAATACAGAATGCACAGTCCGGTGATGAATTTCCTACTAGAGTATCATACCAAAGGCACCAAAGTAAGTAGCAACATGGGATCATATGATATGGAATTATTGTATGAGATGAAAGAGTACTTTAGTAAGATTGTTAAGGAGCAAGATGAAAAATTATAACAACTGGCCTCTAGAACATTGGCACATCGAGATAAGTGGTAAATGTTCCCTGCGATGTCCTAGATGCACAAGGCAAGAAGTACCTGGCTATGTGAACAAAGAGTTATCATTGCAATGGTTCAAGGATAACTTTGTATTCGTAGATAAAGTTAAAAAAATTACATTTTGTGGTGACGACGGAGATCCCATATATGCAAAGGATCTGTTACCTGTGATAGAATGGATAAAAAACAAGAATAAAAAAGTACAAATAGTAATAATAACAAATGGCAGTTACAAAACAGAATCTTGGTGGGCCAAACTTAACACACTATTAGACGATCAGGATCATGTACATTTTAGTCTCGACGGGTGGGATCAAAAGTCAAATGAATTGTACAGGGTAAACTGCCATTGGGAATCCATAATCACAGGCATAAAACAACTTACGAATCCCTACAGGACCTGGGCCGCTATTGCCTTCAAGTTTAACGAACAAAAATTAGATTACATGAAACAGATGGCGTTGGCACTACGATTCGATAACTTCCAACTGACATTAAGTACAAAGTTCGGCAAGAATTACGGCGGATACCCAAAGGACGATCCCTTACAGCCAAGCGATCAATATGTTGCAACAGGGAGATTCACGAGGCAGTTTACAGCATTATCAAACAGGAAGTGGACAGATTCTACACTTGCTGTTTTCACTGACCGATTCAATGATGCTGATACCAAAAATGAACGTGTCATTCCTTTGTGCATGATAGGTAATAAAGGTTTATACATCGATGCCGAGGGCAAGTTTTTTCCTTGCTGTTGGACAGCACTTAGATATCCTCACAACGAGAAACTATTCGACTACATAGATTTCAATCGTACATTGCCAGAAGTGCTCGAGGATCAGTTATGGAAAAAGTTTCAACTAGATCTCATGTTTAACGAAGGTCCTAAGGAGTGTTTTGAAAAATGTTCTTCAGCAAAATGGAATCTGGAACACGCAACCGAGTGGTAATTAATAAGTTTTATTTTGTATTTTTTCGTAACTTGCCTTGATTCTTTTCAAGTGCATGTCTGCATTCCACACAGTGTACTTCAACTTTATTGCATGTTCTTGTATTAGAATTCTACGTAATATTCTTTTCTCAATGCTAACAGGATTGTGAATGCTTTCCCAGTTCAATCCGTGTGCATGTTCGGCCGGCACGATCGGAGTAAGTCCTAGTTCTTGAGAGTTTTTGTATAGTGGTGTTCCGTCATCTATGCTGGCCAATGCACCTAGGTTCACTCCATATAGTGTACCTTCGATTGCATATTTTTGATATCTTGTGAACATGTCTAGGCTATCCTGGAAATCAGAATCGGTTTCTGTTGGATATCCTATGATCATAAAGAAGTAACAATGCATACCCACCTTACTCATCTGTTCCATACAATAATCTAGGTCTTCGTTGGAAAATTGTTTCTGCATGTGATTTCGAACTTGCTCACTGCCAGATTCTACGCCCCAGCATAAATTGTCGCAACCACTTTTAGCGGCCAGTTCAAAGTCTGTTGGTAACATCTGTTTAGAGGAACGTACAATAAATTGTCCACCCCAACGGAAGAATTTTTCAGGCAAGTTATTGGCCTTGTAATATTCTACTAGTGTGGTACAAAGTTCTCGAAACGCTTTCATGCTTCCGTTTATAAGACTGTCCATGAAGTAGAAATCAGTTATTCCATGCGTCCTGTAGTTTTCGATCATCTCATCGGCTATGTTTTGTCCTGATCTGAATTTGAATTTGGTCCAAAATTCATGTATATCGCAGAAAGTACAATGACGCACACATCCTCTACTGCCTGTGATAGGTAATATTTTCCTATCATGATATCTGTATGGAAGATCTATTACATCACTCCAATCAGGTTTAGGGATCACGTTTAGATCCGGCACACCCATGTAAGGATTTCCGTTGATGCCTGCATATTCGAAATTACTCTTTAACAATTCTACTAAAGCAATATCCCCGTCACCTTTGATGTAAGCGTCTATCAGACCTTCCTTCATAAGTTTATCAGCGTAGTCGGCGTTAGAACTTGCTATACCCCTCGTGCTGATACCAGCACCGCCTATCATTATTTTCCCTTTGTATCTTCCACGTAATCTTTGCAGTATCTCTGTAGTGGCTCTTTGGCATTGAAAGGTAAAAACACTAAAACCTATCCATCTAGGATTGAGCTCTATTAGTTCTTTTATTATCAGTTCGTAGTACTGATTAACCAAAATTTGTGTTTCTGTGTCTAGCGTGGTGTTGACTGTGAAATAATTCTCTAGATCTGCTATGGTTTTTTTATCTGATAGACTATGCCAAAGTTTAATGTTATAATCTTTTACAGTGCATGAGAAACCCGCTTCCTGAATACATGCTTTTAAAAGGCTTGTACCTGCAGGAGCGTAAGCAACACTCATGAAAGGAATGTTACACAGTACAAGATCTAATTTATTTTTTGCCATTGATTTTAAATTTTAAATACTTATTATACACAAATGACCAGCCATTTTAAACCAAACAACGAATCTTACACAGAATATAAAAAACGAGTATTAGACTCTAAATCTAGATCTTTTTGTGGTGCTAAATGGTACTATGCTACAATATGGTTAAACACAGGACAGACAACTGCCTGCCATCATCCGTTGCCACACCAGGTGGATGCCGTTGCCGTTAAAAATAATCCAGCACTCTTAAGCAACACACCTATAAAAAAAACTGAAAGGCAACAGATGAAAAAAGGTGAAAGGCCTGCAGGTTGTTCATACTGTTGGAAAATTGAAGACATCAGTAAAGACAACATAAGTGATAGGGTGCATAAATCTGTGGCTTACACCGAAGACGATCTAAACGAAGCCTTTGGCGATACAACCAACAAAGACTTTCCTGTAAAATATCTCGAATTAAGTTTTGATAGGACTTGCAATTTTGCGTGTAGTTATTGCAATCCGGCATTCAGCACCACTTGGGCAAAAGACATCAAAAAGAACGGACCTTACACAGAAATTGGTGACGATGGAAAAAGGCATTATGGACATCCTCACGACCAGGCTAGTAGGTATGAGGAGGACGATAATCCTTACATAAAGGCATTTTTTGAATGGTGGGACAAACAACTGCATTCCACTGTACACACTTTGCGGGTTACCGGCGGAGAGCCATTGATGCACAGGCATGTGTGGAAGATGATGGATTTCCTTAAGAGTAGACCAAATGTTGTTGAGTACTTTGCTGTAAATTCAAACTTGGTTGCCAAACAGGCATTGTTTGATAGATTCATTATGGAGGCAAAGGAAATAAAAGGATTCCATTTGTACACTAGTGCCGAAAGTTGTGACAGCCAGGCCGAATATATCAGGGACGGTATGGACTGGAATATCTGGAAAACAAATTTGATCAGAGCCATAGACACAGGATATTTTGATGGGGTCAATGTGATGTGCACCATAAGTGCTCTTGCACTGGAAGGACTGACAGGGTTTTTACAATTCATTGTAGAAATGAAGAAGACTAATAGTGCAAAAATGCCACAATTCAGTTTGAACATTTTGCGTTTTCCTAATTTCCAATCACCATTGGTCCTACCTTTAGTATTAAGGAAAAAGTTCTCATCACAGTTAGAAGATTTCATGAAGAATAATCAACAACATTTAAATGAAATGGAGACGGGTAACTGTAAACGCCTTGTATCATATCTAAACCAGGAAGACACTATTCATCAGCATTTGGACAAAAACTTTAAAAATTATTTCAAGCAATATGACAAAAGAAGGGGAAAAAATTTTGAGGAAACTTTCCCAATAATAGGAGAATGGTACCATGGCATATGAGTACGGGGCCAAAGAGCCCGAGAAACTAAAAATTAAGGACATGACTCCCAAGGAGAAGGAGTTGTTGATAGAGAGTGACACTTTCTGTATATTACCATGGATGCACCTTCACGCATATCCAGATGGCAGGGCCTATCCTTGCTGTTTTGCTTTTGACCCATATCCGGTAGGTAATCTAAACAAGAACAGCATGGAGGAAGTTTTCAACGGTGATAAGATGAAAGAAATGCGTGTGAGGATGTTGAACAACAAGAAGTCACGAGAATGTTTGAAATGCTATGATCAAGAGAAATCGGGATTCTTTAGTCTCAGATTAAGTTCCAACAAGCATTTTGGACACAATGTTCCTTTGGTACATAATACTCTACCTGATGGTAAGGCAGATTTCGTGATGAAGTATTGGGACATAAGATTTTCGAACCTTTGTAACATGGCTTGTAGGAGTTGCGGTACTTGGTTCAGTAGTAATTGGTATGAGGATCATAAGAAACTCACAGGCAGTCCGCCACCACACGCAAAAGTAATGAAAGTGGGAAGGAGCACCAACGATCTATGGGAACAGATGCTTGACCAGTTTGATCACACAGAACAGTTCTATTTCGCAGGCGGCGAACCAATCATAATGGAAGAACACTACCGTATATTGAAAGAACTGGACAAAAGAAAAATGTACCATGTGAGGTTGATCTACAACACAAACTTCAGTAGGACAACATTCAAAGACATTGATGTTTTCGAATTATGGAACAAGTTTGACTCGGTCTCGATCGGAGCCAGTTTAGATGCGGAAGGACCTAGGGCAGAACTTATGCGTAAAGGCACTGTGTGGTCCGAGATAGTGGCAAACAGGAAAAGAATGATGAAAGTATGTCCACAAGTTGATTTCTATATAAGTTCAACTGTTGGTTTGGTAAACAGTCTACACGTAACAGACTTCCACAGGAGTTGGGTTGAGCAAGGTTTAATCAAACCAGCAGATTTTAATTTCAATCTTTTACAACACCCAGTATGGCAGAGAATGGACATATTACCACCAGAATACAAACAGCAGGTCAAAGAAAAATACGAGTCACATATAGAATGGTTGAAAGATAAAGATCCATTAACAAGGGCAACCAAGGGATATCAATCAGCAATAGACTGGATGTATTCTAAAGATAATCAGAAACACTTGGAACTCTTTTTTAGGAATACTAGAAAGTATGACGAGATAAGGAATGAAAATAGCCTTGCAATATTCCCAGAGTGGAAAGAATTGTTTGACAAGTATGAAAAAAATTAAGCCTAGCGAAGGCAATAAGACTTTCTGTATGGCTCCATGGACGCATACCTATCTTTCTCCGCAATCGGAAAGGCGTTTGTGCTGTGCATCTAGAGAGCCTGCACAGAGTTTTAAGCAGTACATAGACACGGGCAATGATCAAAAAGAATACAAACCCCTCACATTGAAAGGACACTGGAATTCAGATCACATGCGATCTGTTAGACTGCGTATGATGGCAGGTGAGGAACTGTCGGAGTGTGAAGTGTGTGATCACAAATTGCTTAACACAAACGTATACAGGTCATACTGGAACCAATTGTTTGGACACAAGATAGACGAGGCATTCGAAAGCACAGATGAGACGGGTGCGACCACTATGCCAACAATCAGTTTTGATTACAGGTTCAACAACCTATGTAATTTCAAGTGTAGGATGTGTGGAGATATGCTCAGTAGCAGTTGGGAAGCGGAATCCCGGAAACACAAGACATGGAGCCAGGAATCACAGCCATGGATGGCGTCACCGTTAAGAGAACAGATCATAAAGTTTCAAGACACACAGGTTGTACAGGAGTTCGTGGAAGCAATAGAAAAAAAGACAATAAAGGAAATATACTGGTGCGGCGGAGAACCCCTGATGTGGGACATGCACTGGAAGGCCATGCAGAGGATAATCGAACTGGGTTTTGCCAAAGAAGTGTACGTGAGATACAACACCAATCTAAGCAGAACTTCATTCAAAGGGATCAAACTATTTGATCTGTTGCCACAGTTCCAAGACTGGCAGATATGTTCCTCATTGGATGGCACAGGTGAAGTTGGCGAGTACATCAGAGATGGATTGGACTATGAGCAGTGGTTACGCAACTTCAAAGAAGGAATGGCAGTTGCTAAAACATCTAGGGAGATGAGGCTTGATTATACTATAACAATGCCAGGACTATTGGAACTCAAGAACATGTTTGATTTAAGCAGAGAACTGGACGTCGAAATATTGACCAAGGTGATGTTCACATTTAGTGACGACGAAATTCTGAGTCCATCGGCATTGCCTAAGGAACTGTTACACAGTATTATTAACGAGGCACTGGCGTACATGGAACCGCTTGCCACGAGGAAGCAACAATCATTGATAGATGTTTTAAAAAATCTAGCACAGAGGGAAACATTCACTGCAACCAAAAAAGGGAAAGAACGACAGGAACGTATCGACAAGATAAGACGGCAAGACATAGCAAAAATTTTAAGCAGAGATGAAAGGGTGTTGGACTGGTGGACAAGTATATAAAATCAAACGTGTGTCCATTACCGTGGACGCATCTCGAAGTAGATGTCAATGGTGGTGCATCGCCATGTTGTCTTTACAAAGGTAATATACCGGGTGTTAAGGTCTACGAGCAGAGCCTTAAATCAATACAGGACACGGAATACATGTCAGCACTCAGAGGGCATTTCCGTAAAGGGAAGAGACCAGTAGGCTGTCAGAGTTGTTGGCAGGAGGAAGATGCAGGTAAGACCTCTAAGAGACAGAACTCGATATACAAAATGAAAAGAAGCCTCACTGACTGGACACCCGATAGCGAGCCAACACTGAAGTTCATTGATTTTAAGTTGGGCAACGTGTGTAATTTGAAGTGTAGGATATGTGGATCTTGGAGTTCTTCGAAATGGGCACAGGAAGAAATAGATTACGAGACAGCCAAAGGTGGTGATAATCCTGTTGCAAGGAAACAACTACGAGAAGGAGGTTGGCCAAAACGTAACCCACAGTTCTTCGAGGAGTTGCAGGAGGATCTCAAACATGTGGAGTACTTCGAGTTCACAGGCGGGGAGCCGTTCATGATCAAGGACCACTTCAAGATCCTGATGCACTGTGTCGAGAAGGGATATGCCAAGAATATAGACATCCACTACAACACCAACGGCACACAGTTGCCACCACAGGAGATATTTGACCTATGGAGTTATTTCAAGCACGTGGAGATAGCGTTCAGCATAGACGACGTGGGAGAACCGTTCGAGTACCAGCGCCATCCCGCGAAATGGCGTGAGGTAAGTGCCAATCTAGTTAAATTCAAGGAGATGAAGACCACCAACATGGACTTCCAGATTTGTTCAACAGTGTCTATCTTCAACGTGTTCAACTGGGCCAAGATCGCACTTTGGGTGGCACAGTTCCAACCCAAGTTCTTCTACGTGAACACCTGTTTCGACCCGGACGTGTTTAACATACAGACACTGCCACGACAGGTAAAAGATATCATAGTTGACAGATATCACATGCTGACGGACTATCAACCTAGCATACGTTTCATGAATGCAGTGGACAGGGACACCTCGGAGATACGTGAGCAGAGGAAACAGCGTATACTACAGACAGACAAGTACAGGGGAGAAAATTTTGGAGAAGTGTTTCCGCTTTTAAATAACATTTTGAAGATATATGACTAAGAAATTTATAGCGGGCGGTTGCAGTTTCACATTTGGGCATGAGTTGAGTGACGACCAGCAGGGAAAAATTCCAAGTAAAAAAACATGGGCATACGGATTGAAACCTAACCCCCACATTTACGTATGTACGGCTTATCCGGGTTCTGGCAACAGCGGGATAGCACGTAGAGTATTCACAGCACTAGAATACAATAAAAATAATCAACTGGCAAATCCTTATGAAGACATAGGTGGTGTGGTGGTAATGTGGAGTTTCCTGTCAAGATACGACTGGGCTATGCCCAGGCACAAGGATCTGGAAGGCACACGTTGGGCATCTATCTCACCTTGGGACACCAACACAGGCAACGAGGAAGCATTTCGAGAGCTTTCGGGGTCCGAGACACAGCAACAAGAGTGGAAGACCAGGAAAGACATATTCGCAGAGACAGGGGTTAGGGATTTCGCCGAGAGCATATACAAGTATGCGGCCAACCAGTACCACGAGACCTACCTGAGTTGGAAGAGCATAATCTGGTTACAGAACATCCTGGAAAAGAAGAAAATACCGTTTATGTTCACGCTGGCCGACAACACCCTGTTCTATGACGAATTGAACCAGCACAAAGATCAGGATGCTTTCATGAATGCATTACACGATGAGATTGATTTTACCAAATGGTTCACGTTTGGCGAGAGGATGATGGGATTCAACCAATGGGCATTACTAGAGGATTATCCACGTGGTACCACACATCCACTTGACGAGGCACACCAAGATGCTGTACAATTAATGTTACCAACTTTTAACAAACTGATAGGAGACAGATAATGGCTTGGATTAAAAAACTATGGAACAAGATTAGACAAGAGATCAAATACAGGAAGAGGATTAAAGAGCTGAAGAAGAAAGACCCGTTCATATACAAATAGGATGGTCCTCAAAAAAATTAAGAAAGCGTTGGCAAAAACGCCCAAGTTCGAATTGGTCGAACTTCCGTACATAGATGTCACGGAAGATCCTGTGAGACCGGAACTCAGCCTCGAATTCAGGCAGGCATATGGCAGGAAGATATACGGCATCAAGGACGAGGAAGGTGACATAGCGGCCGTTATGTGTTTCGCATTCACACATGGTATCCCCAAGAGTGTGGAGGAGATGGACACAATGAGTAAAGATGCCGCTATGCAGGCCATACACAGGGCAGGACAGCAAGGTTCTATAGCAATAGCCTACACAGTGTGGGCCAAGAAGAAAGGTGGCGGCAAGCACATGGTCAACGAAGTGTACAAGATGATCAAGCAATCAAATCATCTCAACAGATTGATCACACTGAGTCCATTGACGGACATGGCCAGGAAGTTCCATCTCAAGAACGGAGCCAAGGAGGTGCAAGTTAACCTCACGACACAGAATTTTGAGTATGATGTTGAGTTGACTGAGTGGGAGAAGTTCAGGGACAGGGCGAAAGGATGGTTCAATATAAAATGAGAATACTGGGAATAAACTGCATGAATCATGATGCCGCCATGGCTGTGGTCGACTACAGTTCAGGCACGGGTGAGATACTATGGGCCGCACACAGCGAGAGATACAGTAAAGTAAAAAATGATCACTACCTCAACCAGAAGATAGTGGATGAGGCCAACACGTTTGGACCTTTTGACAAAGTGGTTTACTACGAGAAACCTTTATTGAAAAAAACGAGACAGTTCTACGCGGGACAGTACGGTTTGGCCATGAGTTACACAGAGATGCCGCAATGGCACTTGGATCACTTTGGCATCAAGATAGACGATTATGTGAAACACCACGACTCGCACGCCGCGGCAGGATACTTCACATCACCGTTCAGGGACACAGGAGCAACGATACTGACGGTGGACGCAATAGGAGAGTGGGACACGGTTTCCATATCAACAGCGGACAAGAATCACATTGAACGGAAAGAGACAATACAGTATCCACACAGCATAGGAATATTGTATTCGGCATTCACACATCGTTGTGGACTCAAACCCGCGGAAGAGGAGTACATCCTGATGGGCATGGCCGCGTACGGAACACCAAAATACAAACAGAAGATATATGACGATTTCGTGTATCAGACACCATTCCGACTCAAGAAGAACCTACACAGGGGACTGAGTGATTGGGAACCAAACGCGGATGTGATGGACATAGCCGCCAGCATACAGGCAGTCACAGAAGAATGCCTCGCGGATCTCTGGATGAGAGCATCAAAGTATGGCAGTAACAATTTAGTTTACGCAGGTGGTGTAGCGTTGAACTGTGCCGCAAACAGAGTGCTCGCGAACATGGGACTGTTTGACAACATATGGATAATACCAAACCCAGGTGACGCAGGATCTAGTTTGGGTTGCATAGCCGCACACGAGAAAAAACATCTTGATTGGCAACACCCATTCCTAGGACATGAGATAGATGGAGAGTATCCTGTGGACGCACTCATAAAAGAATTAAAGGAAAACAAGATGGTGGGGGTAGCAAGTGGAAGGGCGGAGTTTGGTCCCAGGGCACTTGGTAATAGATCATTACTGGCAGACCCTAGGGGTGAGGACATCAAGGACCTGGTAAACAGTATCAAGAAAAGACAGCGGTTCAGACCGTTTGCTCCGGCCATATTGGAGGAGGATGTAAACGAGTATTTTGACCTGCCTAAAGCAGTCAAAAATACCCCTTATATGCAATTTACAGCGGCGTGTACGCATGGTAAAGACTTCCCTGCCATAATACATCATGATCACACAAGTAGGGTTCA
>Ga0181558_10003551_pt1 | contig 14324 bp, 11 predicted proteins | sample 011ome_22_FD_133754 | JGI IMG/M metagenome (GOLD analysis project Ga0181558, IMG submission 133754) | Coastal salt marsh microbial communities from the Groves Creek Marsh, Skidaway Island, Georgia - 011507BT metaG (megahit assembly) | ecosystem: Environmental > Aquatic > Marine > Intertidal...
AAAATCCGCGTGGCATCGCTCACGTGCTCGAATATATCGGTTATTTTCTTCACTGCGACTTTCTTGTCTGTTTTTGTATCTGTGGCCGAGCACACGACGCCGTAGGAACCTTTTCCGATCACTTCGTGGACGGAATATCTATTCGCGTCTTCAAACTCGCTGAAGAATTCATTTTCTCTTCTATGTTGGCCTTCCTCGTTGTGAGAGTTCGGCTGATCGCTGTTGCTCGGATGGTGTTGATTGTCGCCCATCTCTTTTTCTTTCCTATATATATACGCGCGCACTTTTTGGCTAACTCTTTACGTAAAGTATTGATAAAATGCACTCTCGCGTTGCTTCGTGTGTTCTACTTCTTTGCGATCCTCTCGTGCGCGTAGTACTCAGCGCTTCTACACCTTTTCAGTTTCGTCCTCCCTTCTAATTTTTCTGTCTCTTCCCCGTCTTTTTACCCTCAACGAAGGGAAAAGGTGCTCTGAAAGATTGCAAAAAAAGCAAAAAAAAATTCTCTCTCTCTCTCTCTCTGTTCTGATCTCTCTTCCTTTCTTTCTTCCCTTCTTCTTCGCGATGGTGTGTCGGCGAGTTGAAGAAGTCGTATACTCGGCGAGCGAGCGCGTTTTAAATAAAAATTACGAAAAAAGGCGCGCGCGTGTGAGGGAGAATTCTGAGTGATAAAATCGGAAGAGTCGCAAGTGTAATCGGAACAATTTTTACAAAATTTTGCGAAGAGTCACATCCTCATCAGATTTTTTTTTGTTTTTTTCGTCATACGGTCAATTAAACACACACGCGGAGAGAGAAGAGATAGAGCGCACGCTCACAACTCGTGCTCGGCACAAAAAAAAACGACGAAAGAAATGCTGTGCGCGAGTTATCACAACGCTTCTCTGAATACCATCAACAGAACGACGATGAAGACCACATCTTCCTGCTCCTCCTTCTCATCATCACCATCATCATCATCAGCAGCGTCAGCGTCATCGCACAGAACGATGATGTCTGCTCAACACCAAAGAAGACAACCGATAATAGGAATGGTGAAAGCGCGTTCTTCTTTTCTTTCCAGACAACGAAACCAAAACACGACGACGACGACGTCAATTTTAGCGAGAGAAGAACAACGCAGAAGGAAGAGTATTATCAGCGCAGCAACGACGACATCGACATCAGAATTATTAGAAAGAGACGAAGAAGAAAAAGAAGAAGAAGAAACGAAAGTACAAAAATCATCGCTTTTTGCTTTGGGCGCCGTAACGGCGTTGTGTGCCGTTGGAGGGAGCGCAGTGCTTCTCAACCCATCGGAAGCGTTCGCGATGACAACGACGACATCGCAGCACGTCTTGGAGTTGGCGGAATCGAACGCGGACGCTTTAGATCCAGAAACCGCAAAGACAATAGCCAGTATTCTCGGTCCGTTATTTGCTGTGTCTGAAATTTTGTTCATCGTGAGAATCGTGATGACTTGGTACCCGTCCGTGCCGATTACGAAGCTGCCGTGGGTGGTCGCGTACGTGCCGACGGAACCTTTATTGAAACCGACGAGGTCGGCGATACCGCCGGTCGGAGGCGTGGACGTTTCGCCAATCATTTGGGTGGGTATGATTTCGTTTTTGAACGAAATCTTGTTAGGGAAGCAAGGCTTATTGGTGTTGCTATCAAACAAAACCATGGCTTAAAGAAACAAATATCATGCACTATATCTACTATATTACATATCTTGAAACGCTCTTCTCCCCTACTCCTCTGCGAGTTCAGCCGCTTCCTCCGCGACGGTAACCGTCGTCGATGTCATCTTCTCAGCGACGATTCTAGCTTCTAAACATATTCTATCTAATCTGAAATTTCTCGATCCTTTCCTCGCTAAACGTTCTCCAACCTCTTTTGGTTGTAATCGAACTCGTATCGTTTCGAGTATCCCTCTCTTCTCGGCTTCTTTGAAAACCCAGAGCCGTCGATTGTTCATGCTCACGAATATCTTTTCGTCTTTATCTTTCTTCTTGTTCTTCTTCTTCTTGCGGTTACCACCTCGTCGCTCGTCCTCGTCGCTGTCCTCGTCGCTGTCCTCGTCATCATCGTCGCCTCCTCCTTTTTTCGCGGATGGTTTATCAATCTCCACGACCGCGATCGATGGAATATCTCTCGACGCGTCGACTTCGCCGTCGGCCAACTGTTTGAGCGTGTCCGACAGCGTTTTGGAGCAGCCGCTGAAAGTGTCGGAAATTTTAGAAAACGTGAAGTAGATTTCCGACGGTTTCAGTTCGATGTGAACATCTTTTCCACCTTTAATGGTGTTGTTGGTACTGGACGATCCTTTCTTCTTACCGCCACCCATGCATCGATCGGACGCGACGCGGTTTTTTTGCTCGTTCGTTCGTTCAAGTTCTTTTTATTTTTTGATGTGGTTGGTGTGAACAAAAGAAGAGAACCCACAAAGAGAGAGTACGAGTTTATAGTTTTTTACGAAGAAGGGGAAAAAACTTCAAAAAAAACAAACACACGCGTGGTGTCTCTCTTTCACTCGTATAACACAGAAGAGCGCGCGCACGCTCACTTACGAACGACGACGAGAGAGATGACGGCACCATCACTACCACCGCTACCATTTCCTGAAACCACGAACGCGATGAGCAACTTCACGCAACCAAGAACGCAAAAGCAAGTCCAATCGATGCAACCGCACGAAATCTGGTCGTTAGGCGGGCGCACGAAAGTTGCGGAGCTGAACGCGTCCGGGGCGTTCGAGTCCGCCGAACTGCTCTGTTCGTTCATACACCATGCGGAACAAGGAGTCGCGTCTGAATCGAGAGCTTCATCCATCGAGGAGAAGAACGATGTCGTGCTGACGTATAGATTGAAAGCGATCGATTGCGTGAACTTCGCGATTTCTTTCATGGGAAAAGAAGAGTATCTCAGAGCGTTGAAGTGGTTCGAACAGGCGATGGACTTTGAGAAAAACTTTCAACAAGTCTGGGAAGGCGTCGCGGCAGAGTTCGTGGCAAGAGTTGAAAACGGCGAAGAAGTTGAGATTCCAGAAATGCACCACTTCGCGATGAAAGCTTTCTTCGCGGACGAGGTGAAGTTACACATGATGGAATGTTTTTTCAAAACGCAGCAATATCTGCGCGCTATCGAATGTTTTGAGGCTACAAGCGCGTACGAAAAAGAACAACAGAGAGGAGATGATGAGACCATGCAAGGGATACAAACGACAAAGAAATACAAAATGGAAGAACAGTTCAACGAGTCGACGACGTTGGCGATTATACCTTTGAAATACCACTTGCTAAATGCTAAAGCGCACCACGCTCTGGGACACACGCAAAAAGCGATGCGAGCGTACGAGTTTGTCTTCAAAAACGACGCCTCGTATTTAGAGTGCGTGCCGCAATTAATATCGTTGTCGCCTGTAGGGGGGCAACGCGCGCGAGAGATTTTCACTCGTCACTGCGAGAGGAATAGCTTAGGGAGTCTCGTTGAAGATATGCTCGTGGGAGGATCGGTGAATTATCGAAAAACTATACACTGTTGGATCAACGCCATGGAAGGATTGGAAAGAAACAGCGTTCGACAAGCGTCCCCGCACGTGACCAAGTTGATGAAAGACCGACCGAGACAACCAGAGATCCTAATCATGAAAGCTCGATGGGACGGTTTGAGAGGAAAGCCGGATAAAGCGTTGGAGGCGTACGAGATGGTTTTGAAAATGGATAACAAACGCGTGACGAATATGGAAAAGTACGCCGCCGCACTCCGAGACGCGAGAGAGGGTGAAAAATTGAGAATCTTGGCGCAGCGTTTGTTTGAAATCAACGAGCACTCGTGCGAATCGTGGGTGGCCGCGGCGATGGCATCAGATCTATCGAAGGAGAAAGAAAAAGCGCTTTCGTTCGCGCAAAAAGCTAAAGATTTAAATCCAAGAAACCAAGTCGCTTTGGTGACGTTGGGGGAATGCGCGATGAAAATGAAGAAAACAGATGTCGCCATAGCGTGCTTTCGAGGTGCGAATGAAGTTAAACCAAGTCTGAAGTCCTATCATGGACTCGTCAAAGCGTATTCAGCGGCAGGAAGACGGAAGGAAGCCATCGAGAGCGCCCAAGCGGCGACAGAGTTGAACACGCACTCGGCGTTTGCTGCCTCGTTATTAGGAGACGCACACAAGCGCGTATCTGGCGATATCGGGTTGAAAAGAACGAAAGATGCGTTCGCAAAAGCGTTACAAATGGATCCAAGTTTATTGAGAGCAGCGTTTGGATTGGCGGATGCATGCATGCGGGATAACAACGATGTGGAGCGGGCCAAGTTTGTTATTAAAAATATTCTCGAGAAACATCCGCCAAAAGATGCGCAGAGTAAAGTGATGTTGCACGTGAAATACGCTACGATCCTCGTAGAGTTGAACGAAAGAGCGGAAGCCGTGCAGCACTTTCAAAGCGCGTTAGGAATCGAGCCAAACAACGCTCGAGCAAAGGCTGGATTGGAGTCGTGCGAGAAAGCGCTCAGGGCGGCGCAAGCAAGCGCGAGAGGTGGCGGTGACGGTAACGTTGTGGACGACGCGGAAATGGAAGAAGAGGACGGAGAAGAAGAGGATTGAAGCGTAGGAATGTATAGCGGAATACTGAAAAGTAATAAGAAAGTAGAAGAATTACAGTAGCGAGCCGGCAAGGCGCTAGCAAAGAAGGTGTTATCAGTAGAAGTGCGATACTAATAATGTGAGAGACAAAACTAAAAATATTTCCCGTTATTCTTTTTACAAACGTGTGTAAAACTTTCTTCTATGTGTGTTTGTGTGTAATTTAGATATCCAACTCCTCGTCCGCTTGATCTTCAAATTGATAGGTCAAGTAATCGTCCGGAACCTTATACATTCTCAACTGAGGTTTGTTTGGATCTTTGACTAAAATGTACGTCCCATCCACTTGCTTTTCGACGACGTCCATGATGAAACCCAAAGCGCCCCACATGTTGTCGTAGTTCAAGTTAATTTGAGCCGCAAAATCTTTTGGTTTGAACGTTTGAGTGTTCAAAATAGAGTGCGCGTGCGGATCTTTTGGGTGCACACGAGATACGAAACCAAGCTTGAGCAAATCTGCGCCGGCCAAAATGGCGCAGCACGTCCACTTCGCCAATTTGTTCGAGTTGTTTTTCAGCTCCGTCGCGATCACAGCACCTCTTTGCGTCTCGATTTTCGCTCTCCAGTCGACTGTTTGGGAAACCTTGGAATCGTATTCGAGCAACGCGCGTGCGCATAAGAGCGCGTTTTGTCCGCGGGACTCCGTCACGCCGTTCACTTCCGTTCGCACAATCGCGTCTCGCTTTTCGTTCAACTGCCACTTTCTGTATCGGTACGCGACACCACTCGGAGCATCCTCCACTGACACCTTTCTTTCCCCACCTAAAACAACTTCTGGTTCTTCCGACGCTACTTGCGCAGAATACGCAGCCGACATTAACGTAGCTTCCTCTGCTAACTTTTGCCAGCCGTTGATGTTATCTTTATCGTCTGAAATCGCCTCTTGCGCAGTTTCCGAAACCGTGTGTGAATCCACAACCCCTCTCGGACGCTTATCGAACGTAATTGTATTTTCTTTTTTCGTAATGACAACGTCCCAACCAAAGACAGAACGCGTCGCGCACATAATGGCAGCTAAAGTCGTATCCGTCGTCATGAGCGTAACTTTGTTTGGATTTGTGCTCGCGTTGGCCTTGCCCAACTCGACCATGACCGGATCCTTTGAAGCAGTCGCGCCGTTTAACATCGATACTTGTGTCAAACGCTTGACGGCTCGCTCTGTCTTTGGCGTGATGCGGTCAATTGTTTTATCGAACGATTTCAAAGCGCCAAACTCTTTCAAAGTCTCCGGAGCGTCCGTCGGCGTAGCAATCTTCTCCGTAACTTTAGCAAAGGCGGACAATTGTATTTGCTCGACCACATTCCACGTCGGCTTAATTTCCACAGACGCGTCGTACGAAATTTGGCTACGATCGTTCCTGTTGAACCCCCACGTGCTCCACTGTTGCTGCTTTTTGCTTTGTTTTCGCATTTGCCTGGCCCGTTCTCTTTCCGCGCCGATGCCTTGGTCGCCCAAAGTTCCCGATTGGTCTTGCGCGCCTCTTCCTCCTCTTCCGAATCCTCTTCCACCACCGGGTTGAAATCTTCTCTGCTGGCCGCCAAACTTCTTCTGCTGAAACCCTCCTTTCGAGGTATCCACCAGCGAAAAGCTCCCTTCCTCTTCCTTGTTCTCGAAGAAGTTGAACGAAGAAGTCGGTTCTTGCTCGCCGCCTTGCTGTTGCGATCCACCTTGCTGCTTCGATTGCGCGAGACCGCCGCCAAAATCTCTCTGGTGTTGCAATTCTCGTTCCCTCTGATATCGTTGTTCATTTCTGTTATATTTCCCGCCCGAGGTAGTCCAATCGGCCGCTCGCCCAAACTTGTCCGTCTTCAAAAACGGAGAGTACATGATGGCCTCGATCCCGGTTTCCCCGTCTTCTTTGCCGTAGCCTTTACTGGATGGACCCCATCCGTCCTCGTCGTCCAAGCACTGCGGAGCAACGAACGCCATCTTCGTATCTTTTCCCTTCTTTTCCTTCTCCTTCTTCTTTCTCGAATGAAGACTACTGCGTGTCGCACTATTCGATTGAAAATTGTCACGCCTCGGAAGTGTCAAAAGAGGGTTTCCAAAAACTTTACACGCAGCAGCAGCAGCAGAAGGAGGTCGCCTCCTCCCAAAAAAAGCAGCGAGCAGACAACCAGAAGACAAAAAAAGAGACGAAAATTTTTTTCTTTTTTTTTTCTTTTGGGGCACGACCTGACGAGACCGACGCAGAGCTCGAACGAAAACTGACTGACTCTCCACAGAACACACAACAAACACAAACAATATAGTAGTAAATAGGAAGAGATGAAAAACAGCGGCGACAACAATAGCAATCAACCGCAACAGAGGAGGAGGAGGAATTATCATCGCCACCGCTCTTCTCAAAACCAACAGCAACAAAACCAACAACAACAACAGAAAGATAAGCGGTCAAAGTTGGTGGTGAGAAACCTCCCGTCGACGATGACGAGGGAACAGTTTTTAGACTGCCTGGAGAAGGAGTTGGATTTCGTGTTTGGGAAAGACTTTGCGTATTTTGACTTTGTGCACGCGAAGACGAAAGAAAAAGCGCACGTGGAAGAGCTGATGTTATCTTCGAGAGACGGTAAAGAGAACGCCGTCAAAAATAACGAAGAAGAGAGCGAGAAGGACGGCGACGACAAGAACAAAGGAGAAGAGGAAGAAAACGCAGCAAGCAAGATGAACAAGAAAACGAACAACAACAACAATAGAAAAAATCCAAAGAAAGTAAACACGTACGCGATGGCGTTCATCGATTTGTGCACGTCGACGAAAGAACCAGAAATGAGCGCTTTGATCGAGAAATTCGTGAAAGCGTTCGATGGGGCACCGTTTCAAGTGAAAGGCGAGACGTCGCGAGCGAAAGTGGAGTTTGCGTTGAACCAACGCGTGCCGTTCGCGGCGCAACAAAAGAAGAAGGAGGACGATAGCAATGAAGGAAAGGCTAGTGTCCCGATGCAAAGTAACGCACCAACGTCATCGTCTGCGATATTTAAAGACGCTGATTTTTTGAATTTCCAGAAGACGTTTGATGCTAACGGTGGTAGACGCGTCGTGAGTCGTTCGGCACTCCGAACCGGTCTGGCGCAACCTCGAGACGAAACTGGAAAAGACAACGTGAAAATATCCGCGCTGGTCAACTTTGTGGCAAAGAAACGCCACTCGGAGCAAGCTATTTTAGAGAAGGAGCGAAAAGAGGAGGAGCGAAAACGACTGGCAAAGATTGCAAAGAAAAAAAAGAAGAAAAATGCGGCAGGAGGAGGTGGAAACGTCCCCGGGCCGTCTTCTAAAGCAGCGGGAGCGGCGGCAGTCAAAAACAAAAAGAGTGGCACAGTTCGAGGTGGTCAAGCGAACCCACCACCCGAGGAAAAAAAGAAAACAAAGAAGAAAAAGAGCGGCACGACGAGGACAACGACGGCGGCGTCAACGACGATGCCGGCACCGAAACCTCCCGGGATCGTTCTGCAAAAGAACAAAAGTGGAGGGAAAAAAGAAAAGAAACCGAGTTCGACGGCTCCGAGCAACAACAATAACGCCTCGTCTAAGAAGACCATCCCGGTTCCAAAGCCAAAGCCAAAGTGAATAGTTTTTAGATGGCATAGGTAGTTAGTAGAAGCGAGAGATATACGTGTATTTAAAGAAAGCGGCCGGCTGTAAAGTATTGTCTAAATCAATCACATCGAACCGTGTTTGGTCCGCGCTTTGAGTTCGTGTTCAACTCTTTTTTTTTCTTCTTGTTTTCTGTGTGTGGGATCTCCGTTTTGTGGGATCTCCTCTCCTCTCATCTCTATCCATTTTTCTGAAGGAGGAGGTGATCCTCATAAAAAAAAGAGTATCGTCACAGTACACCACAAGTCACATCGAACTCACGCACCAGTTAAAATGTCGTCTTTTGCCATGGCATCTTCAACCGTGACCTCCTCTGTCTCTTCCTCGATCGTTTCGCGAAAGAACGAGTATGCGCGAGCGCAAAAAGTAAGCAGCAACAACAGAAGAAATTTAGTCATCTCTCGCGGTATCTTTGACGATATCAAAGCGCAAGTGCAAAGTTTACGCCCGGACGCGAAATCTGCTGGAATTTACGGCTCGCAGGCTAAGGACGATTACGAAGAGGTGGATGTGGAATATTACTTTAACTATATGGGATTATTGGCCGTAGAAGGGAGTTATGATCGCATGTACGCTTTGTTGGAGACGGGAATTCACCCGGCGGATGCTATTTTGCTCTTTGCGAGCGCTGAGGGGGATACGCCAAAGTGCGCGGAATTGATGGAAGCTGGGGCGAACCCGAACGCGAAAGGATTGGATGGCATGACCGCGATTGATGTGGCCGGTAAGAACAACGCGGACAAGAAAGAGGCGGTGTTGGAAATTTTGCAAAAGTAAATACGCACGATAAGTTTTCTCAACGCTCACAAACACACACACACACGCACACACACACACACCGCAATACAAAAAGGAATCGATATTATTTAAAATACATAGGAAGTTGATATATATTAGTTGATAATAATTTGAATAACGTCAAAACTAATCGCCATTTGGCGTGTCTGTTTTCAGTAAAGGCGCGTGATTTCGCCAATACGCCACCGACGCGTCGTATGCAGATTTTTCTAAAGGTACGCCCGACCCACCTTCGCTCTTACCCAAAGCGTTTCGCATCATCGTAATCGGTTGCATCGGCAACTCGAACGGTTCATCTTGCGCTTTAATGGATATAATACCCCACGGTGCATCCGGTAATGGTCTATCTGGATCGGCTTTCCCCGTTGCCTCTCGTTCTTTCACCAGCTGCTCTCGACTGTATAAAATAATGTCCAACATTTTACTCGTTTTGATATCCTCGGCGTTGTCGCCGAAAACGTCCTTCACGTGAAACCATCTCGTCAATACGGCTAATTCGTTTGCGGATCGAGCGGAATATCCAGATTTCAATAAGTGCTCGTTCTCTTTCGTGATTTCTACCGTCGCTACTTTCGCGTTCACAAAGTTTGGCACGAAGACGTGTTTACAAAACGGCGCGTACCCGTCCACGAGCTTATACTCTCCTCCAGTCGAAGTGTGGTAGTCGTGTATTCTCCTGACGAAGTCGACTTTATCGTGCGAAATAATCGTTCCTGAATAGTTCGGATCGTCCCACTGACGGATTGCAAAGTCGTCGAGGAAGAAAATATCCGTAGATAACGTCTTTTCGTCGACGACGGTGTTTGATGATGACGATGCGTTCGTCGTCATGAGTCTCGTTGCTCTTCTTTTACTGTTGTTCGTTTTTTTACAGTTGTCGTTGATGCTGCTGCTCCCGCTCCTGCTGCTGAAGAAGAAGTTTTCGCTTCCGCTTCTTCTTAATACGGGTGATAATGACGACGACGACGACGACGACGACGACGATGCCAATCGAGTGTTACAGATGATACGAGGAGTGGAAATTGGAGCGAGTGCTGCGCGCGTTGTTGTTGATACTGTTGCTGTTGTAGACGTTGACGACCTCGACAGAAGTCTACCGAGCATAGCGTGTGTAATTTTTTGTACCGCGCAGAAAGCAGAAGTGAAAAACAAAAAAAAAGTAAAACTCTCTCTCTCTGCTCTCGGCCGCCGCCTCATAAAAAAAGGTACGACACACTTTTTTCCACTCTCTTCGCGAGAACGAAAGAGAAACAGCTCATCAGATCTCTCTTTTTTTCTCTCTCTCTCTCTCCCTCTTTCTGGCGTGTGTGTGTGTGTGTGTGTGTGTCGTCGTTGTTGTTCGTTTGCGTCTTCATCATCATCGAGCGGCGAGAATGTCGAGCCGAAGAGGCGAAGATGCTGCGGACGTGATAATCTCGCGAGTCCAAACTTCCCACCGGAGGTTGGGCGAATACGAGAAACTCATGCCGAAACAGTACCCTCCGAAAACGCTGAGAGAAACGCTGGAAGGGAAATATTGGAAGAATTATAAAACTACGTCTTTACAAAACCAACCCGGAATCGTGACCGACGTGTTTTATTCTGGTTCTATGCACGATAGCACGTTCCCTTGTTACCTAACGGCGACGAGTTCTGCCAGGGTGACCATGTATAACCAAAACGGGAGGAAAGTTTTAAAGACGTTCGCGAGGTTTAAAGATGTCGCGTTTAGTGGGGTGTTAAGGAAAGACGCAAAAGTGTTAGCGGTCGGTGGACAAAGCGGTGTCGTGCAATTGTTCGACGTCAAGACGAGAAATATCCTGAGAAAGTTCACTTTGCACGCCGGCGCCGTAAGAGCCGTTCGATGGAGCGAGACGAGTAATTTGAGCGTCGGGTCGAGTTCAGACGACACGACGGTACGGATATGGGATGTCAGCACGGGAAACTGTTCGCAAAGATTCGATGGACATAAGGATTACGTTCGCGCTTTAGAATCGAGCCCGGAGCAAAATGACGTGTGGGCGAGCGGTTCGTACGACCACAGCGTCAGACTGTGGGACGCTAGAGTAGGTAGAGACGCGGTAATGACTATGCAGCATACCGGTCCAGTAGAAGATATATGTTGGTATCCTAACGCAAGAGCGTTGGTATCGTGTGGAGGGCCAGAGGTTATCGTTTGGGACGTAGTCAAAGGCGCCTCGTCGTTTAACGTGAAGGATCCCAAAGAGAATAGTAATGATAATAGCGCCCACAATAATAGCAATAGATTGATACGTTTGACGAATCATCAAAAGACGGTGATGGCAGTCAACGTGCACAAAGATTGCGGTCCGAGAACTTCGAGCAATAATAGTGCGACGGATGAGTATCAGCCAAGATTGATCACTGGAAGCTTAGATGGGCACGTGAAGGTGCACGAGATTGACGCTTTCACCGTGAAACACGCCGCGAAGTTTCCGGGTCCAGTTTTATGTTGCTCAGTCTCACCAGACGCTAACGCCTTCGCAGTTGGTATGGCAAGCAAAACCTTGTGCATCAGAAAGCGAGCGAAACCTCGCATCGCGGATGCAAACGCAAAACCTACGCCAGGGCCAGGTGCAGGGAAATGGAAAATCACCTTAAAATCTGGATTCAGAATAAAACGACCAAGGCGAATGGATGCGGGCACGATTGGTTATTTCACGAGAAGTGGAAACGCACAACCGCGCTTAGAGGATGAGATCATTAGGAGGAAAAAACGCATACGATTACAAGCGCACGATAGAGCACTGAGGAAGTTCCGGTTCGGAGATGCACTCGATGCTGCTATTAGTAACAGGAGACCAGAAGTTGTCATGGCTGTCATTGAAGAAATTGAAAAGAGAGGAGGCATCACAAAGGCGTTAGCGAATAGAGATGAGCACGGTTTGGTACCAGTTTTAGAGTTCATCGTCAAGTATATTGCGAATCCACGTCACACGCGAGATCTTGTCCGATTATCTCAGGAAATTCTAGACTTGTACGGCTCTGATGTCGGGACGAGTAAACGCATCGACAGGTGCTTAAATCAGTTGCGGGAAAGAGTAATGCTCGAACTTCGATTAGAAGACACGTTAGATAAGCTTTCTGGCATGTGTGGCATCATTTTGAATTCTTACTAGTAGTGTGCGGCTGATGTAATGTAAAATACTATTTAAATGTTCTAAAACTCTACTCTTCGTGACAATCACGAAACGGAGCACCGACTGTGTCGTATTCCCCTCCTAGCGCAAGTGCCAAAGTGTGCCTTTCCTCGACGAACCAAGCCATAGGCAATGTCATTTCTAAGCCACATAGTGAGTTAGTCAGCTCGCGGGCAACTGCTTTTGCATTCTCGCTTGTGCCTGTCGTACCGAGAAATCGAGCCAAAGTCGCGTGAATGATAGACTTATTCGAAACGATTTGATTCACGGGAGAGTTTGGAAGACTGTCCCGCAAAAATTGGCGGAACTCGGATATTTCGCCACCATCTCTGGCATTTCGCGTGTTCCAAACACTCACTAACGCTCCGCTCGAAGTTACGACAACCCTTTCGAGTGCAATTTTAATCGGGCATATCTGTTTCGCAGATTCTTTCACCGCACGAACCTCCTCTCGGATTTCATCTCCTTTTGCTTTATGAGCATCCAGATGATGCGAAGCGTGGTACACGGAGGCGTGATAAAGTTCCGCATTTTGTAACCAGACGGACGTTTCTTTAGAAAATCCATATTTCGCGAGAACTTCGCGCGTTATCTTACCGATTTTCTTTGCGCCTTCTGACGTGCTAGGGAACGGCAACACGATCGCTCGAACTGGAATTTCAAGCTTTTCTAAAATCGGCATAACTTCATCTTTATCGGTATCGATGTCAAAAACTTTATCGAGCGTCAAATCGTTGTTGTTGTTTGCAGTTTGGACGATGACTGTTTTCGAGGGATTAAAAATATCCAAAATTGTGGTACCTACTGTGCTTTGAAACATCTCTGCATAGAGTTCAGACCTCGCGTCGACGTCCTCCGACTCACCAAACGGCGCAATCTTTTGTCCGAGAGTGAACTGACACTTAGACGACAAATCGTGCCACCAAATCTCCCGTTCTCTATTTGTAGACGAAGTGGAAGTGGCACTACCAAGATCTTTTCCTAATACTGTCGCATCTTGTCGATTTTTTTCGCGCGAACTCGCGTCTGTATTCAACTTGGTAGACACCTTCGAGGCGGAGGAAGAAACCGTCGCGCCTTGATGTTGTTGTTGTTGTTGTTGTTGCAGGCTCGTTGCATACTCGCGGGTATTATCAACTCCGTGTAACGCGCGCCGCTTCATCGCACTCGTAAACATACCAATTAACACGCCAAACATCACGAGGCGAGTCAATAACTTTGAGCGTCTTCTTCTTGTCGTGTTCGAAACACTCTTTTTGAAGTGATATTGAGAAGAAATCATCGCGTGTTGAGAAGTGTTTTAAATCAACAACCAAAGTATTGTATTGTGTGCTTCCGTATGTGAATACTTTCTCTCTTACTTTGAGTTATCCGAAGCTCTATAAGCCATCGTTTTCAGTGGATCTTCCGTGGCAAAATACACATCATTCGTCACGTCGTATTCCGAGAAGAGCTTTCGAGAATCGTTCTTCTCTCTCACTTGTTCGTTCAAAACGCGTTCTCTTTGCTTCGCTAAACTCAGATTTGCTCGCACGGAGACGTCCTCGTCGCAGACTTTTAGCAGTCTCGAGAGTGCCGCTCGATCCACGATTCGCGCTGGAGCTGGTTTATCGTCGCTTGACATTTGAATTTATGATTTATACGTCTTTAGTAAAAGGAAAGGTTGGCGGAGAGAGAGCTTTGCTGTGAGGAGTGGGTGTGATGTTTTTTCTTCCCACTGGTGGGTACAAGTACACGCAACATTTTATTTCAATCTTCTTCGCCAGCGCTAGATAAACCAGAACCACACGAACCGTCCGATGGCCCCTCTACGTCGCTACCTCCAACATCTAAATCGTAATAACACTCCGCCGGCGGTCTCGGAGTGGCCGAAAAAAAACACACATCATCCACGCTACAAAAATTCGAGTCCCCTTTCAAACGAATAAACGCGCCTTCGTTGTTGTGTCTAGTGTCGCCGAAATCTCTAAACTGTGGATAATCTGGGGCTGAAAACACGGTAACTAGTTTACCATCTTCGCCTAAATCGTGGTCGACGCAGAAACCGGATTGGATTGAGGGCATTTCCGGTTTATCTTCTCGAGCGTCTGGACCTTCGTGCGAACGAATAATCAACTTTAAATTTTCATTCTTCATGAACGCTCTCGATTCTTCCGGCCCGAAA
>Ga0181558_10003559_pt1 | contig 14307 bp, 11 predicted proteins | sample 011ome_22_FD_133754 | JGI IMG/M metagenome (GOLD analysis project Ga0181558, IMG submission 133754) | Coastal salt marsh microbial communities from the Groves Creek Marsh, Skidaway Island, Georgia - 011507BT metaG (megahit assembly) | ecosystem: Environmental > Aquatic > Marine > Intertidal...
CATGGCACTTTTTTTTATACCTTCACGTACTGACTTAGAGTGTTTAATGACAGTAGATAAGCTTAAGGATCTAGTATTACTATATCCATAATAAACCATAGCCATAGTATCCCCAATTAAAATTAGATCACAAAAAGGATCAATCAGCTCTGCCATAAACTTATTATAGGCAGTAAGACAAACTAGGGGTTTTTTCTTTAAAACAATTTTTTTCATTATAACAATCTAGCAAAAATTTATAAAATACTCATATTTAATATATTAGAAAAAATATAATGCTGTTTTAGCTATTTTTTTTTCCTTGTACAATTTTATCTAAAATTAAAGCACAAAATAAAATTGCAATTCCAGCTAATATTCCCTGTCCAACATTGGTGTACTGAAGAGCTTCCAAAACTTCCAAACCAAGGCCTTTTGCTCCGACTAGAGATGCAACAACTACCATTGTTAAACTTAATAAGACTGTTTGATTAACCCCTGCCATTATAGTGGGAGCTGCTAGTGGAAGATCAACTTTAGTAAGCAAATACCATTTGCTTGCACCATATGAAATAGCTGCTTCTCTAACATTAGAGGGAACTCCTTTTAAAGCTAATACTGTAAATCTAACAACTGGTGTACCGCCAAAAATCATGGTGATTAAAACAGCTGCCACTTTTCCCACACCAAAAAATGCAATAATTGGAATCATAAATACGAATGCCGGCATAGTTTGCATAAAGTCCATTATAGGTCGAATGAATGCATAAAATCTTGGACGAGTAGAACAAAAAATCCCTAGAGGAATACCTAAAATGATACTTAAGAATGCCGCAGTATTTAATAGCGCAATTGTTATCATTGCAAGTTTCCAAAATCCTAATAGGCCCATGTAGGCTAAAAAAGATCCCGAAACAATTCCTGCTCTGGGCCCTGCTGATAAAGTAGTTAACAATACTATTAGGGTAAAAATTACGATCCAGGGTGTTTCTAAAAACAAAAGCTCTAAGAAATCAAGCACTGTTCTAATTCCAAAGCTTATTCCATCAAAAAAGGAGTCCCCCTTTAGCACTGCAGTTTTGAAAGCAGTTTCAATCCAGCTTATAGAAACCAATCTTATGTCAGGGTGTGTTGGAAAGTTGTTTAAAAATTTTACACTATCAGGAAAGCTGTAATGAATTGTAGTAAAAATAATAATGATTAGAGTAAAAAAAATACTAAATAAGTAATTATTTAATTTCATACCCGTAGCAATTGAAGAGTCGGATAACCAATAAGAAAATCTTTTTTCTAAAATATTATTTGCAATTAATCCTTGAACTAATTTGAGTATAATCAGTGCTACTAAACCAAAAATAGCTATATAGATTGCATTTTCTTCAATCGTTTTTGCTTCTAACTTGTAAGATCTAACAGCTTCTTCAAGAGAATTGATGGTTCTTTTGAAAACCTCAACTTTATCTGGTTCATTTTTTATAGCAGCTTCTAGTTGTTGTTTTCTAAATACTATTGTGTTTTCAATACCAGCGATTTTTTCATATGAAGAAATTGTTACATTACCGAAAAATCCTCTTACTACTTGTACAATGGAAAAAGTTTCTAGTATTAAAAATACCCATGCATAGTTCCATAAACTTCTTGCTCCAAACCAAATGGGACCTAAAAGAGCTGCAAAAAAATTAAAAGAGATTACAGTTTTTGAGCTATTACCGATTTTTTGAAATTGTTTAATATAATATTCAGGATTAGTTTTTACAAATTGAGCTATTTGTTTATCGTAATTCATTAATCACTTCCTTCAACAATACTCTTTAGCAGTTCTTTTTTAGTTACCACTCCCACTGCTTGACCTTGTTGATTATAAATCATTAAATCATGATCCTGGTTTGCAGAAATTTCCACTAATTTGTTTAAATTGTCAGTCTCATAGGCTTTGGCAAAATCTTTAGAGGGTTCTGAATTTGTTAATTGATAATTTTCAATTGGCTTCATAATCGAATGGGCTTTTACCACTTTTAATCTTGATATACCTTTTACAAATTCTTCTACATATTTATCTTTTGGGTTCATTACAATTTCTTCAGGGGTACCTACCTGAATGACTTGACCATCTCTCATGATTGCAATTCTGTGACCAACTCTTACCGCCTCATCAAGATCATGAGTAATAAAAATAGTTGTTTTTTTCATCACTTTAGAGAGTTTAATAAATTCCTCTTGTAGCTGCCTTCTAATCAAAGGATCTAGAGCACTAAAGGGCTCATCCATGAGTAAAACTTCAGGATTTGCTGCGAGAGCTCTTGCAAGACCAACTCTTTGCTGCATTCCACCAGATAATTCGTGAGCAAATTTATTTCCCCAGCCAGTAAGTTCCACAGTGTCTAAAATTTTATCTACTTCTTCGTATCTTTGATTTTTATTAATTCCTCTTATTTCTAGTGGCATTGCAATATTATCTATGACAGAACGATGTGGCATTAATGCAAAGTTTTGGAAAACCATTCCGATTTTTTTATTTCTAAATTCTCTTAAAGGATTTTCCTCAAGAGTCATAATATCAATATCGTTAATAAAAATTTTTCCAGATGTCGGTTCTAGAAGTCTATTAAAATGCCTTACTAGAGTAGATTTCCCGCTTCCTGATAGTCCCATCACACAAAAAATTTCACCTTGTTCAACATCAAAAGTTACATCAGCAACACCAATTACCACATTGTACTTTTCTAAAGCATCTTTTTTGCTTATTTGATTAGCTTGTACAATTTTTAATATATCGGGAGATATGTTTCCAAAAATTTTCCAAACATTTTCTACCTTTATGGCAATATTACTATTCATCGAAGTCAGCTAATTATTGAAAGTATCCCAACCTAATAGATTTATTAGGTTGGGATTTGATCTTTATTTATAAATTATAGTCCTAACCAAGAATTAACTTTTTTAGAATTATTTTTTATATACTCTTTTGCAACTTCATTAGGATCTCTTTTCTTGGTAGAAATTTCATAAGCTAGTTTACCAACCTCATCAGCAGTAAGTTGAAATCTTTTAAAGAAACCAGAAATTGCAGGTGATTGTTTTTCTAAACTTTGAGACCAACCTATTTGGATTTGCTTAAGAGCATCTTTACTTGCTACATAAGAATTTTTCTTCCAATCAGGACTAACATTAGGCTGAACCATTACATATTTTTTAGGATCATGTTTTGGTTCTGTTAGCATCACGATATCAAAAGTTGACCAAATAGCATGTGGCTTATAGCAATAAAATGCATAACCCTCACCTTTAGCAATTGAGTCTTTTACTCTTGCATCTTTAACAGTTTCTAAAGCTGTTATAGGTTCGATTCCTGCCGCTAACAATTTGTAATCTCTAACTTTGATTTCATTAACGTTTGCGGATGCCCATCCCGGTGCACCAATCCAGAATTCGCCTTTTCCATTTCCATCACTATCCATCGCTTTAACAACCTCTGGTCTTCCAAGATCAAAAATTGAAGTTATGTTAAATTTTTTAGCAAAGTTTTTTGAAACGCAATATCCTTGGTTACCTTCATAGGACTTTGGGCTCATTACTAATTTTCCATTTCCAGAACCTTTTACTAATTTTTTTGTAAAACCCTCTTGGTTTGGAAGCCAGATATCTGGATGAACTTGAATTTCACCTTTGTCTCTGTCGATTGCTCCGTAGATTGCAGCATTGTTACCTGGAACAATTTCTGCTTTTCCACCAATTTTATCATTAACTACTGCTTGCAATAAATGAGCAATAGCTTTAGCACCAGGCCAACCTGGATCTCCGATTTTTACAGTCTCAGCTGCAAAAACAGATGTTGATGACAAACAAATAATTGAAGCCATCAAAACTTTTTTTAATATATTCATATTAATAGTCTCCCCGTTTTTTTTATATTAATTTATCTAAAAAATTAAAAATATCGATATATTTTTATCCAAGTCAAAGTCTATAAGTATTGGTAAATTGACTATTTTTTTAAAAATTCTAGAACAACTTTGTTAAAAGCTCTAATTTTTTCTAAGTGAACATTGTGTGCGCAATTATTAAATACTTTTAATTTACTATTTTTGATATTTTTTCTTAAAATTTCTACTTGTGCCCTGTTGTATGATTTGTCTTGATTGCCCCATGTTATTAAAGTTGGAATACTAATTTTTTTTAAGTTTTTTATGCCATTCCAATCTTGCATAGCCTTCATAGACAAGTCTGCTGTTTTATAAGAAACTTTTTTATATGCTTTCTTGCAAATGTTGTAATTCTTATTTTTATCTCCTTTAACAAACCAAGTTTTAGAAATATAGGATGCTTGCTTTAAAACTCCGTTTTTTTTTAATTTATTTCTCGAGGCCTGAATAGTCTCAAATCTTCCCGGCATTTCACCGATAGGACCAGTTGCGTGCAAAATGACTTTTTTTATATTTTTATTCTTAGCAGCAATTTCTTGAGCAATCATACCACCCATAGAATGACCTATTAAATAATAATTATTTATTTTTAATTTTTTTAATAATCTTTCTATCATTCCAGAAAATTGTTTAATTTTGTTAAGTGACTTTGCTTTATTGCTTTTTCCATAGCCAGGTAGATCAATTGCGATCACTCTAAAATATTTTTTAAGTTCTTTTATTTGATGCACCCAAAGTGTGTTGCTGCCTAAAAAACCATGTATCAAAATTAGAGCTTTTCCAGATCCTGTATCTAAATAGTTGATTTTATTTAAAACTGGCATAATGGTTTATTTTTAAATTAATAATATAAGTTATTTTATGGCAAATAAAAATTTAAATAATTTTTCAAGAATTAAGTTAGGGCATTTTCCCACTCCAATCGAACACTTAAAGAATATTTCAAACTATCTTGGAGGTCCTCAAATTTATATAAAAAGAGATGATTGCACAGGTCTTGCTACAGGAGGAAACAAAACTAGAAAACTAGAATTTCTTATGGCTGATGCAATTAATAAAAAAGCAGAGTTAGTTGTAACGATTGGGGCTGTTCAATCCAATCATGCAAGACAAACTGCTGCTGCAGCAACTCTTTTAGGAATTAAATGTTTAATTATTTTGGAACATAGAATTAAAAACCCACCTGAAGCATACCTAAATTCTGGTAATGTATTTTTAGATAAAATTTTTGGAGCTGAGATAGAGGATTGTCCTCTCGATAGAGATGTAAAAGAGTATGCACTAGAACGAGTAGAACAAATTAAAAATCAAGGAACTAATGTATACTTTATTCCAGGGGGTGGATCTAATGCAATAGGGGCTCTGGGTTATGTTGAGTGCATCAATGAAATTATCCATGACAAGCAACAAATTAACTTTAGTCATATCGTTCATGGAACTGGAAGCTCAGGAACACAAGCGGGTTTGTTAGCTGGAAAAAAATTTTTTAGCTACGAGGTTCCTGTAGTTGGAATTAGCGTAAGATTTAAAAAAGATATTCAAGAAAGCAAAGTATACGATGTTGCCAAAGACACTTGTAATCTTTTAGGTTGTGAAGAATTAAAAAAAGAAGAGGTACTAGCATTTGATGGATATGTTGGTGATGGTTATGGTTTGCCTACGGAAGGAATGAAAGAGGCTACACATATGCTTGCAAAAAAGGAAGCAATTCTTCTTGATCCTGTTTATTCGGGTAAAGGTTTTGCAGGTATGATTGACCTTATTAAAAAAAATTATTTTTCTAAGCAAGATAAATTGCTTTTTGTGCATACTGGTGGCGCAGTTTCGTTATTTGCCTACGAGTGGGCATTCAAATAACAATTATTAAAATTATTTTATGGGTCAAAAAGCAAAAATTTTAATTGGACTTATTTTAACTTTGGCAATTGCATTATCAGCGCAACAAATAAGTCATTATATCGGAGAAAATTTACTTGGTTATAAAAAAAGTCCAATATCCGCAGTTATCATAGCAATTGTCTTTGGTATGATGTTAGGAAATTTTTTGCCTTGGTTTTTGAATATTGAAAAAGGATTTGAGTTTGTTGCTAAATTTATTTTGAGATTGGGAATAATTTTACTTGGAATTAGACTTAGCTTTAGTGAGCTGCTTGCTTTTGGAATCAAAGCAATTCCATTGGTTATAATTTGTATTATTGGAATTTTACTTATTATAAAATTTTTTATTAAATATTTAAAAGTTTCAGAAAAAATGTCTTATTTAATTTCAATTGGAACAGGAATTTGTGGAGCAACAGCTATTATTGCTACTGCTCCAGTTATCAATGCTAAAAAAGAAGAGATAGCTTATGCCATCACCAATATTACTATTTTTGGAGTGATAGCGATGTTTTTTTATCCTTACCTTGCAAATTTTTTATTTCATGATCAATCTCTTCAAGTTGGTTTGTTTTTAGGAACGGCTATTCATGAAACTGCTCAAGTAGCAGCTTCAGGTTTGATATATGCAGACCAATTTTCTAATCCAGAAGTTATCAATTCTTCAACTGTTACAAAGTTAGTGCGTAACAGTTTTTTAGTAATATTTATTCCTCTTGTGGCTCATTTTTACAATTCTAAAAATAATCCTGGTCAAAGTTATTCCATAGTAAAGATATTTCCTTTTTTTATATTAGGATTTATTTTGTTCGCGGTAATCAGAAGTATTGGTGATTATTATATTGTACAAAATGTAAGCACTATAATTGATAAGTCTTTATGGAAATTAATTATATCTACTATTAAAAATTATTCTGAAATATTTTTGACAATGGCTATGGCCGCTATGGGGCTACTGACGAATTTTAATGAACTTAAAAAACTGGGAGTTAAGCCCTTTTTAGTAGGATTGATAGCTGCAGTTTCTGCAGGCTTAATTAGCGCTACCTATATTCTTTTGTTTGTGTTCTAAATTATCTTTTAGTTTATATTCTTGTTTGAGAGGTGAGGAATATAACAATCAATAATATCGCCTTTTTTAAAATCAGATTTTCCTGAGGGAAAAACTGCCCAAATATTCGAGTGAATGAAAGATCTTATTCTAAAAGATTCTTGTTTTTGAAGAACTTCCAGTTCTAGTCTTCCATTCCTAGAAGATGTTAATTTACTCTTTACAAAGCGAGTTATATCTTTTTTTTTGTGGAATTGTTTTTTTAAAATAGCTTTTAAGGGTAGTTCGTCAGAAACTCCTAGTATTTGCATGATAAAAGGCTGAATAAAAAATCGAAAACAAGCTGCAGATGAAATCGGATTTCCTGGCAATCCAAATATAGCCTTAGGAGAATTTTTTATTCTGGCAAATAATATTGGCTTTCCTGGTCTAATAGAAGCACCATTAAAAAAATTAGATAAAGTAAATTTTTTGATAGCGCTAGGAACAAAATCAAATTTACCAGCAGACACGGCACCTGTAGTAATAATAATATCAATATTTGATTTTAATATTTTTTTTATACGATTAAACAAATATTGTTCTTGATGATCTTTTACAATTCCTCCGTTTTTAAAATTAAATAAGAAATTATAATCTAAAGCGTTAATATATTTGCTATTAGAATTTCTAATTTTCCATGTAGGAATTATTTTATCATTAGAAATTTCATTCCCAGTAGAAAAAAACAATATATTAGGTTTTTTTTTAACTTTTATTTTTTGAATACCAAGAGTTTCTAAGGCTAGAATATGATTGGGCTGAATAATAGTTCCTTTTTTAATTATTAGATCATTTTTTTTATAATCAGATCCTTGATAACGAACGTGCAAATTTTTTTTTATATTACGATTAACTATAATATATTTGTTTCCTTTTTTGCCTTGCTCAAATTTAATTTGCTCAATAGGTATAATGGTATCAAAAGTTTTTGGCAGGATTGCTCCTGTCATGATTTCTACAGCCTCAAATGCATTTATTTTTTTTGATAAAGGCTTATCCCCAGAAGCAATGCATCCTATTATTTTAAATTTTTTAAAATTACTTTTGCTCAAACCTTTGGTATCTTTTGATCGGATAGCAAATCCATCAAAAGCTGCATTGTTAGCTGAAGGATATTGGGCAGGTGAGACAATGTTAGAAGATAGCACTCTATTTACTGCATCTTTGCTATTAATAGTTTCGTCCTTGATTGTAATAGATGATTTTTTTAAAATTTGTAAGGCTTGTTTATAGCTAATCATAATGTTTAATTATTTTTTTGGCTTGCTCTAAATCTTCTTTGGTATTGATATTAAAAAAAGGATCATTCTTAGTAAATTTCATATCTACTGTTTGTACACCATTTTTATTTGCCCAGAATTCCACTTTTCTCTCACCCTTAATAATTAAATCTTGTTCTAATTGATCTAGCAACTCCAATGACCAAAGTCCAAAAATATTGTGCCTAGTTTGATTAGATTTTATAAAAAAAAGCTTACCGTTTTTAGTATTAATATTTTTATAAAAATCCCTTAGTATTTCTTTGTTAAAAAAAGGTGTGTCTGATGGAAAAGTTGAAATCCATTTATATTTTTTTTTATTTTTATTTATCCATCTCATAGCAGTTAAAACACCACCCAGTGGCCCTAAATCTTTTTCATCATCTTCAATTTTAGTAATTTTAGAGGAGCTCATAAAATCAATTCTGTTATTTGAAATGATGAGAACTTCATTAAATTCTGTTATGATTTCAGATAGTATATAATCGATCAATCTTTTATTGTTTAGCGTAACTTGTGATTTATCCTCGCCAAATCTTTTAGACTTTCCACCTGCTAGCACTACCCCTAAAATATTGTTATGATCCATAATGAAAATATAAAACATTACAATACGAATTAAAGAATATAATGGATTTAAAAATTTTAGAAATTGCTGCTCATACCGAGAATAACAAGGTTTTATCTCATCCCACACACAGTTCTAAAAATAAAAACCGTATTTGCGGAGATGAAATGGAAATTAGTTTAATTATAAAAAATGATGTTGTTGTAGATATGGGGTATCAGTGCAAATCATGCGTTTATTGTCAAGCTTCCGTAAGCTTATTATCGCGAAAAATAAAAGAACAATCTCTAAATTCTATAAAAGAGTTTCTTACACATGCAGAGCATACTTTTGATAACGATACTCTGACATTGAAAAATTATTGGAAGGATTTTAATCAAATCTTGGACAAAAAAAATTTAGCTAGAAAAGAATGCTTATTATTACCTTTACGAACGGTAATGAAAGCATTGAACTCATAATATGAATTCAACTTATAAAGTTTACAAGTTTAGATCCAATCAGTCACAAGAAGTAGACGATCCAGTTTCAATTGAGGAGCCTCTTGAAATATCTATTAGATATAAGAATAAAGATAATTGGGTGTCACAGATTTTATCAATTACAATGCGTACTCCTGGTCATGATGAGGACTTGGTAAGAGGGTTTTTGTATAATGAGCAGATTGTTCAAAATATAAATCATATTCAATCTATAGAAAGTTTCGGTGATAAAGTTGGTCAGTATAATTTGCAAAATAAAATTTTGGTAACATTAAATAATTCTGAAAATATAAATATAACGAAAATCAAACGAGATTTTTTAACTAATTCTTCATGTGGTGTTTGCGGAAAGTCTTCTCTAGATGCGCTCGAAATAATAAAAAAAGATAAAACACCTTCTATTAACCCAAAGTTAAATAAAGAGATAATTTTGCAATCTCCAAATTTATTGAGAGACCATCAGACAGAGTTTTCTAAAACTGGAGGAATTCATGCAAGTGGACTTTTTTCAAGTAATGGCAATTTAGTTGCTATTAGAGAAGATGTGGGCAGACATAATGCTTTAGATAAATTAATAGGCCATATTCTTGATAATAAATTATTACAACCAAATCATCAGTTTATCACATGCTCGGGAAGATTGAATTTTGAGTTAGTACAAAAAGTTTTGATGATTAATGTGGGGGTTATGATTGGTGTAGGTGCGCCAACCAGCCTGGCTATAGATTTGGCTAATAAGTTTGATATGACCTTGATAGGTTTTGTGAAAAAAGATAGTTTCAATATATATACCAATAAACAAAAAGTAGCTTTATAGAAAAAAAAGTGAGGGACGTTGTCTAAGAACATAAGTAACTTATCTGGAAAAATAGGTCTTAAAAACAATCTTTTTAAAAAGATTTCAGAAAATGTTCTTAGTGGTTCACCCAAAAATATTAGCGAGATAGCCCAAGAGTATAATTTAGGAGTATCGACACTTCATGGAGCTGAAAGTTTCTATGAATTTTTAAGACCCTCGCACAGAGAAAAGAAAGCTTTCGTTTGTAATGGAAGTGCTTGCATGTGCTCTGGAACGCAAGAACAACTTACCAAAACTCTTCAGGCAAAGTTAGGAGAAGACAAGGTTGGTAAAATGTTTTGTTTAGGACATTGTTATGAAAATCATGCTTTTCATTATGAAGGTGAAAATTATGCAGGCAAAGATATTGAAAAAATTGATCAAATCATAAAAGGCGAAAAAATTACTCAAGAAAAGTTTTTTTCTAAAAGTTATGCGACGACAAGTTTTTTAATGGACGATAAATTATCGACCAGTAAACAAGTGAAAGAACAATTAAATAAATTTTTACATTCAGATAAAAAAGAAATCATCCAATCGTTATTAGACTCTAATCTCACAGGAAGAGGTGGAGCTGGATTTCCAACGGGAATGAAGTGGGATTTTTGTAGCAAGACCAAATCAGAAAAAAAATATGTAATTTGTAATGCAGACGAAGGGGATTCAGGAGCTTTTTCAGATCGATATCTTTTAGAAGATCAACCTCTCAAAGTTATTTTTGGAATGATTATTTGTGGTTATGTGATTGGTAGCGATGAGGGTGTTTTGTACATAAGAGGCGAATATCCAAAATCAATTGAAGCAATTAATGGATGGATTAATCAATTAAAGAAAGAAGGTCTGCTAGGTAATAATATTTTAGGCACAGGTTTTTCTTTTGATTTATATATTTGCATTGGACAAGGTGCGTATATATGTGGAGAAGAGACAGCTCTCATTGCATCAATTGAAGGTAGACGAGCTGAAGTAGATGTTCGACCGCCATTTCCAGTCACAGAGGGATTATATAAAAAACCAACAGTGGTAAATAATGTTGAGTCCCTTGCAGCCGCCACTGGAATTTTATTAAATGGATCTGATAAATTTGCTGCGATTGGAAATAAAAAATCAGCTGGAACTAAATTAGTTTGTCTCGATAGTTTTTTTAACAATCCAGGTGTTTATGAGATTGATATGGGAACGCCAATGAGCAAAATATTTAATGAAATTGGTGGAGGCTACAAAGAACCAGTCAAAGCATTTCAAATTGGAGGTCCTTTAGGGGGAGTGGTACCATTAAGTGAAATTGATAATTTAAATTTAGACTTTCAAGAGTTCTCAGCTAAGGGATTTATGTTAGGGCACGCTAGTGTTGTTAGTATTCCTCAAAGCTTTCCGATGGTTGAATACATCCATCATTTATTTGAATTTTCAGCAGAAGAATCTTGCGGCAAATGCTTCCCTGGAAGACTTGGTTCTTACCGTGGAAAAGAGATGTTTGATCAAGTTAAGAGCAAAAAAGCTAAAATTCCTATGAATTTATTGAATGATTTGTTGGTAACTATGCAGAAAGGTTGTCTCTGTGCCCTATGTGGTGCAATACCAACACCTATTTCTAACATACTAAAATACTTCAGTGATGAAATGAAAAATGATATTAGGTTAGATAGTTAATGAGCACGGAAAAAAGAAAAATAGCTTATATCGATGGAAAACCCTACGAAATAGGGGATCATCATACTTCTATTCTTAAGTTTGTTAAAAGTTATTTAGGAGAAGAGAAAGTTCCAACTTTATGTGACGATCCCAACTTAGCTCCCTATGGAGCTTGTAGAGTTTGTTCTGTAGAAGTTGCTTTGGTGAAAGACGGACCAACAAAAGTTGTAGCATCGTGTCATACACCTGTCGCAGAAAATCAGCATATTTTTACTAATAATGAATCGTTGACCAAACTTAGAAAAAATATTGTTGAATTAGTTTTAACAGATCATCCAATGACCTGTTCAACTTGTGAAGTTAATAATAATTGTGAACTTCAAACTGTTGCTAATCAATTAGGAATTTCAGAGCATAGATATAATAATCCAAAACAACATAAAGGCATACCGAAAGACACATCTCATCAGTACATGAGAATGAATTTAGACAATTGTATTAATTGTGGAAGATGCGTTAGAGCTTGTGATGAGATACAAGGTTCGTTTGTTCTAACTATGACTGGTCGTGGTTTTGAGTCTAGAATTACCACTGACAATGATATGATGTTTGGAGACTCATCTTGTGTGTCATGTGGAGCGTGTGCTCATACTTGCCCAACAGATGCAATTTCAGATGTGTTCCAATCAAAATCAGTCGCTGTCGATAAAAAAGTTAGAACGACCTGTTCTTATTGCGGAGTAGGTTGTAACTTAGAGGCTTCTATCAAAGATAATAAAGTAGTGGCCATTGACACACCAAAAGAAACTGAAGTGAACGCAGGTCATACTTGCATCAAAGGAAGATACGCATTTGGTTTTTATGATCATCCAGATCGATTAAAGACTCCATTAATAAAAAGAAATGGAAAATTTGAAAAAGCTACCTGGGATGAGGCTTATGATTTTATCAAACAAGAATTAAACCGAATTATCAAAACAAGTGGTCCTGATGCAATAGCTGGAATTTCCTCTGCTCGTTGCACTAATGAAGAAAATTATATTTTCCAAAAAATGATCCGAGCTGTCGTTGGTACTAACAATATCGACTGTTGTGCAAGAATTTGCCATTCACCTACTGCTTGGGGAATGCAACAGACCTTTGGCACTGGTGCTGCTACCAATTCTACAGAAGACATTTATCATGCAGATTTATTTTTAGTCATAGGTGCTAATCCAACGAACGCACACCCGGTTACAGGAGCTAAAATTAAACAACAAGTGATGAAGGGCAAAAAATTAATTGTTTTAGATCCTATTACTACAGAACTTGCCAAGCTAGCAGATTACCATATCAAACTAAGACCAGGCACTAACGTAGCTGTTTTAAATATGATGTTGCATTTCATCATTAAAGAAAAATTATACAATAAAGACTTCGTAAGAGACCGTACAGAAGGATTTGATAATTTTATTAAAGAAATCGAAAGACAAGACGTTGATACATTAGCTAAAATTGCAGGGGTAGATAAGCAACTAGTCAAAGAAGCTGCGATTGCTTATGCAACTGCTGGAAACTCAATGGAGTTTCATGGTCTTGGAGTAACAGAGCATGAGCAAGGTTCTAAAACTGTTATGTTAATTGCAGATCTTGCAATGATCACTGGAAATATTGGTAGAAAAGGAGTGGGAGTAAATCCACTAAGAGGTCAAAACAACGTTCAGGGTGCTGCGGATATGGGATGTCAACCGCACCAAGGAGCTGGATATTTTGAAGTTTCTGATGAAAAAAATCAAAAATTCTATACTGAAAAATATGGCGTAACTCATCCTACAAATCCTGGATTAAAAATTCCGCAAATGTTTGATGCTGCTATTAATAAAGAAATTAAAGCAATTTGGATTATTGGGGAAGACATCGTTCAAACCGATCCTAATAGTGCACACGTTGTGGAAGCAATGAACTCATTAGAGTTACTGGTTGTGCAGGAAATATTTATGAGCGAAACTGCAAAACTTGCAACTGTTGTATTACCAGGGACTACTTTTTTAGAAAAAGACGGAACTTTTACTAATACAGAACGAAGAATTCAAAGAGTGAATGCAGCCGTTCCTCCATTGCCAGGAACAAAACCAGATGGATTAATTGTAACTGACATGATGCAAAAACTTGGATTTGATCAACCATCGTATGATGCAGACTTAATGTTAAAAGAAATTGCTGACATAGTTCCATTCTTTAAAGGTGTCACCAGAGAAAGACTTGGAAAATTTGGATTACAATGGCCAGTTCAAGAAGATGGAACAGATACCAAGATTCTTCATAAAGAAACTTTTAAATTAGGAAGAGGACGATTGAAAAATTTTGACTGGAAAGAATCTTCTGAAATTGAAAATAATAAAAAAGAATACCCATTAATTTTAACAACTAGCAGGGTGTTACAGCACTACAATGCTGCGACGATGACTAGAAGAACAAAAAATATTAATATTGTAAGTGAAGATATTTTATTAGTGCATCCAAAAGATGCTGCAGATAGAGACTTACATACAGGAGATATTGCGAGGTTATATTCAGGACGAGGACAAGTTGCTCTTAAAGTGGAAGTAACAGATAAGGTAAAAGAAGGTATAGTGTTTACCACGTTCCATTTTCCTGAACACATGGTGAATA
>Ga0181558_10003560_pt1 | contig 14306 bp, 20 predicted proteins | sample 011ome_22_FD_133754 | JGI IMG/M metagenome (GOLD analysis project Ga0181558, IMG submission 133754) | Coastal salt marsh microbial communities from the Groves Creek Marsh, Skidaway Island, Georgia - 011507BT metaG (megahit assembly) | ecosystem: Environmental > Aquatic > Marine > Intertidal...
ACATTTCAAAAGAACCCATAGCAACCGTTGCTCCTTTAGAAGTTGGAGGATTGAAGCGTTCCTCCGTCCCCACCCGACACCCATCAATGTTAATCCCACCCGTCCCCCACTTCAGCACGTTAGCTGCAATGGTCTTCTCCGATAGTGGCTTGCGGCATAGAGTGAAGAACTCACACGCTGGCTTGAGAGCGGTTCCCCAGCCGTCCCATTGCTTGGCGGCTTCGGTTTCGGGGGCGGTGATGTCTATTGAGTCAGTTTCTTCCCTGTCTTCGTGAACTAGGAAATTGCCACCCTTCATCTTGAGGGCTTCGCCTTGTAGCTTTCGACTACCCACCACCTCACGCTCTGCCCCTGCCGCCTTGTCGATCGCCTTGCTGATATTCAGACTCTTCGGAAAGCCTGACCCGTATATCCAGCTCACCACATCCCGTATCTCAAACCCTGCATCCTCGATATTTACAACCATTCGGTGCTGTGTCCGAGTCCCACAAGCAATCAGCGCATGACCCCCAGGCTTCAGCACGCGCATAGCCTCCTCCCAGACCTCCACGCTAGGCACGTCATAGTCCCACTTCTTAGCCATGAAGCTAATGCCGTAGGGCGGGTCGCTCACAATGGAGTCAACCGAGTTATCATCTAGTGTTTTCATCTGCTCTAGGCAGTCGCCGTGTAGTAGGTTAATCATAATTTTATCTAAGAATATAGTGAGTCCTCAACGTTCATCAGAATATCGTATCCGTCAAGGTGTGACCCCTCGATCCTTGGCTCCACGCCAATGTACGGGGATGCCGAAGTAGTGTGCGTGAGACGCCCGTTACCGAGCTTGTTGCGGCTTAGGTAGCCCCTACCCTCAAGTTCCTTCATGGCGAGCTGTATAGGCTTCGTAGAGTCCCTCATGTCCCCTGCTATGCGCTTACAGGAGAAGTCCCAGTTAGCTGGCTTGCTCCTCATGTAGCCAAACAGCCCCTTAGCCTTCATTGACACGGCGGAGTCTGCCCAGATAGATTCGTCGGCATCGCTTTCGTCAATGGACCACGCTGGGTTGTATAGCCACTTGCCCTTTAGTATGTCTCTCATAGTCCATATTATACCACAAAAGTCAATGTCTGTCAAGCTATTGACACATGTTGTAAGGTAAAGGAAATGGGCAGGGAATACAATCGCTGGTGGTGGAGAACACTCTCCGCAGCAGAGCAGGAGAGGATACTGCTACGTGAGACATCAGAGCCATTTGCGGTTCATTGCATTAAAACAATATTTAAACAAAACGCAGAAGCCACACGAGCTGAACTCGAAACGGCAGAAGCACTAACAGAGGAGATTGAATTATAGCCATGTCAACAAAAGGAAGTCAGCCACGAACACTAAACCGAGATGCCGCTAAGTATCGAAGCAATCTCTCGTTAATCAAGGAGGATACCCGCAAGGCTTCGGACAAGCGGGAGGTCCCTAAGGATCAACTGCCAGCAGGCATTCGGTCGCGCACCATCTATGGAGGTAATAAATAAATATAATGACACAGGACGAAAGTGATGAAGTAATTGAGCAGATTAATGCGTTTCTGGCGGAGAGGTCAATGAACTACGCGTTTGCGATCCTTGACGAAGACGGTGATTTGCGTTACAATTACAGTAATTGGCGCGTTGGCAAGATGCTGTTCGCTGACAGTCTGATTGATATGTCCCAAGAGATGATGATGCTAGATAATGCCATCTGGGGTGAAGTTGAGGATGACGACGATGAGTGAGGAATTGCAACTAGAAACTAAGAACTTCATTACGAAGAAGCTTAGGGATGCACAGGAAGCCACTGGGCATGGTCGTGCATGGTGTAAACGTGAGCCGAAGAAGTGGGCGCTAGTCGCACAGCATATCATCCAGAAGCCAGATGAGGTCAGCACGTTCCTGCGCAAGAATAAGATCACGAAAAACTTTTACTACGATGTGCAGACGGAGCTAATGGCAGACCCAGAGTCGTCAGAGATACGCAACGCATGGGCATCTGAAATATCATCCGTCCTGTTCCAAGGACTAGATACCTACCGCAAATCACAGAACCAGTATTCTGATCGTGTGGAGAGTGGGGACATTGAGATTGACGGCAACGAGCTGTTTAAGCAAGGCAAGAGCTTACAGGCGTTCAATGATATTCATTCAAAGCTGACGGGCAACAACATTCAGCGTGTGGTCGTCGAACACAAGACCACGCTAGACGAGGCTGAGGAGTATGCTCGAAAGATGCTAGAGGAAATACCAGAAGCAAATATCGTAGACTAGCATGAAATTTACTTCGCATCCAATACTCAAGGGTCCATCTCCCGAAGAGATCAAGAAGCTGTGCTTCAATGCTGACGGCTCTACAAAGCCAGAGGGTCTCAAGGCTCTCATGGAGATGCACAGGATGCACGAGGAAGCTGTGGCTAATGCTGATGATGACCCGCTTAACTTCGGTGTGTCGCTGGAGGGCTGGGTGTATGCCGACAAGATGCTCGAGGATTACGATACTTTGATGATCTTTGGTGGAAATCGCTCGAGCAAAACTGAGTATGGCGCTAGGAGCGTCGTGAAGGCTGCACTGGAGAACCCTAAGTCTATCATCGTATGTTTCGCGCAGGACGCTGACGCATCCATCAGGACGCAGCAATCAGCTGTCTACCGCTATCTACCGCCAGAGTTCAAGGTGAAGACCAAGGGTGTGCTGGAGTATTTGAACTACACCGTCAAGAACGGCTTTACTGGGCAATCCTTCATCCTACCTAACGGCTCACAGGTACTATTCCACACGTACAGCCAGTTCATCGCCAACCGCAGTAAGTTTGAGGGCCTTGAGCTGGGTTCTAAGACGCCAGAGTGGCACAACATCGGCCTGTGGCCAGACGAGTACCTAGAAGACGGAGACCTAATCCGAACCATGCGATTCCGCCTAGCTACGCGGGACGCCAAGATGATGCTGACGTTTACGCCCATCGATGGCTACACGCCATTCGTAGCTGAGTTTTTAAAGGGAGCAGAGACAAGGAAGACGCGCGAAGCACCATTGCTGGATGGAGAAGAAGTTCCAGTGACGCAATATAGCCCAGAGAAGGATGCAGGTATCGTATACTTCCACTCTGAGTTCAATCCGTTCGGCGGATATGATCGTATCGCAAAGGAGCTAAAACACAGCACTAGGGACGAGATCCTTACTCGTGCGTATGGTGTTCCAGTCAAGAGCATGACATCTCTGTTCCCTCTGTTTAGTCAAAACGTACACGTTCTTTCAGATGACAAGTTTCCAGACCTGTCAGACAAAAAGAAGTATACATGCTATCAAGTGGTAGACCCAGCTGGCGCTCGTAACTACACTAGCCTGTGGGCGGGAGTGACTGGCGTGGGCTCAGATACGGAGATATACATCCGCAGGGAGTGGCCAGACCGCAAGACCTATGGACCTTGGGCTGAGTTTGGTGATCCATACTGGAAGTTTGGACCAGCATCCAAGAAATTAGGTTACGATGTCGTCGGATACTGTAAATTATTCTCAGACATTGAAAAAGAACTTGGAATTGAACCATTCGAGCGTATTGGTGACTCCCGCTTCTTCGCTAACGAAAATGCAGATAATACCGACCTATTTGACCAGTTTTCGGCACACGACTTCCACTATGTGCCATCTATGGGTTCACAGGAGGAGCAAGGGTTGACCGCAATTGACGATTGGTTCTATTACAATGTAAACCTGCCCATCGACGCAGCAAACAAGCCGCGCGTATTCATACACGAGGATTGTGGCAATTTAATCTACGCCATTATTAACTATAGCGCACAAAAAAAGAAGGACGAGGCACTAAAAGACTTTATTGACTGTCTTCGCTATCTGCGAACAGCAAACTACGGACAAGGACCAGAACACTACTCAAACGGCAAGCTAAAATGCTTAGTTAGCTCGGGAGGATATTAATTATGACAGAATCAGAACACGAAACCTGCAAGTCCCTGGCGGAACAGCTGGGTAAACCATACACAGCGATGTCAATTGGCAAGCTACGAGCTGCTGTATGTTCAGAAGAAGACCTAGACGGCAAATACATCCTACCGACAGGCGTTCTCAAGATCACGGCTCAAATCAAGGGCGAGATCAAGGTTATCGAGGAAGCGTCACCAGCAATCGTCACGGTTCGCGTCCTGCACCACCAGACGGGTAATCCTCGCTTTATATTCGCGGAAGACCCAGATACACGCAAAAAGGTTCGCGTGTCAGTGCCTAAACGCCACAAGCATATTATTAATCAAGTCGGCAAACGACTCAAGGTCAACAAAGTCGATCAAGATGGAACATCATACTACAGATACCCAGCTGTCTAGGCTGTTCATAGCGGACAACGCCGACGTATGGGCGACAATCGACATGATCCGAAACGATAAGGTCGGTAACATCGACTCTATGACCGACGAGGGCTGGGCTGACTCACTTGGATACGACGAAAACCGACTGGCAAAAATAGCGAGTTCAGTCAAGTCTAGGCGAGCGCTTGACACGCGTGTTGGTCTCTCGGTATCAAGTCAGTGCGGTGTAATTAATCAATAGGACTGTCTGTGGTAAAATGAAAACAATGGCTATAAATAGAAATCAAGATAGAGATGAGTCGGATGTATATTTTGACGAGTTCGACTACAATCAGTTCAAGGAAACCTTTGACGAGGATGTGGACAGTCTTGCTGACTTCATCAAACGATGCTCGGATTCTGCCGACATCCGCCATTGCCAATGGGAGGGCAAGACAACCGACCTAAAAAAGTCTGGCGAGACAGCTTTTCCCTTTCAGAACTCTAGCGATACCGAGGTACACTTAGCCGAGTATCACATCTCCTCCCAGATCGCCATTAACGAGAATGCACTCCGCAAGTCGTCCATCCGTGCCTATCCACGCAACATTCAAGACGTAGCACGTTCAGCGGAGGTCACAGCCTTTATGAAGTGGCTGCGTGACGCTGGAATTAAAGACTTCTGGCAGCAAATGGAGAAGTCAGACAATTACGCACAAGAGAAGTCTCTCCGTGTGGCGTATTGCGACTACAAGTCCCCCACTAAGCGTTCCTACGAGAAGGTATTCGACCTAGAGGAGATCCAAAAGAGTTTCCCAGAGCAGGCAGATGACTACATCGAGATCCTAGCCGACGAAGACCGCGTAGAGGAAGCACTGGAAGTATTTAACTCAATCCCAGGGTGGGAGATCAACGAGAAGCGCGTAAAGAAAGCACTTCGCGAACTGCGCAAAACTGGAACAGCAAAAATCCCAGTAACTATTGAGGATCAAGGTGAGCCAGTAGTGCAAGTCCTAGCACCAGATGAAGAGTTCTTCGCCCCAAGCTACACAACAAATTTCTGCGACGCCACTCGCTGTCACACGCGCAAGCCAATGACCTCCCAAGAGATTCTCAGTCGCGTAAGCTCTGAGGGTTGGGACAAGGAATGGGCAGACTGGGCAGTAGAGAATGAGCGTGGCACACTTAACGCCTTTCGTACAAGCAGCTCGATCCCAAACCCTCGGCAGCCATCTTCAATTGACGAAGACCGCGACCTTATCGATGTTGTCTTTACGTTTGAGCGTTTAATTGACCGAGACGATCTAGCAGAGGGTATTTACCTCACAGTCTGGAGTCCCGAGTTTGGTGATAGCGATGGGCAAGTACCTCCATTCGCCAAGCGCACACTGCTCAGTGGTCTGCGCCAATTACCTTTCATCGTGCAGTCCCGTAGCTACGACGCACGTACACTATACAGCGCCCCGACAGTTCCTGAGCTGCTGAAGGCAAGCCAGAAGAACCAAAAGGTTCTCCGAGACGCAAACATGGACAACTCAGCTTACGAAGTGAGTCCTTCCCTGCTTGCGCCGCCAACGTGGGATCATGGTCGTCCAGGCCCAGGTGGCGTATATGCCACGCGCACTGGTCAAGCACCGTCATATCTGCAACGTAACACGAACTTCGGCGCTGTGTTTAATTTGGAGAAAGAGATCGTATCTGAGGCAGATCGCCTAGTAGGTCACGATCCACAGGACCCTACGTCGATTGAAATGCAACGTGCTGGCATCAACCGCCACCTCACCTTCGCTCAAGACGTTCTGAAGCTAGTGTACGAAATGTACAAGCTCAAGGGACCAGAGGAGCTATTCTTCCGCGTTACTGGTCGCCCAGAGCCTGTTCAGTTCATCAAGGACTCAGAAGAGACCGAGATGGATGTGTCCGTAAGCTTTAACACCATGTATGACGATCCAGAGAAGATGGAGAAGATGTCACGCACCATTATTCAAGCAGCACAGCTAGATACATCTGGTCGTGTTAATAATGAGGCTGTCGTTGACTTCCTACTTTCGATGGCTGACCCAATGGCTGCTGAGACTATCTTGCTGCCCGCTGAAGTTGGCACTGACAAGATCAAAAACGAAACACTTGCTGATATTGCTCAAATGTCTGCTGGTATTGCCCGCGCACCTTCTGCTAACGCCGCTGAACTGCGTATGCAAGTCGTCGGTGAGTATGAGGGAGAGCAACAACAAATTCAACAGTCTGGACAAGTTGAATCTATCCTTTTCACCAATCCTCAATTCATGTTCCTCCTTGGAGAATACAAGAAGCAGCTTGAGATGGCGATTGCACAAAAGAAGAACGGCACTGAGTTCGGCATCTACGGAACCGAAGCAGCAAGTGTTGGTAACATGGAAACCCAGAACCTAGAATCAAACGCATAATCGTGAACTTTACTGAATTTAAAAAGCATCTTAACGATAATCCAGAGATCGGTCGCGTCCTCTATGAATACTTAGAGGATCGTCGCGATCAAATGCTTTCACAGCCCTGGTATTCTCCAGATAAGTATCTGGGCAACAAGTGCCAGACAATCGCACAGTTCCTAACAGCGGACCTAATGGAGGAGTTTAACTTCAAGAAGCACTCCCGCAAAGACAATCGATAGGACAACGCGTGCTATAATTTCACTAACAGCCTCCGCCTTGGCTGATTTAAACCAATAGGTAGATATGACAGATACACTAGAAGCGGACATCCCTGATTCCGAAGAAGCAATTCAGGAGAACAAATCACCAGAGCAGCGCCGACAAGACCTCCTACAGGAGCGAATCGACAAAGCAACTGGTTTAAAAGACGAGCCAGAGCCAGAAGCTCCCGAAACCGAAGACGAAGAGGACGACGAAGAAGAAGAAGTCGAAGTCCCCGAGGTCGATGAGGATGAAGAAGAAGAAAGCGATGACGAGTCGGAAGACGTTCCTTCAGATGATGGAGGATTTGACATTGAGGACCTAGACGAGGAAGAGCTAGAAGCACTTACACAGCAAGTATCAGCTAAAGCAGGGAAAGCCCTGACCAAAGCTCGCTTGCAAGACAAAGAGCGGAAAGCAGAGATTGAGAAGCTACAAGAGCAAGTGCAGGAGTTATCTGCAAATGTTGTTACAAGCGACAATCCATACGCCAACATTAGGTCAGTAGAGAGCGCAGACGAAGCAATCAAGCAGACGGAGGTCAACATTAAAGGTTGGAACCGCAAGCTGATTACTGATCGGGTCGAGCAATATAACGAAAAGACTGGTGAAGACGAGTCTGGAGTTATGTTCGGAAGCCAGTTCATGTCTGTGGATCAATTGCTCAATGCCATTGACAGGGAAGAGGAGAAGCTAGAGCCATTGCGTAACCGCAAGTCGGAGATCAAAAAAGTCTCAGAAACGCTTGGGGATACAGATGGTGTCATTGGAGAAATCCGTGGCAAGCTAGGGATCGAGGACGACTCAGATGAAGCTAAGGAGTATGAAGCTCTTTTGTCTAACCCAAAGTTTGAGTTGGTTAAGAATATCCTCCCAGAGTATGCAAAGGAGCTAATTGAGATCCTTGGTCGTGCGGCAGTAACTAAAGTGCCAGAGACTAAGAAATTCAGCAAGAAGCTCAAGCGCAAGGCTCCCAAGTCCAAGACAGAGAACGTTTCATTAGATACAAAGGCTGCTCGTGAACCAAAACGATCGAACAGTGTTAGTGTAAAAGTCAAGAAACTGCAAAAGATCATCAGTGATCCGAGGCAAACAATCGCTGCTCGGCGCGACGCTGACCAGCAAATTAGAATCTTAAATAGAACATAACATTATGGCACAATCATATTCAGATACAGTCGGTAATCGCGAGTCTCTCCGCCAAACAGCGGAACTCCTTGCAGCCGATATTACACCAGTAACAGGCTTGCTTAATCACACAGCAACCAAAAACAAGCGTCCACGCAATTTGATGGACAAGCTTAAAGCGCCTGCAAATACTCCGCACGTCGAAGGCGTTGACACCAATGTTGGTCGTGACGCATTTGCAAATGTTGCAGAGTTTGAAGGTCAAGCTCAACGCACAGTTGTTGAATACGCAGTTACCAAAGAGCAAGAGCAAGAAGACTCTGCTGTTGTTGCAAACATGATCCGAGCAGCAGACAAGTCTGCAATCGAAGTTGCAATTGACAAAGAGTTTGTTATTTGCGGTGATCAAGACAAGACAGCAGACGTTCCAGGTGGAGGCGCTCCAGTAGGTGGCGCAACACACGGCCTCGGCGCTCTTATCAACAACACTCCAGCAACTGGTCTTGGTGGCGGAACCGATTACGTAACTCCACTAGCTTCCATCTATAGCGGCACTAAAGCGCTTTATGATGATGCAGCAATGGGCGCACAAATTGCTTCTATGTGGGGGCAAGATACAACCATGCAGGATCTTTGGTTGGTTGCTGGTCCAGGTCTTCGTGAGTTGATCGTGGCTAACTTCACTCGTACAGCAGGTGCAGCTTCGCAAATTGACTACAACGTTAATGGTACTACTACTATCCCTTGGATGGTTGAGATTATTGACTCTCAGTTCGGTCAAATCAAGATGAAGAGCGCAAACCCTAATTGTATGCCTTCCACAGATCGTGGTTACTTCATCAATCCTGGTCTACTTAGCATTGCTGAGTACCAAGGCATCGAGTCCGAAAACTATCCTTTCTTGGGTGGTGCTTATAAGGGCGCTGTTGATACTCGTTATGCACTTTGCACATCTGGACCAAATGGTCTTGGTAAAGTTAAGTTTAGCGACGAAGCGTAGTTAGTTAGTATTTTGGGAGCGTGTCAATTAAACTTGACACGATTAAACTTGACACGCTCCCTTTTACTTATATTTTAATTTTAAAGAAAGAATAATATTATGATGGCTAAAGCAAAATGCAAGCACAAGGGAAGTACAGAAAGTAAAGGAACAACAAGTTCAACTAAAAAGAAGTATTAGTATATGCGGAAGATATTAACAGATGATGAATTAACAGCACTAGCGGCAAAGATGGAACTTCGTCGTCAATGGTTAATGTCTCCAGCAGGAAGAGCGCGTCGCGATGAAGTGATGCGCCAGTACATGAAGAAAACATATAGTGGCAACAAGCAGAGTCAGAACAAGGTTTTGAACTTTGCTGGTTGCTACGATGTTTTTGAACAGAAGGAGATGGAGTACGAATGTAAAGCCATAGATGGCACAGACTTCGTAAATCCAGACTACCTAAAATTTAAACAGAAAGACTTCAAGGAACGTGGTCTTACAGGAGATTGGCTTAACTAATGGCAAACACAAGAACATGGAATGAGGTCATCGGGCTAACTCAAGCACGAGCTGGAGCAGCTTTCTCTTCGGGAACTGAATTGACCAACATCGGGTTCTTGTTGAACTCAGCGGCACGAACAATCTACGACGAATCCCGCTACTGGGAGCGTTACCTAGTGCTAGAGCCTCGTACGGCAGCTCGTGGGTACATTGCCACGACAGAAGATAGCTACAACGTGTATGGCAGCGGATTCAGTCCGTCAAATGGTTTGTATGTTCGCAATGGCGATAAAAACGCAAAACCAAAATACAATCTCGTAAAAAACGAGCAGGTAGTATTCGACCTCAGCTGGAACGGATCTCGATGGGAGATTACTTCGCTTGTCTATATTACCTCAAAGGGAATTATTGTCACGAGCGATGGAGCTTGGCTGTATGAGCCAGGTGACGTACTTTACTATAACGATGGAGCAGACGCCACACCACCAGAAGCAGGATGGATTACGGATCAAGGCGTAGACCTATCTCCGTATGTCCAGGAGCTTTCCGAGATCGGTGAAGCTATCGCATACTGGAGCGCAGCAAAATGGTCTGGAAAAGATCCACTTGCCCTCACAGCGTACCCAGACAGCAATGGCATTCGCATTGCAAGCAATGTAACGGGAACAATTTATGTAGCTTATAAAAAGGCTTGGACGGACACGTACGGCAACGGGGAATCTGGTACAATATCGGAAGTCCCGTCTGAGTGGGCGGAGTTTATGGCGTATGATGCTGCACGGTCCTACAGAGCCTCACAGGACAGCGAGAGTGGCTTTAACCCCATTGCCCTGCGTGATGTAAACAACGCCCTTGAGCGGGCGCTCATGAAGCCTAGCAGGGACGGAGCCATTGCAGCCCTCACCAACCAACTTAAAACCCAGTATTCGACTGATAACTCGGTCACGTAAATATGGCGCCCTTTAGATTCAGACGATCCTTTGGCAATGTTGGAACACGTAGATTTCGTGGCGCTCGACCAGATGCAACCCCAGATCCTTTAGCATTGTCAAACCTTATCTTTCACGGAGCAACAAGTGTGATAGGCGGAACTAACTATCAGGTTGGTCAGTTGATTCACAATATAGCAATTGATTCCAGCGGCAACAGTAGTGTATCGGTAAGCAAGACCGACAATACTACCGATGTAGATATTAGTAATTTCGATAACACGGGAACTGTTTCGGCTAACTTTGCAAATAATTTTGTGATTCGTGCAATTGGCGGTCGAAATGGAGTTAATTCAGCTATTCAAGCAGCTAGCACTAATGATAGTATTGGTGTTGTAGGTCAGGGAAATCCAAACAAGATAGATGTTTTTAATGGCAACTCAACTGAACTTATCACTTGGGAGATAGTTAATTTAAATCCAGCACTTAGCTTTACCCTCAAGAGCATTAGTATTATACGGGCTAATTTCATGCCAGTAGGAAATAAACCATCCGTGGTACTAACGGATTTTTCTTCTGGTGTTGCTAACTATACTCCTCAATTAACTGGAAGTAACATTGTTACCTTTGACAATTTCGGGGCTCAAAATGTAACTATTGCAGGTTCGGGTGTTGGAACAGCAGGAAGTTTTATTACTGGAATAACTGGAGTTGATGGTGTTGGTTACGGAATATATAATATTAGTTTTGATGTTACTACTATAACTTAAAAGGATATGGCACAAAAAACAATACCAATCGAGCAGGTATGGGCAACAAAGGGCAACTTGCCAGACAACGCCATTGTGGCAACAGCAGACGGCAAGTATCCAGCACTTGATGGCAGCTTAATTACTAACATTGATGTTGCAGCCGTGCATGAGCTTGAGCAACAAGTGCCACACAACTCTGATTCAATAATTATCTGCAACGATGGTGACAACATCCAAGACAAGTATGACGAAGCAGTTGCATTGGCAACTGGTGGCTTGTATGGATATGCTGATTTGCTTGTCATGTCTGGAAGTTATTCTTCTGTAATTAATGCAGCAGGTGACAACAATGTTTCAATCATTGGTGTTGGTAATCGTGATCACATTCAGATTGACGGCATTACCCTTGATCAGAATTATGGGTTGATTACAAATGTTAGATCAAACATATCAATCACCAGTAATTATGCTGACATTAAGGGCGTAAACTCTAGTAGCTTTTTCTCTATGTTAGAGAATTATGGAGACATAATTGAATGTTCAGCCCAAACATTTTTGTCGAGCGTCGAAAATTATGGGTTGATTGAAGGATGCAAAAGCACTGGCACAGGCGGAGCATTTGGCGGTAATATTGGGTCATTAAATAATGGAACAATTAAAAACTGCACAGCGTCAGGTGAGTTTTCTTATGGTCAACAAAATGAAAATGGTGTGACTGAAAATTGTGTTGGAGGAGATAAGGCTTTTGCGGCTTCATCCAGTCAAATAGATTTTGATGATGATGGGTTTGGTGTTAGAGGAACATACAAAAATTGCACAGCGGGCGATAAATCATTTTTCGGAACAAATGAAACAAGTGGCATTAAAACAGTGCAGGCGAATTTTTACAACTGCACTGCTGGTAATAATTCTTTCGGGTTTGTAAATTTCTCAAATGCTGAAACTTACTTTTCTGGGAAGGCAATTGGTTGCACTTCTGGAAACAATGGATTTTTTAGAGCAATCACTGGATCTATAACAAAAATTGAAAATGGTGCAGTGATTGAAAATTGCGTTGGAGGTTTTAACAGTTTTGGAAATGGAGATGATGCTAGCAATGAAGGTGTGATTCTGCGTTGCAGAGTAGCAACTTTTGGTGCTAATGCATTTTCAGTAACTGGAACTGGCAAAGTTCGCCTTTGTTTAGATGCAAATTATAACGAAGTAAACCTAGGATAATATGGAAAACAAAATCTTACATTTAAAAGACTCAGTCTGGATGCTATCGCAGCCAAGTCCAATGCCACAGGAACTGAAGGATCTAATTTACGATGAAAATGCTGACCAGCAGGAAACCCTTGCAGCAATTAACGCTTGGAAAGCTAGCCGATATTCTACACCAGAAGCAGCAGACGCAGAAGCAGCACAAGCTATTTTTGACGAGAAGAAAATGGAGGGTCACAACCTCATTTCTGCAACGGTCTTTCTCCCTAGTGGCAATGGCATTATTAATTGCCGTCAACCCGAAACTCTGGAACATTGCCAGATTCGTTTCTAATGAACACTCAATTGTTTGAACATTTTAAAATATGGGGAACACTGGGTGTTGCTCAGATAACTGCATCTATTTCAAGTGCAAATGAACTAGCTAGTATATTTGCATTACTTTGCGGTGGTCTAGCCTCCTTAGCCATCGCTTGGTGGCACATCTTTAAGAAATAATATTATGACACCAGAACTATTAGCAATGCTAGGCGGGGGAGTAAGTGGCTTCGTCATGAAAATGATCGCAGCACAGGCTGATAATCAGGCTCGTCTTTTTGAGCGTATGATTGCCCGTCAGACTGTAGCGGATGAATCAGCGGACAAGGCATCAGCTCGGGGTGGTGTATATATGCGTCGTGCAATTACGGCGGCGGTTATCTTTGCCATTGTAATAGCCCCATTTGTCTTTGCATTCACGGACATAGGTGTTAGTATTCAAACAGAATCCAAAGGCTTTCTAGGGCTATTCAAGCGCCTAGAATGGTCCACTGTACAGGGTTTTGTGATACTACCAGAGATCCGCCAGACAGCATTAGCCATTGTAGGGTTCTACTTCGGTTCCTCGCAAGTCAAATAAATGAAGAAAAAACATAAAAGTTCAAAGGGTGGTCTTACCGCCGCTGGAAGGGCGCACTTCAAAAAGAAAACTGGGGCTAATTTAAAAGCCCCAGTAACTGAATCTAAGCCTACGGGGAAACGGAAAGCTCGAAAGAAGTCATTCTGCGCTAGAATGTCTGGGGTAAAGGGACCAATGAAAGACTCCAAGGGTAAGCCAACCCGTAAGTCACTTGCACTTAAAAGATGGAAATGTTAAATTAATTTAAATCAATATGTCTACAACAACAATTACAGGTACAATTAACGGGGTTAATAATACAGCCCTTGCCAACAAGTGGATAACTTTCCGCCTAGTTCAGCTTGGCACAGATTCCGCAGCAACAGTTACGGTAGCACAAAGCTCCGATTCTGTGCAGACAGACGCTAGTGGTAATTTCTCTATTGATATTTGGGACAACGGCGCAAGCGGTAAGCAAAGCGTTCTTGAGGTTACCATTGATGGGTCAAAGGCTGAGTATGTTATTATTCCCGTAGGTACGGCAAGCATTGAGCTTTGGGATCTAATTGAAAACTATCAAGCCGACGGAAGCACCAGCGAGCAAGTACCCGTAGCATCAGATTTATTCCTTCGCAAGTCTACCAACTTGAGTGATCTAGGTGACGCGCCTACAGCACGAACAAACCTTGGTGTTGAAATTGGAACAGACGTCCAAGCTCACAGCGCAACCTTAGATGCAACGACAGCATCATTCACTACGGCAGACGAAACCAAGCTCGACGGCATTGAAGCATTGGCTGACGTAACCGACGCAACGAACATTGCCGCCAACGGGGGTTACGTAGCTGGTGGAACGGACGTAGCATTGACGGACGGTGGCACTGGAGCATCAGATGCGCCTACAGCTCGCGCAAATTTGGGCGTTCCATCTGAATCTGATACACTTTTAAAGTCT
>Ga0181558_10003568_pt1 | contig 14289 bp, 11 predicted proteins | sample 011ome_22_FD_133754 | JGI IMG/M metagenome (GOLD analysis project Ga0181558, IMG submission 133754) | Coastal salt marsh microbial communities from the Groves Creek Marsh, Skidaway Island, Georgia - 011507BT metaG (megahit assembly) | ecosystem: Environmental > Aquatic > Marine > Intertidal...
ACCGCCATGCGTTTGCTAGCTGGCTTGCTGGCGGCACAGCCCTTTGATTCCGAGTTGACTGGTGATGAGTCCCTGAGCGGCCGTCCGATGGAGCGAATAGTCAAGCCGCTAGGCCAAATGGGGGCGAGTATTGAAATGTCGGCGGCCGGAACGCCGCCGCTGCGAATAACTGGGGCAGACCTCGTGGGTCTTAGCTACGACATGCCTGTGGCCAGCGCCCAGGTCAAATCCAGTCTATTGCTCGCTGGATTGTTTGCTGAGGGCAAGACCTCGGTTACCGAACCAGCGATCTGCCGTGATCATACTGAGCGGATGCTGCGTGGGTTTGGCTATGAATTGGAGGGAGGATATCCCGAAGCCGTGGTCACTCTCTTCGGCGGAGGTTCATTACAGGCGACTTCGATCGATGTGCCCGCAGACATCTCATCGGCAGCGTTTTTTCTGGTCGCGGCGGCAATAACACCCGGATCAGAGTTGATCTTGCAACATGTCGGTGTCAATCCAACCCGCACCGGAATTATTGAGCTGCTGCGCCAGATGGGCGCGAGGATAGAGGTAAGCAATGAGAAAGAGGTAGGTGGTGAGCCGGTTGCGGACCTCACCGTGCGCTATTCATCACTGCAGGGCATCGAAATTGACCCGGCGCTGGTTCCCTTAACGATAGATGAATTCCCCGTCTTGTTCGTGGCGGCTGCCTGTGCCGATGGCCGCACTGTGCTGCGTGGCGCAGAAGAGTTACGGGTGAAGGAAAGCGATCGCATTGAAGCCATGGCAGTAGGGCTCAAGACTTTGGGTATCGAGTTGGAAACCTTTGCCGACGGCATCAGGATAGAGGGGGGTAGCGGGCTCGGCGGCGGCATCATAGATAGCCACGGCGATCACCGCATCGCCATGGCGTTTGCCGTAGCAGGTTTGCGGGCCAGCGCCGAAATCGAAATTCTTAATTGTCAGAATGTCGCCACATCATTTCCTGGGTTTGTCTCTCAGGCAACTGAGGTAGGACTAAAGATAGAAGAGCTATCTGATTGAATAATATAGATATACCTGTTATCGCAATTGACGGTCCATCGGGCACCGGCAAGGGCACAGTCGCGACCGCATTGGCCGCCAGGCTGGGCTTTCACCTGCTCGATAGTGGCGCTCTGTACCGGGTGCTCGGCGTTGCCGTAGCGCATGCCAGCATTGATCTGCAGGATCATGAGGCAATAGCACAACTGGCTCGCGGACTGGACATCAGGTTTGGGCAGGAGGGCCTGGGTAGCGTGGCCCTGGCCGGAACAGATATCTCTCTGGAAATACGCACCGATTTGGGCAGCGATATGGCGTCCAGGGTGGGCGCGATTCCTGCTGCCCGGGAAGCGTTGATGGATCGCCAACTGGCTTTCCGCCAGCCTCCTGGATTGGTGGCCGATGGCAGGGATATGGGCACCGTGGTTTTTCCAGCTGCGAATCCGAAAATCTATCTCACAGCGAGTGTGGAGGAGCGCGCCCAAAGGCGCTATAAGCAGTTGTTAGATAAGGGGATTGATGCTATTCTGCGCGACCTTTTGCAGGACCTGAGCGAGCGGGATGCGCGCGATAGTGAGCGCAGCATATCTCCATTGAAACCTGCCGACGATGCGATAGTCATCGACACTACCCACTTAAATAAAGTGGAAGTGATGGCACAAGTGATGGATCTCGTCCAGAAGGCGCTTTCAGCGCCCTGACACCCCCTCCGGAGCGGTGAGTCCAGCAAAAGCAATTTGGGATTCCTGTTTTGCCTTACCAGCACGCCAAATCAGTGAATCAATTGTAATAACCCCATGATGGCTGGATCGTGGTTATGGTTATAATCTGCATTATAAAAAGATTGTAATCTATTGACTTAACTGGATTAATTAATGAGTGAAAGTTTTGCAGATTTGTTCGAGCAGAGCCTCGAGCAAGTAGATATGACCCCCGGTGCGATCGTTACCGGAACCGTAATAGACATCGACAGTGACTGGGTTACCGTCCACGCCGGACTGAAGTCCGAAGGTGTCATCCCCCGCATTCAATTTCTGGACGAACAGGGCAACCTGTCTCTGGAAGTCGGCGATGAAGTGAAAGTTGCTCTGGAAACTGTAGAAGACGGTTTCGGAGAAACTCGCCTGTCCCGTGAAAAGGCCAAGCGTGCCGAATCCTGGATGGAACTGGAAGCGGCCTATGAGAAGAACGATATTGTCACCGGTGTCATTAATGGCAAGGTTAAGGGTGGTTTCACAGTCGACCTGAATAATATCCGTGCTTTCCTGCCGGGCTCCCTGGTAGATGTGCGCCCGGTTCGCGACACCCTCCACCTGGAAGGCCAGGAACTGGAATTCCGACTGATCAAACTCGATCGCAAGCGCAATAATGTAGTGGTTTCCCGCCGAGCCGTGCTGGAATCTGTCAGCACTGAAGAGCGTGACGCATTGCTGGAGCGCCTGCAGGAAGGCATGTCGGTCAAGGGTATCGTCAAGAATCTGACTGATTACGGTGCCTTCGTTGACCTTGGCGGTGTCGATGGTCTCCTCCACATTACCGACATGTCGTGGAAACGCATCAAGCACCCAAGCGAGATCGTTAACGTTGGCGATGAAATTGACGTCAAAGTATTGAAGTTCGACCGCGAGAGAAACCGCGTCTCCCTTGGTCTGAAGCAATTGGGTGAGGATCCATGGGTAGCTATCAAAGCCCGCTACCCTGAGAACACCCGCGTTAAGGCAGTGGTGACAAATCTCACAGATTACGGCTGTTTTGCTGAGCTGGAAGAGGGTGTTGAAGGTCTGGTTCACGTTTCCGAAATGGATTGGACCAACAAGAATATTCATCCGTCCAAGGTTGTACAACTGGGCGATGAGGTCGATGTGATGGTGCTTGATATTGACGAGGAACGTCGTCGTATCTCACTGGGTATTAAACAGTGTTTCCAGAACCCCTGGGATGGCTTTGCCGAGAACTTCAAGAAGGGCGACAAGATCTCGGGCAGCATTAAATCAATCACTGATTTCGGCATCTTTATAGGCCTTGACGGCAATATTGATGGTCTGGTGCACCTGTCTGACATTTCCTGGGACGAAACTGGTGAGGAAGCCGTTCGCAATTATACTAAGGGCGATGAAATTGAGACTGTCATTTTATCTATCGACCCGGAGCGCGAGCGTATCTCTCTCGGCATTAAGCAGCTTGAGGACGACCCATTCATGGATTACGTGGGTGGCTTCGAGAAGGGCAGTGTGGTTAAGGGCACAGTGACTGAAGTTGACGCAAAGTCAGCCATGATCAACCTCGCTGAGGGTGTAGATGGTGTACTGCGCGCTTCCGAGATTAGCCGTGACAAGGTTGAAGATGCTCGCAACGCGGTGAAGGAAGGTGAAGAAATCGACGTCAAGATCGTCAGTGTGGATCGCAAGAATCGCGTGCTGAGCTTGTCTGTGAAGGCAATCGAGATCGATGATGAGAAGGCTGCGATTAAAGAACATAAGAACTCTGACGCGGTTGACGTCTCTCCCGGCACTATTGGTGATCTCATCAAAGCCGAGATGGATAAAAACTAGTGGTTACAGTGGCTTACGCTTGTGGTAGGCTGCTAAAAATCAACTCAAGTAGCGTTGAATCGGCGCGATCGGGCATTAGGACAGGGGATAAAAATGACTAAGTCTGAACTGATAGATCGTATCGCTGGAAAGCAAACCCAGCTGTCCTCCAAGGACGTGGAGCTGGCCGTGAAGGCAGTGATTGAGTATATGTCGCAGGTATTGTCCGAAGGCGGGCGCATTGAAATTAGAGGCTTCGGCAGCTTTTCTCTCCACTACCGGGTACCTCGCATTGGGCGCAATCCCAAGACGGGAACCCCAGTGGCTCTTAGTGGAAAGTATGTGCCCCACTTTAAGCCGGGCAAAGAACTTCGCGACCGGGTCAATAATAGTTTGCTGACTGAAAATCAGTTCTAACTTTTTTCAGCGCCTGACTTAGAGAAACGGCATAGCCTGTCAGGCTATGCCGTTTTTTGTTTCTCCCTTGGAGGAGGAATACGTTGAGGGAACAAAGCCGAGGAAAGCTATCTGCTTCACCGCTCATGCGAAATCTAACAAACTTGCTGTCTGGTTTTTTTCTGCTGCTGGTATTCGTCGCAGCGATCACCTTCTCATATTTTAATACCGAGCCGGTTCGTATTAATTTCGGGAGTCTGAGCTTTGCACCATTGCCTGTATCCGTCTGGATAATTAGCGCATTCGTCTGCGGTGGGATCCTGGGTTTGATCCTTGGGCTAGGTGTGTTTCGTCAACTGAAATCCAGGGCGGCGATTCGCCGCCTGAAAAAAGAACTCGCCAACGCGAAGCAGGAAGTTAATCACCTTCGCACTCTCTCTCTCCGGGACCTCGATTAATGGGCAATTTAGAGATCTACGGGCTGCTATTGACTGCTATCTCTGCAGGGTGGCTGCTGGGAAAGCTAGGCAATCGCTCAAACAAACAGACAGGTGATGGGCTGGGATCTATTTTCCATGACTATTTTGTCGGGCTCAATTACCTATTGAACGATGAGCCAGACGAGGCAATCGACACCTTCATCAAAGCCCTCGAAATAAACAGTGAGACTATTGAGACTCATCTTGCACTGGGAGCATTGCTGAGGCGCCGGGGCAAGGTAGATAAAGCGATCAAAGTCCATCAGACGCTACTGGCCCGCCCCGGGCTGGAGGCCGATATGGCTGACGCCGCCCGTATCCAGCTTGCGCAAGACTATATCACTGGTGGCTTGCTGGATCGCGCTGAGCGTCTGCTGAAAGAGTTAATGCAGGAAAATTCTGTGGCAAAGTGGGAAGCGCTGCAGTTGCTGATTACGATCTACCAGACAGAGAAGGAGTGGGAGAGTGCTGTGGCCTGTACTCAGGAATTACTATCCAATGCCCGCTACAAGAAAGACTCAGACTGGAACGCTCGGGCTGCGCACTACTGTTGTGAGATCGCTGAGCAATTTATCGACAAGGAGGAGAATGGCAAAGCCCGCGACAGCATCAAGCGGGCATTCGGCTTCAGGCGTCACAGCGTACGAGCTGCTGTGCTGTTAGCGAGAATTGAGCAGCGGCTAGGAAATTTCAAAGCGGCGAATCGGGAATATCTGAGGATCATGCAACAAAATCCGGCCTTCGTCCCCCAGATACTCAAAGCGATGCGCAAAAGCTTTGCTGCAATTGATAAACTGCCTGACTTTAAACACTCTCTGAGCGATCACGTTTCCAATCATTTTGATCCCGTTGCACTGAACATGCTGGTGCAGCTCATCACGGAGTCCGATGGCAGTGAAGCGGCGATTCGATTCTTGCGCATGAAGATTGCTAGTGAGCCATCGGTGACAGCGGCAACGCAGCTGCTGAAACTGGAGGCTGGGTTGCAGGAAGAAGCTCAGGCTACGGATCTGGAGCGAATCCACCAGATGCTCGAGAACATGTTGAAAAAAAGAGCTGGCTATCAATGCAATCAATGCGGATATGAATCAAAAAACCTGTACTGGCTGTGCCCAAGTTGTCATACCTGGGACAGTATCGAACCAAACTATAAAAACGGGATATAGTGACCAACCCCCAGGCGACAATTCTGGGTACTCAACTCTCAGGCACTCAGCCCCGGCACTTCGTGAGGAGATTCAAGTGGTCAACAAACCAATCATCATAGCGCTGGATTTTCCCACTGCGACATCGGCTGAACAGTTTCTCACCCAGTTGGATCCTGGGGACTGCCGGGTAAAAATTGGTAAAGAGTTATTCACTGCTGCGGGCCCTGAATTTGTCCGTCGCGTGGTTGGTCTTGGCTTCGATGTGTTTCTTGATCTTAAGTTTCATGACATCCCTAATACGGTTGCAGGTGCGGTTCGAGTCGCTGCAGAACTGGGCGTATGGATGCTGAACGTGCATGCCAGCGGCGGCGTTGCCATGATGACTGAAGCACGCATCGCGCTTGATAGTGGCGATGGTCCAAGGCCGCTTCTGATTGCGGTGACAGTGCTGACTAGCCTGGCGGCATCTGACTTGCAGCAACTGGGCATACCCAGTGACCCGGCCGAGCAGGTAAGCAGACTGGCAGCCTTGACGGCACAATGCGGCCTTGATGGCGTGGTGTGTTCGGCGGCAGAAACTCCCATGCTGCGCCAGCAGTTTCCAGGGGAGTTCGCGCTGGTTACGCCCGGAATCAGGCGTCCCGAGGATGCAAGCGGGGACCAGAAGAGAGTGGTGGGTCCGACTGACGCGATGGCGATGGGGAGTACATATCTGGTGGTTGGGCGCCCAATAACGCAGGCGGATTCGCCGGCTGAGGCGCTTGCGCAGTTTAATTCTGCCGTGGCTAGCGTTAGCTGAATTTCGGTCTACACTGAGTGGCGGTGACCCCAGGTCTCCGTGAAACTTTCCCAATAGCTTACTGATAAGGATATTAGTATGAAGACACTCGACTTTTTCCGAGCCGCCTGCCTGGCCATGCTCTGTATTTTTGCGCCTTTCGCTTTCGCAGCAGAGGTCCCTCAGAACACGACTGAGCAGACAGTCATGCTGGACATTAATCAAGCGGATGCGGCCTCGATTGCCTCAGCTCTGGAAGGCATTGGTCCAGCCAAGGCCAAGGAGATTGTTGCCTATCGTGAAATGTTTGGCAGCTTTCGTACCCTGGATGAGTTGTTAGAAGTGCCCGGAGTTGGCGCTGTCACTCTGGAGAAGAATCGTAGCCGTATTCTGATTCAGGGGAACTAGCGCTGCTGTCCGGCAATCAGGCGCTTTGGCCCGCGTTGAAAGTGCCTGATTGAATCCGCTGTGAGCCTGGATTCGGGCTATAATCCGGGCTTTAGCAGAACATGGAAACAGCCTCGGATGTCTAGCCTGGTGCTGCCAGCAGGTGTATTTGTAATATCGTTGATTCTTACCGGATTGCTGCGAGCGCTGGCGCTGCGAATTCGCATACTGGATGTGCCTGTTGACCGATCCGCGCATTCCGCTCCTACGCCGGTCGGTGGTGGTGCTGCGATCGTGCTTCTGAGCGCTGCCTCTGCCCTCTACTTTTACGCTGACGGCACCCTGCCGCACTCAATCTTCATGGCATTACTCGGCGCCTATGTGGTTGCATTTTTAGGGTTTATTGACGATCTCAGGAGTATTCACGCCAAGTGGCGCGTACCGCTGCATATTGCCGCGGCGATCTGGTCTGTTGCCTGGCTGGGTGACGTGGCTCCCATCGACTTTGGTCTGGTATCGATTAATTCGCAGTGGATACTCCAGCCACTGGCGGTTGTTGCCCTGGTGTGGCTGCTCAATCTTTATAATTTCATGGATGGGATTGATGGCATCGCAGGATCTGAACTGGTCTGTGTCAACCTAGTGTCATTATTCTTCGTTATAAATAGCACGGATTACAGCGTTACGCAGATTATAATGGTGTTGGGTGCGGCCAGTGCTGGTTTTCTAGCCTGGAACTGGGAGCCGGCGAGAATATTTATGGGTGACGTCGGCAGTGGTTTTAGCGGCTTTATGCTGGGTCTTCTGGCGCTGATAACCATGCAGCAGGGCAGTATGACTGTTTGGTCCTGGCTGATTTTGCTGGGGGTGTTCGTGGTGGATGCCACCATAACCCTGTTGCGGCGCTTCCTGGTAGGGGAAAGGTGGTACGATGGGCATACCTCCCACGCCTACCAGCACGCGGCGCGCCACTATAAGAGTCACGGCAAAGTGACGATAACTGTTGTATTGATAAACATTTGCTGGCTAACGCCCTGGAGTGTCGCCAGCGTGGTATTTCCAAAACTGGGATTTTTTCTCAGTTTGTTCGCATTGGGCCCCTTGGTTATGCTGGCGCTCAAGTTTGATGCAGGAAAGTCAGGCCAATTCGCCATGACCGATTAGCCTGCGGCTTCTTGCGCAGTTGCGATATCCCAGGGCCGGTTGATCTCTGGTCCCGAACTGCAGAAATGAACTGCGGGACCGATCAGCGCAGAACCAGAAGAACAGCAAAAATAAAGCATTGAATGAGAGACAGCCCAATTTAGAAATACGAAGATAAAAATACCGGCCCGAAACCACAACTCTATAAAGGGATAAACTGGGCCTGCAGCTTCTCGGGAATACACATGCAATTACTCACAATTCCATTATCACGCTCGCTGAAACAAATGCTCATGATGGCTGCGGATGTGGTCATGCTGTTCATGGCACTGGCGTTTTCTTTCGTGCTATTGAGAGCAGATTTGTTGGGCCAGGACCAACGGTTTTACTTCTTTTTCTCTCTGGCCACCGCGCTCAGCATTCTGTTCTTTATTCGTATTGGTTTGTACCGCATTGTGCTGCTCTATATGGGGCTGCAAGCTGGCTTTCTGATGTTACAGGCTGTGACCTTGGCAACCTGCCTGTTGGCCGCGACCTATTTCTTCACCCAAACCGCCGCAACGGCTGATTATTCTGTCTTACCTATTTTCTGGATGATCTCTTTGCTGCTTATTGGCGGCAGTCGTTTCGTTGCCAAGGTGCTGTTGCAGAGCCTGATCCAGAATTTTAGGCCAAAAGAGCCAGTGGTCATTTACGGTGCCGGTAGCTCTGGTATGCAGTTGGTGGTGTCATTACAAACCGGTGATCAATACCTGCCTGTCGCTTTCGTCGATGATGGTCAGAGCATGATTGGCAGCACCGTGCATGGTATTCGAGTTTACAGCCCTAATTCACTCTATGAATTAATCGAGACCTATTCCGTGCGCCAGATTTTGCTGGCAATCCCGTCTGCGACTCACGCTGAGCGTAAAGAAATCTTGAATCGACTCGAGCATTTACCGGTTCACGTTCGCACTGTGCCCGATCTTTTCGACATGGTGTCTGGCAAAGTTGGTGTGGATGAGATTCGTGATATCGATATTGAAGATTTGCTGGGCAGGGATATTGTGCCGCCCAATCCTGAATTGCTGGGTGCCTGCATCACCGGGCAGTCGGTGATGGTGACCGGTGCTGGAGGTTCCATTGGTTCGGAGCTTTGTCGCCAGATTATCAATATTAGTCCGGCCAGAGTCGTACTGCTGGACTCCTTTGAGTTTGGCCTCTATGCCATTGAAGGGGAGTTGCGGGAGAGTCTTAAAGCCATCGAAGGCGGTGACCAGATTGAAATCGTTGCGCTGTTAGGGTCAGTCTGCAACAAGGCGCAAATGGACAGCGCAATTAAAAGCTTTGAAGTTGATACGGTCTACCATGTGGCAGCCTACAAGCAAGTACCGATGGTAGAGAAGAATATCGTTGAAGGAACGCAGAACAATATTTTTGGCACCCTGACTTCTGCCCAGGCCGCCGAGCTCAACGGCGTTAAAAACTTCGTACTGATTTCTACTGACAAGGCAGTTCGGCCTACTAACTTTATGGGGGCCACGAAACGTTTCGCCGAGCAGGTTTTACAGGCGATGGCGCAACGGGGTAGTGCGACTCGCTTTAGTATGGTGCGATTCGGCAACGTGCTGGGGTCTTCGGGGTCAGTTGTCCCTCTATTTCGTCGGCAGATTAGTGGCGGTGGGCCGGTTACTGTCACGCACCCCGAAGTGACGCGATATTTTATGACTGTGCAGGAAGCCGCTCAGTTGGTAATTCAGGCCGGCTCCATGGCAACAGGTGGTGACGTCTTCGTGCTTGATATGAATGAGCCCATCCGCATCGTGGATTTGGCCAAGAAGATGGTTCATCTGATGGGCTATGACGTTAAGGATGAGAATGCATACCGGGGAGATATCGCAGTTGAATACACTGGTCTGCGCCCTGGAGAAAAGCTTTATGAGGAACTGCTGATAGGGGAGTCAGTGACGGGAACTGAGCATCCCAAGATCATGCGCGCGGAAGAAGACACCCTGGCCTGGGATGCACTGCAAGTGTTGCTGCGTCGCTTGGAGGCTGCCTGCAAAGGAATGCATCTGGCTGAAATCAAATCGGTATTGCTGGAAGCGGTAGATGGCTTTGAGCCTAAGGAAGAGATGAATGACCCGCGTTGGGATATTCCTCGCCAGGCGCTAAGAGGCGAGGGCGCCCAGGGAGCAGAAGAGCAAACAGAAGGGGGGCAAGCAACAGAGGAGCCACTCAGGGTTACTCCTCTGTTTAAAGACTAAGTCTAGCGCTCAAAGACTGAGTTTTTCTCGATCTGAGCGGCTTGCTCAGTCAGCCCTGCGGACCGAAGTGATCACCACCGGTTCGTTAGGCACATCACTATAGACGCCGCTGCGACCAGTTGCGACACCTGCAATCGCGTCAACTACATCCATGCCTTCCACCACCTCTCCGAAAACAGCATAGCCGAAACCACTCGCCGTCTCGTTGCTATGGTTCAGGAAATCGTTATCCACGAGGTTGATGAAGAACTGGCTGGTTGCGCTGTCGACTACATTAGTCCTGGCCATGGCGAGTGTGCCGCGGTCATTTGGCACATCAGATTTCGCTTCGTTCTTGATTGGTTCGTAAGGAGAGAGCTGCACCATATCAGCATCGAAGCCGCCGCCCTGAATCATGAATCCAGAAATGACGCGGTGAAATATCAAGCCATCGTAAAGTTCGCTGTCGCTATAACTAAGGAAATTCTCCACGGAAATGGGCGCCTTGTCTGCCCATAATTCGATGCGGATCGTGCCCTTATTGGTCTCCATGACCACTACCGGATTGTCTTGAGCGAATGAGCTGAAGCTGACGCTAAACAGCAGGGCCAGAAATAGTGCTCGCATAGTATTCTCCCTTCTCTGGTTTTGATGGTGAGCTTGGTGGAGACAAACTATAACCTAACTTACCGTGGCTGAACCACAGATGACCACAGATAAGTCAAAAAGCAGAGGAAGGGGCCAGATCGGAGTTGGTGGAAAGAAATGTGGCTGCCCAACCTGGACTCGAACCAGGAACCAAGTGATTAACAGTCACCTACTCTACCATTGAGCTATTGGGCAGCAGAGTCAAATTTTCAGCGGAATCTAGCAGGAAATCGGGTTTCCCGTAGTCTCAGTAGTCGCCTGACGGCAATGCTAAACTGAGGTTTCCCTGAAAAGGCGCGTAGTCTAAAGAGAAATCGGAAATCGGTCAACCATCACCAAGCGTTGCGATGGAGAATGTTGTACCCTTATGGGCTTTCCCGGCTCGCGACCAGACGGCGTCACGTTTGGGGTCCGCCGGTCGATCTATTAGTTGCAGCAGCCTCGCAGTATGTCTAAGCCATTCCAGTTAGAGTCAAGCTTCAAACCCGCCGGGGATCAGCCCGCAGCCATTGCCAGCCTAGTTGAGGGGCTGGAAGACGGTCTGCACGCTCAAACCCTGCTGGGCGTCACCGGGTCTGGTAAAACTTTTACCATAGCCAATGTTATAGAACAGGTGCAGCGGCCAACCCTGGTAATGGCGCCGAACAAGACTCTCGCTGCGCAACTCTATGGCGAATTCAAGGAATTCTTTCCGCACAACGCCGTAGAATATTTCGTCTCCTATTACGATTATTATCAGCCTGAAGCTTATGTGCCTGCATCTGATGTCTATATAGAAAAAGACGCCTCGATTAATGACCATATTGAGCAGATGCGGCTGTCTGCGACCAAGGCCTTGCTGGAGCGTCAGGATGTAATCGTCGTCGCGACGGTGTCTGCCATCTATGGCTTGGGCGATCCAAATTCCTATCTGCAGATGGTCGTGCACCTGGACCGTGGTGACCGTATGGACCAGCGCAAATTATTGCGCCGTCTGGCGGACTTGCAGTACACCCGTAATGATATGGAGCTGCGCCGTGCCACTTACCGGGTGCGAGGCGATGTCATCGATATCTATCCCGCTGAATCTGAGCGGCATGCCATCCGCATTGAGTTGTTCGATGATGAAATTGAAAAACTCTCCTATTTTGACCCGCTAACAGGCGCCTTGATCAAAGAAGTGCCCAGACTGACTGTATTCCCCAAGTCTCACTACGTGACGCCCCGGGAAAAGTTGCTGGCTACACTTGACGACATCAAAATTGAACTGCATGAACGTCTTAAGCAGCTGACTAGCAACAACCGCCTGGTGGAAGCACAGCGCCTGGAACAGCGGACAAAGTTTGATCTGGAGATGATCCAGGAGCTGGGCTATTGCAACGGCATCGAAAACTATTCCCGCTATTTGTCCGGCCGTGAATCCGGCGAGCCGCCCCCGACGCTTTATGACTATCTGCCAGACGATGCGCTGGTAGTCTCGGATGAATCCCATGTGTCGATTCCTCAGTTAGGTGCGATGTACAAGGGCGATCGCTCGCGCAAGGAGACTCTGGTGGAGTATGGCTTCCGTCTACCTTCTGCACTGGACAACAGGCCGCTGCGTTTCGAGGAATGGGAGTCGCTTACGCCCCAGATCATCTTTGTGTCGGCAACGCCTGGTCCCTATGAGGAAGAGCATGAAGGGCAGCAAGTGCGACAGGTAGTCAGACCCACTGGCCTGATTGACCCGGAACTAGAAGTGCGCCCCGCCTCGACGCAGGTTGATGATCTGCTGTCTGAGGTGAACCGCGTGGTAGCACTGAAGGAGCGCGTGCTGGTGACTGTATTGACTAAACGGATGGCCGAGGACCTGACAGATTACCTTGCAGAACACGATGTGCGGGTGCGCTACCTGCACTCGGATATCGATACGGTGGAGCGCTCTGAGATACTGCGAGATCTACGCCTTGGCAATTTTGATGTGCTGGTGGGCATAAATCTGCTGCGCGAAGGGCTGGATATACCCGAGGTATCGCTGGTTGCCATACTGGATGCGGACAAGGAAGGGTTCCTGCGCTCCGAGCGCTCCCTTATTCAAACCATGGGTCGAGCCGCAAGAAATCTGAACGGCAAAGCGATTCTTTATGCCGATACTGTGACCGGATCCATGCAGCGGGCCATGGATGAATCCAATCGTCGCCGGGAAACTCAGTTGGCCTATAACGAGGCTCACAATATCACCCCGATCGGGGTGCAGAAACGGGTGCTGGATATTATGGAAGGCGCCTACTCGGCACCGGGCTCTCGAACCCGGCAAAGAACCCGTTCAGTGGCGGAGCCGCAAGGAGATTATGGCACGCTGAACTTTAATGATCCGGTCGAAATTCGTAAGGAAATCACCAAGCTGGAGGCGGCCATGTATGAGCAGGCGAAGAACCTGGCATTCGAAGAGGCTGCCGCGACGCGCGACAGTATCGCCGAACTCAAGCAACAACTGCTAAGGCAATGACTTTATAGGATTTTTGCAGATAAATCCTTCGACATTGACGCCGGTAATTCCGTATAATCGCGAATCTTTTCTATCGGGACGGCATGCCGGGGTTTTGCTAGTGAAAACCCTCGGCACATTCAGGCTCTGCATCGCGTGTTTTTGCGCGGTTGAGGGCAGGCGACAGGCGCGTAGCTCAGTTGGTTAGAGCGCTACCTTGACATGGTAGAGGTCACCAGTTCGAATCTGGTCGTGCCTACCATTCCATAGAAGTCCACAACGTGCAGCGGGTAAAGCGCTGTGCTTGTCATAAAGGAATTAACAAATGATGTTGGGATTGCAGCCTGGCTGCACTTCCAGTCTCAAGTATTGGGTTTACGGCATGCCTCAAATCACTCTCCCAGATGGCAGTACTCGGCAATATGATCAGCCTGTAACGGTGGCTGGTGTAGCGGAATCTATCGGCCCGGGCCTCGCAAAAGCGGCCCTGGCTGGACGCGTTGATGGCGTGTTGGTAGATACCTCTTACACCATAGCCAGCGATGCAGAGCTTGCCATTGTGACCGAACGTGATGATGACGGCATCGAGGTCTTGCGCCATTCCTGTGCACACCTGATGGCCCAGGCAGTGCAGCGCCTGTTTCCCAAGGCGCAGGTCACTATTGGCCCTGTCATAGAAGATGGATTTTTCTATGACTTTGCATTCGAACGCGCGTTTACGCCAGAAGATTTGGCAGCCATCGAAAAAGCCATGAAGGAAATTGTTAAAGAGGACCTCACGGTAGAGCGTTCCGTACTGCCGCGCAATGAAGCTATTGCGCTGTTCAAGGAGATGGGGGAAGAGTACAAGGTTGAAATCATTGAGAGTATACCTGGTGAAGAGCCCCTGTCTTTTTATCGTCAGGGCGACTTTATCGACCTGTGCCGTGGTCCCCACGTTCCCAGCACGGGCAAATTCAAGGCCTTTAAGCTGACCAGTGTGGCGGGTGCCTATTGGCGTGGCGATTCCGATAAAGAAATGCTGCAGCGAGTCTACGGCACTGCCTGGGGGTCGAAGCAGGATTTGAAGCTGTATTTGCAGCGCCTGGAAGAGGCTGAAA
>Ga0181558_10003571_pt1 | contig 14281 bp, 10 predicted proteins | sample 011ome_22_FD_133754 | JGI IMG/M metagenome (GOLD analysis project Ga0181558, IMG submission 133754) | Coastal salt marsh microbial communities from the Groves Creek Marsh, Skidaway Island, Georgia - 011507BT metaG (megahit assembly) | ecosystem: Environmental > Aquatic > Marine > Intertidal...
AAGGGCATCATTGCTGTATGACTCGTTTTGATTTTTTCTGTACAAAAATCGGTTGGACTGGTACTGGGTCTCACCAAAGTCCAAGGAATTTCTTAAATCTTGAGCAACAGCAATCCTTAAAATCACATCCAACACGACATCATGCGCTCGTAAAGCTTCTTTATTTGGTGGTTTTCCATAGTTTTGGATAAACTTTTTTATAAATTCCTTTTCTAAGGGGTTTTCTACTGGTTTAAAACCAGAAGGGTATGTAAATTTTATCCCACCTAAAGCCTTTCTGGAAATATTGTCATTGTCGTAGGCATTGCTTCTAAAGGTGGTGAAAACTTGCACTTCACGTTCTGAAGTGTTTTGTGCTCCAAATTGAGAAAGCGCACTGGCTATAAGAGGAAAGGATTGCGATTCCAAAATAATTTTATTGGGAATGGAATCAATAAGCAGCGAATCGACTAACTCAGGCAGGAGGTAATCTGACGCTTCAGGTCGAATTCTTATGGACCAGGGAAAACGTGCTTGCAATTCACGTTCTATGCCTCTATTTTCTGAATCAGCAACAATGACAACATTTTGAGTTGAATCCAATTTCTGTTCTAAAAATGTATACATCTGCTCACGAAAACGCTTTTCATCTGTTACCGACTGAATAACATTTTTTCTCAAGGTGACTGGTCGTGTAGATAAAGGGGCGATTTTTGGAAGTTCGTTCAAAGAAGGTTGATTCGATATAAAATCGAAATTGGCGGGGATCAAAGGTCCTATAAGGACATCCATACTTTCCAAAACTTTTGAATCAACAATTTCTTTTAATCGTAAAAGATTGTTTTCTGTATCAAAGGTTTCTAAGTGAGCTACAATTCCTAAGTCTGCTACTTGATCCAAGGCATGAAGTACCCCGCTATAAAAATCAAGCGAGATGGTATGTAAGTTTCTTTCTTCTAAAATTCTTTTGGTGTCCTCAATGGAATCAAAGACAATTTCATTTGCTCGAAAAGGCAATAAGAGTCCAATCTTGACAAACTTCTTTTTAATAAGGGAATCCTTTAAGTTGACACGCTCTACCAAGAGATCATTTTCAATTTTTAGTTGACCACTAAATGCATCCGGAATTCTAAGTATCATTCCCTGCTGAAGACCTGTTTCCTCTAGGTTAGGATTTAAAGAATCCAATACAGATCGGCTTACACCTAATTTTTTTTCAATACGATAATACCCCTCAGCAGGAAGTACCTTGTAGTAGTTGTAAAGGGAATCTTTTTCGGGTAATATTTCACGATACTCTTGGTTTCTGATCTGAATTTTCTGTCCAATTTTTAACCCTTCTATAATCTGGGGATTCAGTGAATCCAATTCAGACACAGTCATACCGTACTCATAGGCCAAACGCCATTTTGTTTCTTTGGGTTGTACAATGTGGGTTGTGTAGTTAAGCACTGGCTTAGAAATAACCTCAACACCCTTATCAGAAGAAGAAAAACTGTAAACAGGTATCCGCAAGGTCATACGCCTTTTTATTCCTAGTGCTTCTAAGAGGGGGTTGTATTCAAAGAGTTGCTCTTTGGTGATTTCATACTGTTTTATAATCTCCTCAAAGGTTTCTCCTTTTTTTACTCGATGGGTAAGGAAGCTTTCTGGAGTTTGACCAAAACCAAGGTAAACTCCAAAAACTAGTAAAAAAAACAAAAGTATTCTCATACGTTTCCACTTGCTATCAAAAACTATTCCCATTCTATAGTTGCTGGAGGTTTTGAACTGATATCGTAAACTACTCGATTGATTCCCTTGACATTATTGATGATCTCATTGGAAATTTTTTGCAAAAAAGCATAAGGCAAATCAACCCAGTCTGCTGTCATTCCATCGGTAGATTGCACTGCACGAAGTGCGACACAATTTTCATAGGTTCGTTCATCCCCCATCACACCTACACTGTTTACCGGAAGGAAGACAGCCCCTGCTTGCCACACCTGGTCGTATAGATCCCATTTTTTCAGACCTTGGATAAAAAGAGCATCTACTTCTTGTAAGATACGCACTTTTTCTCGGGTAATATCTCCTAAAATACGTATTGCCAGTCCTGGACCGGGAAAGGGATGCCTGCCCAATAAAGCAGGATCCATACCCATACTTTTTCCAACGCGTCTCACCTCATCTTTAAAAAGCATTCTAAGGGGCTCTACCAAATCCAATTTCATAAAATCAGGCAGTCCACCCACATTGTGATGGGACTTAATCGTAGCAGAGGGACCGTTTACAGAAATGGATTCAATCACATCGGGATATATGGTTCCTTGTCCCAGCCATCTTGCACCTTCAATTTTATGGGATTCCGAATCGAAAACATCAATGAATGTTTTTCCGATAATCTTGCGTTTGGTTTCTGGATCGCTAATCCCCTCAAGGGCATCCAAAAATTGATCTGAGGCGTCCACTCCTTTTACATTCAGGCCCATTCCAGAATACTGCTCCAGTACTTCCTCAAACTCATTTTTTCGCAAAAGCCCATTGTTGACAAAAATACAATTCAACTGTGATCCAATGGCCTTATGCAAAAGCTGTGCTGCTACGGATGAATCTACTCCCCCTGAAAGCCCTAAAATGACTTTGTCCTGACCTACTTTTTCTTTGATCTCTTTGAGGGTCATCTCTACAAAAGAATCAGGCGTCCACTCTTGTTTTACACCAGCAATGTCCACCAAAAAATTCTCCAACAACTGCTTTCCATCCGTAGAATGATATACTTCAGGGTGGAACTGAATGGCATAAGTCGTTTCATTGGAAAATTTATAAGCTGCATTTGCTACATCTTCTGTACTTCCCAAACGTATTGCATCTTTGGGAAGGTTTAAAATCGTATCGGCATGACTCATCCATACCTGACTGTTTTCACTTACTTTCTTAAAAAAGGGGTCTTTAGAATTAAAGGAAGAAAGATGTGCTCTTCCGTATTCGCGTGTGTTGGATGGGCTTACCTCTCCACCAAAAAAATGAGCTAAATACTGTGCCCCATAACATACCCCTAGTAGAGGAATCTTTCCTTTGATTTGTTTTAAATCTGGATGAGGAGCATCCGAAGATCGAACAGAAAAAGGAGAACCTGAGAGAATGACTGCTTTAAAAGTGGAAACGTCTTCCGGAGGGTTGTTGTAGGGATGTATTTCACAGTAGATAAAAAGCTCTCGAACACGTCGGGCTATCAACTGAGTATATTGTGATCCAAAATCGAGGATGAGTACTTTTTCTTGCATGAGCAAAAATACAATTTAATCCAAGGCTGAAAAACACTAGCTCGATTTTAATCCACAGAGGGTGTTAATATTCAATTAGTGTAAAATCAGATTGAAGCGGTTGCACTGATTTTAATAGCAGGGGAATCAGTTGTCCATTGGTCTCCAGATGAAAGGCAGTAAAATTTAAACTGCGTTCTTGCAACTGATCTGCTGGAAAAAGCTCGTTGTGAAGTAATTCCAAGCGTTCCACTTGATCAGACCGAACACGTTTTTGTGCTTTGAGTAAGCGTTTTTCTAGATGCTGAATACCTTTGGTTTGCTTTTTTTCTTGCGCGGAAACAGCTCCTTCAAAAGAAGGATCGGTTTGAGCTACTAAAGAATGAAGGTATTTGAATTGTTCTTTGAGTTGTTCTTTTAAAAATCCTAGATCCAGATTTACTGAGCTGAATTCTTTTATTTTTTTATTGATTAAAGCGGTTCTTTTCAAAAACAAATCAGAGGGAGTAAGTTTTAATTTCTCCATTTTTTTTGCTGTTTTTTGGGAATACAACAAGACCGAATTTCGCACCAAGAGCATAGGGAAAGGAATTTTCAAACGATCGAAATTTTCTTTCAATTGCAGCCAATAGGCAATTTCTCCTGCTCCTCCAATATAACATAGGTTCGGTAAAATAAGCTCTTGATAAACGGGCCTTAAAATTACATTTGGAGAAAAACGTTCGGGATGTGCATCCAGCAATTCAAAAAATTCTGCTTTGCTAAAATGTTTTTCTGTTCCGATCAAAGCGTATTTTTCATCTTTCTTTTCAATGCGATACCGTCCATGTGGGGTGAGATAAAATAAATTGATCTCTCTAGGATTTACCTGGGGTATGTATTTTTTATCGTAGGTGTCTTGAATATCTTTTATCTGTTTTATCACAGATGTGTAAGACGCGTTTGTTTTAAGTTCATCCTCCAGTATGGGCTTAAAGTATGCTTTCAACTCTTTTACATTGGGTTCTAAAACAAGCAAACCTTCATCTCCAAAAAGTGCATGGACCAAACGAAAAGTAGCTTCGGAAAGATCTTTTGCTGTTCGATAACTTCCCTTGATCCATTCTTTAATCGTATTTACCTCTGGATGGTTTCCCAAATGAGTTTCAAAAACATTCAAAACCGGAAGTAAATCATCAAGAACCAATGATCCCACAGCTGCAGTTGATTCTTTATTCCAATGAAATTTTTTGTCCCGAAATTGAAACGAGCTGATTTCCTCGAAATCATGATCTTCACTTGCCATCCAATAGAGAGGAACAAAATTATATTTTGGATACGCTACTTTGAGCTGTTTACACAAGTTGATTGTACACGCTATTTTAATGATAAAATACAAGGGTCCAGTCATCAAACTCAATTGGTGACCTGTTGTGACTGTAAAGGTGTTTTCTTTTTTTAAAAGTAGGAGTTGATTTGAAGAGATTTTGGAATGAGGCAGTACTTCATATTGCTTTTCAAGAACTGCTGACAACACACTTCTTGCTTCTTTTGTAAAATGCTTACTCTTGACTGTGATTTGTTCTTTAAAATTTTCAAGTGTTGGGTAATGAGAAAAAAAAGAAGTAAGCCTATTGTCGTTGGCTACATAATCACAAATCAATTGAGAAAATCTCCCAGTTTCTTGAAGCGTAAGGTGTTGGATTTTCATGAAACAATTTGTGTAAAGATATTCGTTTTTTAGAAAAAGGAATTTAAAGTTAAATTAGAAAGCGTATTTTTAATTTTAAAACAAACCCATGTTGCGTAAAACTATTTTTTTTTTCCTCACCCACCTTTCTATCATTGTTTTCGGTCAAATTCAATCTCCCCAAGATTTTTTAGGTTATGAATTAGGAGATCGCTTTAGTTGGCACCATCAGGTGGTGGACTACTTTGAATATCTCGAAAAAAACTCAAGCAAATTACAACTTGTCCCCTATGGCAAAACAAATGAAGGACGTCTGTTGCAATTAGCTATCATTTCCAGTCCCCAAAATATGAAGAAACTCGAAGCGATCAGGACTACACATCTTCAGAATAGCGGTACTTTACAAGGCCCCAAAAACGATGATGTTGCTGTAGTATGGTTAAGCTATAATGTTCACGGAAATGAATCGTCGAGTACAGAAGCTTCCATGAAAACTGCACACGCTTTATTGACAAAGTATTCGGATTGGTTGGAAAATACAGTAGTTATTATAGATCCTTGCATCAACCCAGACGGAAGAGATCGCTATGTCAACTTCTACAAACAATCGCGCAGTATGCCTTTTGATTCCAATCGAAATACAAGAGAACACGACGAACCCTGGCATAATGGTAGAACAAATCATTATATCTTTGATTTAAATCGCGATTGGGCTTGGCTCACCCAGGTTGAATCCCAGCAGCGATTAAAGCAGTACAATCGGTGGTTACCACATATCCATGTTGATTTTCACGAACAGGGAATAAACAGTCCGTATTACTTTGCTCCTGCCGCAGAACCGCTTCACGAAGTGATTACTGACTTTCAAAAAGAATTTCAAGATCTCTTAGGTAAAAACCATGCGAGTTATTTTGACAAAGAAGGATGGTTTTATTTTACCAAACAACGCTTTGATATTTTATATCCCAGTTATGGAGACAGCTATCCGATGTATCTTGGTGCCATAGGAATGACCTATGAACAAGCTGGTGGTGGAGTTGCGGGACTCAGCATCAACAATGATGAAAACATTGAATTAACACTAAAAGACCGAATAGAACACCACTTTACAACAGGTATTTCTACCGTTGAAATGGCGATAAAACACAAAACACAACTCAATAAAAATTATCAAGACTATTACAGCAATTCCAATATGAAATACAAAAACTTTGTGTTGGAAGGCGATGAAGATCGGCTCAATGCTTTAGCACAGTTTTTTGATCAACATCAAATCCAAAGTAAACGCTTGGCAAAAAACACAAATATTAAAGGATTTGATTATCAGTTACAAAAAAATACCACTACTTCCTTTTCAAAAAACGCGCTGGTAGTTCCAACCGATCAAGTGAAAGGGAAAATGGCTCAAATTCTTTTAGAACCCAACACCAAACTCAACGACTCCTTAACCTATGACATTACTGCTTGGTCTCTTGCTTACGCTTATGGTCTTAAAACCAATGCAACCAAAGAAAACGTAGAAACCACTCTTCCAGAAAAAAAAGACGTAACTGATGTACAACTGTCGAGTTCATCATACGGCTATGCATTGCCCTACAACAGTTTTGAAGACAGTAAATTTTTAGCTGCACTACTCAAAGCAGGTTTAGGCGTACGCATCAATACCGTACCCATTACTAACAGTGGAAAAAAATGGAAAGAGGGTTCTTTATTTGTTTTAAAAGGGGACAACTTAAAGACAGAAGACTACACTGCGCTACTTTCAACTCTTGCAGAAAAACATCAAAAACAACTGTATCCCATCCAAACGGGCTATTCTCAAGAAGGTCCAGACCTTGGTGCAGATGAACTCCAATTTATAAAGGCACCTAGAGTTGCTGTTTTACAAACTGAACGCACTTCATCCAATCGCTATGGAGAAGTTTGGCACTTTTTTGAACAGCAGCTCAATTATCCTGTTCTGCAAGTGAAAGAAGAACGTTTAGAACGCATTCTCTCAGACCTAGATGTACTCATTCTCCCAGGGGGTTATTACAGTAAATGGTCAAACAGTGCTACAGAAAAAAAACTGATGGAATGGATACGTAAAGGAGGAAAGCTGATTGCCCTTTCTGAAGCGTTGAATTTATTAGCAGATACGGAAGAATTTCAACTTAAAACGAAAAAAGCTCCAGAACAAGATACATCTGATGTCTCTTACTCCGAATTAGAACGCCACGCCATCAGTGAAATTACAACAGGAAGTATTTTTGAAGCTAAGTTAGACAAAACTCATCCACTAAGTTTTGGTATTGATCGCTACTATACATTAAAATTGGATGCCGATGCATACGAACTTTTAGAAAACGAGGGGAATGCACTTATTCTTGAGTCTGAAGCAAAATCCATTGCCGGTTTTATAGGACAAAAGGTGAAAGAACAACAAAAAAAATCACTTCTCTTTGGTGAAGAGTCTGTAGGCAGAGGAAGTGTCGTTTATCTAGTAGACAATGTTCTTTTCAGAGGATTCTGGTACAGTGGTAAACAACTGTTCTCTAATGCGGTTTTCTTTTAAAAAAACCTGTCTTAAACGGGAATACCCATAAGATCGTAATCGGTAGCCTCTGTAATTTTAATTGTTGCAAAGTCTCCTTGCTTTAGATAGTATTGAGTGGCGTCAATCAATACTTCATTGTCTACATCTGGAGAATCCATATAAGTACGTCCAATGAAGTGAAGACCCTCCTTACGATCTATTAAACAGCGAAAGGTTTTGCCTAAACAACGCTGATTGAGTTCCCAAGAGATTTGAGATTGAAGTTCCATAATCGTATTGGAACGCTCCTGCTTGACATCTTCGGGAACATCGTCTTCAAGTCTGTATGCATGAGTGTTTTCTTCGTGACTATAGGTAAAGCATCCCAGACGTTCAAAGCGCATCTCCTTTACCCAAGTCTTTAATATTTCAAAATCTTCCTCAGTCTCACCAGGATAACCCACAATCAAGGAAGTTCTCAAAACTATACCGGGTACTTCTGCTCTAAACTTTTGGAGAAGATTTGTTGTTTTTTCTTGGGTAGTCCCTCTTCGCATGGATTTTAAAATAGGATCTGAGATGTGCTGCAGGGGGATGTCAAGATAGTTGCATACCTTGGGTTCTTCTCGCATAACTTCAAGGACATCTTCTGGAAATCCAGTGGGAAAGGCATAATGTAAACGAATCCACTCAATTCCATCAACCCCAACTAAAGCTCGAAGCAAATCAGCAAGTTTTCTTTTTTTATAGAGATCCAATCCGTAATAGGTCAGGTCTTGCGCTATCAGCATGAGTTCTTTTACTCCATCTTTTGCCAATTGGTGGGCTTGTTTCACTAAAGCTTCTATGGGAGTGGAGCGGTGTTTTCCTCGCATCAAAGGAATAGCACAAAACGAACACGGGCGGTCACAACCTTCAGCAATTTTTAAATAAGCAAAATGTTTAGGTGTAGTCAGCAAGCGCTCACCGACTAGCTCGTGTTTGTAATCAGCGCCCAAAACTTTTAAAAGTTGCGGCAAATCTGAAGTTCCGAAATAGGCATCTACTTGTGGTATCTCTTTTTCTAAATCGGGTTTATAACGTTCACTCAAACAACCCGTAACAAAAACCTGATCTACTTTTCCTGACTCTTTGTTTTTTATTTGTTCTAAAATGGTGTTGACGGATTCTTCCTTGGCATTGTCAATAAATCCACAGGTATTGATAACAACAATATTGCCTTCTTGTTCATGAACCACTTTTTTATTATTTGCTTTTAGCTGCCCCATAAGCACCTCGGAATCGTAGATGTTTTTAGAACAGCCAAGGGTAATAACGTTTATTGTATTTTGTTTGGTGGATTTAGTTCGCATAGAGTTATTGAAATAGCACCGGGAATTTTCTAGCTGAAACCAAACGCTCAAAAGCAGCACCCAACTCCAATAGGGTTTGCTCTTGTCTAGACGGTGCTATAAAAGTTAAGTTTTGTGGCTGTCCATCTGAAGTGTAACCCATAGGAACTCCTAAGGCGGGGTAATGCGCAGCCGCAGCATAACTTGCGGTGTAGTTGTCTATGGATAGAATTGCATCCAATTGCTGCTGTTCTATTGATTGAAAGTAACTTTTAGCCAGGCGCATGAGTTCTTCTTTATCTTCTTTAAAATCTTCTTGTGTACGAGTTTCTCCTGCTACACGCAAGAAAATCTCCTGTCCATAAGGCGCATGCAATAAACTGTCTTTTAAATTAAACGCAATCACATCTTGGACGGATTCAAACTCTAAACCTTGAGCTCCATAATTTTTAATGTATTTTGGTAAATCAGCTCGCATATCCACATCTAGTAATCTTCTGAAGTTTTTAAGCACAACCTCGGGTGGATCAATAGAGACAATTTCTGCTCCTGCATTTTTTATTTTACTCAAAACCGATCCCATTAAACTGTCCTTTTCAAAAGCTTTAAATACTCCTAAACGCTTTCCTTTCAGGCTGACTGTATCCAAAACTTGATAAGAAATAGGGTTACTTGAATAACTATATTCATCTGTAGGATCTTCGCCTACTAGTGCACTCATTACAATTGCATTATCCAATACATTTTTGGTCATGGGTCCTGCAGTGTCTAATGTACTTGAAATGGGAACTACTCCACTACGACTTACTGCACCAATGGTGGGTTTTAATCCTACCACACTGTTTTTTCCTGAAGGGGACAATATTGAACCCGAAGTTTCAGAACCTATAGCAACACTGGCGTAATTTGCTGCAACTGCAACACCACTTCCAGAACTTGATCCTCCAGTTTCAAATTGTTTTCTACCATATGGATTTAAAGTTTGTCCACCCATAGCACTGTAACCCAGTGGACAGCCTGAACAAAAATAATACGCCCATTCACTTAAATTGACTTTTCCTAAAATCAAACCTCCCTTTTCACGCAATCGTTTTACTAAAAAGGCATCTTCTTGGGGATAGTTGTTTTGAAAAGCAGCGGCACCAGCTGTAGTAGCCATAGGTGTTGCATTGATGTTGTCTTTTAGAAGGATTGGGATACCGTATAAGGGATGCTGAAGTGCTTTTTCTCTGTTTTTATCGCATAATCTGGCCTGGGAGAGTACTTCTGGATTTAAAGAGATAATTGCATTAAGATAAGTGTTTTTGTCCGTTTCAAATCGGTAAATACGATACAAATAAAATAAAGTCAACTGCTCATAGGTCAATTCTCCTTGCTGTATATAATTTTGAATACTTAAAATATCTTGTTCTAATATCAATGGTTTCAATTGCTCATAATCAGTTTCAGAAAATTGGCTTAACTCCTTTTCAAAGGGAGTGAAAAATGTATTTCTATCTGAATGTTTCGATTGAATACGCTTGAATCGCATTCGATTAATTGGATGATTTTCATTTGACTTTAGCTCTTCAGTTTCATCATAAGAAACCCACTGATTTAAAGGGACAAAAGTATTTTCACAAGATAGTGTGAGCACAGCTACCAGTGTGATTATTCTTGATTTATTCATTGCTGTTATAAAATTAGTTTGTTTTAAATATTTAATTTTTCTTTTAAAAATTGAAGTGTTTCTGTGATAACATCCTTGTAGACAGAAGTACTTAAAGATGAAGTAATGACATGATCCCCTGCTTCTGGAAAGGCTTTCTTTTCTTTTAGCGTTTGTGGTGTTCCCAATTGATCAAACATTTTCAACATAGCAGGAACGGAAACAACTTTGTCTTGTAAACTGTCGTTCTTGTAATAATACCCTAGGAAAACAGGTACATTGATTTTTTTAAAAGTCGCCTTCCTCATTTTGACATCCAAAAACTTTTGCATGTGGGTCAAACTTTCTAAACGGGTCTTCCAAGTCCAAAAATATTTTTTTTCTTCACTGGCTTTGTCCATTATGTGATAATTTCCTCCCTTCGCTAAACGAGCAATTTGTAGCCCCCAGGGTTTAGATAATAGTTTTGAAAGAGGGTCAAATACAGCAATGTTTGGACCAAAAAGACAAATGGCAGCAATTTGAGGGTCGGTCCCCAGACTCAAGGATAAAGCACCTCCGTGAGAAGTTCCCAAAACAATTACTTTTTCTCCTAGTTGCTTTGCTACTGCCAGGGCCTCTTTTCCTGACTCCCAATAGCTGTCATTGTTGAATTGCAACATGGGTTCATTTTCCTCGAGTCCATGTCCGTAAAGCCGAGGAACATATAGGTTTGCCCCTAAAGCTTTAGCTATAGTACGGTGAACAGGATCACCCTCCTTACCAGAGGCTGTAAAACCATGCAAATAAAGAACACTGTAGGACGTCTTTTCAGGAAGTGAATCGTTGTGAAAAACAATTTCAGAGGCATTTCCAGGACGTACATTACCCAAGGCTTTTTCTTTAGCAATAACCCAATTTTGCAACACTGAAAGGTCCGAAGGCACTTCAACTTTCTCATCGCTAAAAATTGGGGTTTCCACTCGAGGACCTAATAAATAGAGTCCTCCTAACAACAATAAAATAACGGCAAAGCCTCTGATAATTTTCATACGATTCAACTAAATAAAGTTTGGACGAATTGTTCTGCTTCAAAATTTTGAAGATCCTCTATTCCCTCGCCTACACCAATATATTTTACGGGGATTTGAAATTGATCTGAGATACCCAATAAAACGCCTCCCTTAGCGGTTCCATCTAGTTTAGTGATGGCAAGGCTTGTAACTTCGGTGGCAGCTGTAAATTGTTTGGCCTGTTCAAAGGCGTTTTGACCCGTAGAACCATCCAAAACCAAAAGCACTTCATGGGGTGCATCTGGAATCACTTTTGACATAACACGTTTTACTTTGGCTAGCTCGTTCATTAAATTAATTTTATTGTGTAACCTCCCCGCGGTATCGATTAAAACCACACCAACCCCTTTGGTAGTTGCCGCTTGTAAAGTATCAAATGCTACAGAAGCAGGATCACTGCCCATTTCTTGCCTAATTAAAGGTACTTCCACACGATCTGCCCAAATTTGAAGCTGATCTATCGCACCTGCTCTAAAAGTATCTGCAGCACCCAGCATTACTTTTTTCCCTTGAGACTTAATAAGATGTGCCAACTTTCCTACTGTTGTCGTTTTTCCAACACCATTCACACCTACAACCATGATTACATGGGGGTCAGTTCGTGTCGTATTCTTAGTTTGAATATGGGGTCGCACCAATAAGGTAGAAATTTCTTCCCGCATCATCCTGATCAAATCATCAATTCCCAAATACTTTTCTTTTGCTGTACGGGCTTCAAGAGCTTCAATTATTTTTAGTGTAGTTGCCACCCCTACATCAGACTGAATTAAAATATCTTCCAATTCATCCAATACCTCCTCATCTATCTTTGTTTTACCTGCGACTGCCGTACCAAGACGAGACAAAAAGGATTTTTTAGTTTTAGCTAGACCGGTTTCTAACTTCTGCTGATCTTGTTTTGAAAAAAAGGCCTTTAATTTCCCCATAAGTGTAAAAATAAAAAAAGCTACTCAGGTGAGTAGCTTTATCAGGTAAATATGAGTAAAAATTATTGTTTACTCAACCATTCTGAGGCCAAATCTGGAGGAATAATTGTTTCTACAAAACTATAGGAGTTTCTACCCTCTTTCTTGACCATTTTAATGGCTTTCGTTAATCTTTTCGAACCTGTCTGTAATGTTGCTACGGATTTCTTTGCCATGACTACTTGATTTCTTTATGAACCGTCATTTTTTTCAAAATGGGGTTGAATTTTTTGATTTCTAAACGCTCGGGCGTGTTTTTTTTGTTCTTTGTAGTGATGTATCGAGAAGTTCCAGGACGTCCTGATTCTTTATGCTCGGTACATTCTAATATAACTTGAACTCTATTTCCTTTCTTTGCCATGGTAATTACCCTTTAAAGTGTCCTTTTTCTCTGGCTTCTTTCAAAACTGCAGAAATGCCTTTTTTATTGATCGTTTTTAAAACCGCAGTTGAAATATTGAGTGTAATCCACTTGTCTTCCTCAGGGATAAAAAAACGTTTTTTGATAATGTTGGCATCAAAGCGACGTTTTGTTCTGTTCAATGCGTGAGATACGTTGTTCCCAAACATGACGCGCTTTCCGCTAATTTCACTAACTTTGGACATGATGGTCTTGTTTTTAATGTGGGTGCAAATTTACTGTTTTTTATACAGTATCAAAATTGTTTATTGAAAAATAACGATACATTTTAAATCAATTCTTTAAAAAGCATCTCAAGTGCTTTATTCACTGCTTTTCCTACCACCCGTTCACGGTGTTTGCCAAAGAGAAATTTTTCACTCAAAACCCTATCTTTTGTGGCTATTGCAATCCATACCGTTCCAATTTCAGCATCTGAATCTCCTTTGGAGGGACCGGCGTTTCCTGTGGTTGCTAACCCAACTGTAGCCTGAAACTTTTCACGTACCTGTTGCGCCATCGCTTCTACTACAGATTGACTGACAACAGAATCCTTCTCAATCAATTCTATTGGGACTTCAAGCACTGTTTCTTTCGTCTGGGTGTGATAGGGAACGACACCCCCTTTAAAATAACCAGAAGCACCTGGTACTTTTGTCAACAAGGATGCTATTTGACCTCCTGTACAACTCTCAGCCGTGGCCAAGGTCATCTTTTTAGCTAGAAACTGAGCTTGAATTTTTTCTTCTAGAGAGGTGTGATCTTCATAACCGACAAAAATATCCTTTATGAGGGGAATTAGTTTATCAAACTCATAATCGATTAGCTGCTCAAGTTGTTTTTCATCAGCTCCTTTACCAGAAATACGCAAGCGTACTTTTCCCAAGTTGGGTAGGTAAGCAAGTTTAAGACTTTTTGGCAAACCCTCTTCCCAATGTTCAATTCTTTGAGCAATTGCACTTTCACCCAAACCGTAAGTAATGACTGTTTTATGGAGAATAAAAGGTCGGTCAAAATGGTTTTTCAAGGCAGGTATGATCTCATTTGTCATTAGAGACTTCATTTCAAAAGGAACACCCGGTAATGAAATAATCACGTGCTTGTCCTTTTCAAACCACATCCCAGAAGCGGTTCCGTGCTGATTCTTGAAGATTCTTGCCTTGGAAGGCAGCAATGCTTGTTTTCTATTTTCAGAACTGATTGGTGTACTTATGTACTTTTCAAATATCGTTTCTATATGTTCGAGTACCTCTTTATTTTCAACAAGGGTATCATTGAAATAGGAACAGAGGGTGTGTTTGGTCAAATCGTCCTTAGTAGGTCCCAATCCACCAGTAAGAATAACCAATTGAGCACGATTATAGGAGAAGTCCAGTGCTTGTACTATCGCTTGCTGATCATCTGAAATACTGGTGATTTGAACAATTTCAATACCTATTTTATTGAGCTCTTTTGCTAGGAAAACAGCATTGGAATT
>Ga0181558_10003581_pt1 | contig 14262 bp, 9 predicted proteins | sample 011ome_22_FD_133754 | JGI IMG/M metagenome (GOLD analysis project Ga0181558, IMG submission 133754) | Coastal salt marsh microbial communities from the Groves Creek Marsh, Skidaway Island, Georgia - 011507BT metaG (megahit assembly) | ecosystem: Environmental > Aquatic > Marine > Intertidal zone...
CTGGGATTATTTACCTGCAACACCTCCCATTATTTCGATTGGCAGTAACAACGAGATGAACGAAATTTTAACGACTACTCAAAGAGGCTATCAATTCGAAAGTAGTCAAACGAAAGAAATAGCAGATAAAGTGTATGCATTAAGAGCTCAAAAGGCGGCGGTTTCTATTAACCGAAGTACTCCAAAAGATCATTTCGGACGAATTGAAAGCTTTAGTGCTGAACAAAAGACCAGGGAATTATCCCGTTTATTTTTGAGCGTGATTAATAAATAAACGGAATAGTTCATTAGCTAAAATTATTATAGGGAATAGTGTCATCTAAATCCAATATATCACCAGCTACACTTACCGAAAAGACGGGAGTAATTGTTTTTGCACGTATTATTACCACGGTTATTGATTTAGCTTTAGCCATAGCTGTGGTAAGACTACTCTCAAAAACGGACTTCGCGATCATGGGGTATGTGTTAATGATTCATGAAATAGCTCGGAATGTTGCAGTATTGGGCTTTCCGGACAGCATATTTTATTTTTTTGAACGTATAGCAAGTACGGCTAGAAGAGGTTTTGCTTTACAGACCGTCGCTATTTTATTGATAAGCGGGACTTTGGCAGGCTTGGCTATTTTAGGATTTAACTTGTTTCTACCAAGTTTACTCAGTCAATGGCCTGGGGAATCTGTAAGAGTACTTCAGCAGTTTTTACCCTTAATGGCTGTGGTCAGCGTATTGGAAATACCCACTTGGCCGACAACCAATATTTTGCTAGCATCGGACCGACAAAAAGGGGCAGCTTGGTATGAAATGAGTACTTCTATTGTAGCCTTTGGTGCATTAGTTCTCCCTCTTTCATTTGGCTACGGGCTAGAAATAGCTATTTGGTCATTAGTCGGTTATTCTGTTATTCGATTTGTTGGTTCATTGGTAGTTCTGGGTATTATACTTCCAAAAAATACACGTCTGAGTGATTCTGAGAATACAATATCCAATAGTCGGGAGGTAGACACACCGGGGCATTATCAATTAGTGAATAAAATATCCTTATTGGATCAAACAAAGTTCTCTTTACCTTTAGGCCTCTCGTCGTTGGTGGGACGTTTTAACAAGTATATTGATAAGTTTATCGTGTCAATTTTTTTAGTGAATACGGCCTATGCGGAGTATTCTGTTGCAGCAAATGAGGTGCCTCTTATCAAGGTAATTCCCTTAGCCGTGGGATCGGTCTTGATTTCAAGGTATGTGCAGTTCAATCTTCAATCTAAAAAGGATGAACTCTTATCACTGTGGTATAAGGGTATAGAAAAAGTAAGTCTGTTGGTGATACCAATGACTATATTATTTACGCTTCTAGCGCCTGAACTCATCACTTTTTTATTCGAAACAGAAGGGGTTTCCTATGCAAATGCGGTTCTACCATTTCAGTTGTATAATCTTATTGTACTAATTCGGGTAACTCATTACGGCAGCATTCTGCAAGCTTTTGGCGACACAAAAGGTGTTTTTTATTTCAGTCTAAATTTATTGGCAGCAAATGTAATTTTGAGTGTGCCAATGACGATATATTTTGGTATTGTAGGCACCGCATTAGGGACACTTATTGCTAACTTATACAACTGGTTACTACTTCTTAGAAGGATAGGTACTCACATGGAACTACCTTTCTGGAAAGTCTTACCCTTTCCATTTTATGGCAAGGTTTTAGCCCTTTCTGTGGGTATTGGGTTACTTATGTTCATGGTAAAAGAGTACTGGCTTGTGAACATAGCACCCTTGTATGCCATTCTTAGTATCAGTTTGGTTTACCTTGTTATTTATGTAATTGCCAGCAAGTTAATTGGGTTGATAAGCAAAGAAGACTGGACTACAATAAAGTCATGGGCTGGACTATCATTTCTACGATAGAACTACAGACATATCAATTACCTATTTAAAGTGTTCGTCTTAGAATACAAAGGCCTTTTTTACTGCTGATGTATTCTTGCTTAAATCCTAGGAACTCGCGCAACCATTGGCTGACGGCCTGCTTTTCACTAGGGCGGGCGGCATCATCCAGAATGATTATGCATTCTTTAGAAAGCTTTGAAAATAATAAGGGTAAGGCTGGGTAACGTGCTAATTGGTTAGTTTTTACAGGCGGGCCATCAACAATCAACAGATCAATAGTATCTTTTGTAGTAAGCTTGTCTATGTTATACCAACTGTATGTTTTGTTACCAATTTGAGTCGGTTCTAATGGACTATAAAGCACTTGGGCCTTGGTTTCAAGCTCATGTACTGTGAGTAAATCTTGGGTTTTTTGGGTATACTCTTGGCTGTGGTCTAGCGATATGATGTGTGCGTCTTTTTCACCATGCTGCTCAAGTGCATAAGCGGTAATTAGGGTAGAAATTCCGCTGCCTAGTTCAACCACTAACTTGGGTTTGTATGTCATACACTCGCGCACGATTGTCTCGGCTAAATCTGGATAAGCTGTCCACCTAGACATACTAGGTAGGGGATATCTTGGGGTAATAAAAGTGTAAATACTTTGAATGGCCTGAGTCTGTGTCCGCTCTTCTTCTAGATCTTTTTCTATACTACGATACACATGAAACAATAAGGCAATAAGTACGAATGTTATAAGTGGTAGTTCTACGATGATGGCTGCTTCAAATCCAAAAAAATAGTGTACGCTAAAGCCAATTATCAGTAGTGGTATACTTGGAATAAAGATAAAGTTATTATCCTTATATTTTATGTTAAGGGAGTTTAAATCCTCTTTAATTCTTCTAATCATAATACCTATTTGTTCATTACTGATTGGGCTATTAACTCCCAATTACCGTTAAAAATAACTAACCACTTTTTTATTCATAAAGTAACCTAAAAATGACCCTGTTAACTCCATATTACTATTCTTTTCGATTGATATTGAATGAACATATTAAGATCTCGGATTTAGGCTATGTTGTGTTTTTTCTCTCTTTAATTTTGTTGGTAACTGATACCTCGGAAGCACAAGATACAAAATATATTCACAGCTTAGCCAATTCTGAAGATGGTGGTCTAATGGTCGAAGATTTTGAGGGCGATAGCGTTGGGCAGTTACCCTACAATTGGTTCGAACAAAGAGGAGTAAACCGGCCCTATAATTATCCAGAGGATATTAAAAAAGACTATTTTTATCGTATTGCCGGCGAACAAAGTCCTAATAGCAAAACCAATCATTTCTTACGATTTGACGGAATCAAAGCAAAACATTTAAATTTCCCCCTACATCAAGTCAAAAATTTAGATCTTAATGAAACTCCAGTACTATCTTGGAAGTGGAGAATATGGGATATTCCTGCTGGCGCAGATGAACGTAATAACAAAATAAATGACACTGCTGCGAGTGTGTATGTTGTTTTCAAAGTAAAACGGATGGCATTGGTAAAAGAAGTGCCGCAGAGCATTCGATATACATGGAGTAGCAGTTTGCCCATTGGCACGGAGATTTCTACTTTTTTTGGCCACCAAAAAATCGTTGTAGTTGGAACGGGGCAACCCAGTAATCTTGATGGTGAATGGATGTCTTTTTCTCGTAATCTAAAAGAAGATTATGAGCGGCTTTTTGGTGAAAAAATGCCAGCTACACCTCTTGCAATTCTGCTTCTTAGTGATGGTGATTCCACAAATGACTTTGCAAAAGCTGACTATGATGACATAGGATTTTATCCAATAGTACATCACTAATTAAATAAAGATCATGCGATTAATTCATAAATAATTGGTTTTTATTCTCCAATACTGTTGTTAGTACAAACACTTATTTAATCCCGAATTTCGTACCTTTAACGAATGAAATTTATTCTCAATTGGCTTTCACCTTTACTCAAAGTTAATATTCATCACCCATTCAAGGTTTTGTTGGGGGCATTCATACTTGCTGCTTTGGGTGGATATTTTGCCCTTCAACTTAAGGTAGATACCGACTTAGCTACCTTATTACCAAAAAATCACCCGAATGTTCAGGCATTAAATGAACTTAAGGATATGGTAGGTGGGGAAACGGCTATGCAGGTGGTGATTAAGAGCCCCGATTTTCAGGCAAATAAACGATTTGCAGAAGCTCTTATCCCTAGGAGTTTGGCCCTTTTTTATCCTCGCTACAATGATGGCTATTTCGAAAGGGTAGAGTACACCAAGGATACTGAATTTATACAGGATAATGCACTTTATTTGGCAAGTGACAAAGAATTAGAGGATTTGACAGGGTGGTTGGAAGACGAAATTAAACAGGCTAAAGAAGAAGCCAATCCTTTTTACTTTGATTTAGGTTTTGAGGATGATTTTCAAGAAGAAGAAACAGATATCGAAGATTTTAGGGCTTCCTACGAGTCTATTGTACCATCTGAATATCCGGTTAACGAAGATAGTACTATTATGGTACTGAATTTCTACCCTACAGGCTCTAAGAGTGACATACAATTTCTAGAAGATATGTTTGCTGTGTATGACAGCTTATTACTTGATATGAATCCAAAGGATTATAATGCTCAAATGCAGGTTTATTATGGGGGAAGGTTACAGCGACATTTAGAAGAATTGACATCGATTATGAGAGATGTGTTAGGTAGTTTCGTTTCTGGAATAAGCAGTGTGATTTTATTGGTGATGCTATATTTTTTTCTGAAGAAGTATTTGCATTACCGTAAAGGAGAGGATAGAGAACATAGTTTTATAGCTCATTTGATACGAATGCCTTTACCTGTGTTAATCATTGGTGTTCCACTGATTAGTAGTTTATTGTGGACATTTGGCTTGACTTACTTTGTGTTGGGAATGTTAAACACAATGACCTCCGTTTTATTTGTCATTCTGTTTGGTCTTGGTATTGACTATGGTATTCATTACTACGCCCGATATATTGAACTACGCTCTGAAGGTCTGGATGTTGAACAAGCCATATTAACAACCCATGAGACCACGGGTGAAGCCATTATTGTGAGTGCATTAACTACTGCAGCCGCATTGTTCGTATTAATTGTGGCTGATTTTAGAGGGTTCTCTGAATTTGGATTTATTTCAGGGGTGGGAATACTTTTCGCTTTATTAGCCATGCTGTATTTACTCCCTTCAATTTTAATAATTCTGGAGAGATACAACTTAATATTATTTTCGAAACGTAAGGAAAAAAAGGTCTATTCAATACGAATTTTTCCGTTTTACAAGAGTATGGTGGTGTTGGGGATTGTGATAGCAGGGGTTGTATTATGGAATGCCGGAGATCTTCGGTTTCAGTATGATTTTGGTAAATTAGAGCCTCATTTTCCAAAATATGAAGAGTTTAGTAAGCTATCTGGACAAGTAAGTACAGGTACTAAGAGAAACCCTGCCTATATTATTGCGGATGATGACAAACAGGTTCAGCAATTATTAGAGGTCTTAAGACAACGAGCTAATATCGATAGTTTAAGCCCAACCATTGCAAGTATTGAAGCTTTACAAGAGCGTTTTCCTTTAAGTGATAGAGATAAAGAAGATAAACTTGAGAAAATTAAATACATACGTGAGTTGCTAGCAGATCCTTTATTGATTAATGAGACTTCGGATGATTTTGAACGACTACGTAGAGCGTCACAGACTACTACTGCACTAACTATTGAGCAAGTCCCTGACTATTTACAAGCCCAATTTGTATCTAAAGATGGTGAAATAGGTCGATTTGTAATCGTGTATCCTTCGGTTGGATTATCTGATGGGAAGCAGTCTATTGCCTTTAAAGATGATGTATCCGAAATAGTTTTACCCAATGGAATAACAAAATACGCCGCAAGTACAAGTATTGTAGCTGCATCAATGTTGGATTTAATGCGTTCCGAAAGTCCTTATATGGTAGGAGCAACTTTTGTAATCGTTTTTCTATTTATGCTTTTCACCTTTAGATCCATAAAATGGTCTATTATAGCCATGTTACCATTGATGATTGGATTGTTATTTCTATTTGGAATAATGTTACTTACTGGATTCCAGTTTAATTTTTACAATTTGGTCGTATTACCTGCCATCCTAGGTATAGGTGAAGATAGTGGAGTACACTTGGCCTATCGATACAGAGAAGAAGGTAAAGGGCGCTTACCTGTGGTATTAGCTAGTACAGGGCAACACATAACCATGGGTTCGTTCACCACTATGCTGGGTTTTGCAGGTTTGCTATTTACGGCTCACCCAGGGTTGCAATCGTTGGGAATAATGGCGGTTCTTGGTATTGGAATGACCTTAGTAACATCGCTTACTTTTTTACCAGCTTTGCTGCAGTGGTTAGAACTAAAGGGTAAGATCTAGCTTCTGTTTAATCGGGCTTGTTGAACTATTATTGTTTCCAAAAAGAAGGAGAAAATAATATGATTACCGTGAATAATTCTAAACGGCCAACCATCATTAACACAATGAGAACCCATTTAGCGGCATAAGGCAATGGGGCAAAATTATCCGTGGGACCGAATTCACCCCAAGCTGGACCTACATTACCTAACGCAGAAATACTCGCTCCGATACTGGATATTAAGTCATAGCCAAAAAGGCTTATCAATATGACCCCAAATCCAAAAAGTACGATATATAGAATAAAAAAACTCAGTACAGTGCGTTGAACACTTGGTTCGATTACATGATCACCTATACGAATAGGAATAATAGCCCGTGGGTGAATTATTTGTTTAATTTCACGTCCAAGGTTTCTAATTAGTATCATCCATCTAACCATTTTTAAACCACCACTTGTTGATCCAGCACTAGCCCCGGTAAAAAAAAATAATAGTAGCACTGATGCTCCAAAGGTATACCATAGTTCGTAATCGTCTGTGACATATCCTGTTGTAGTAATTATAGCAACAACTTGAAAGCTACCATATCGAAGAGCCTCTAATAAGGTACGACCATCAAAATACCACAGTGAAAAAGTAATTATAAAGATACCGATAACGGTGACTATGGTATAAAAGCGTGTCTCTCTATTATTAAAAAATGTACCCAAGTCACCTTTGAATAGACGGAAATGCATGGCAAAATTTATGCCAGATAAAAACATAAATAACGTGATGATTACGTCGATGTAAACAGAATCAAATGCTGCTATACTAGCATTTTTGGTAGAAAATCCACCGCTTGCTAGAGAAGTAAAAGCATGATTCAATGCATCGAACCAGTCCATCGAAGGGTGTAGCCATAATAGCATAAATTCAAGGGCGGTCAATGCAACATATACCACCCATAATAATTTTGCTGTTTCTTGTACTCTAGGAGTTAGTTTATCTGCGGTAGGACCAGGAGATTCAGCTTGGAAAAGCTGCATTCCTCCTATACCTAGTAAGGGTAAAATGGCCAAGGATAGCACAATGATTCCCATACCACCAAGCCATTGAGCTAATGAACGCCAAAATAGAAAGCTATGTGGAAGGGATTCAATGTCTGGATTTTGAAAACCAGTTGAGGTTGTTCCACCCAAAATGGTTGAACCTGTAGTAGTGAGTCCACTCATGGTTTCAAATACGGCATCAGTGTAGGAGGGTAAAATGCCTGATATGACAAAGGGTAAAGCCCCAACTAACGATAGTGTAATCCAAGTTAAGGCGACTACCAAAAAACCTTCCCTAATACGAATTTCTTCGGTAGGTTTAAAGAGCCACCAAAGTATTCCACCAGCGATGAACGCAATAGCTGCTGAAATAAGAAAACTATGCCATGTGTTTTCTGAGTAGATTAAATCGATACCGACAGGTAAGAGTAGGGCGAAACCTAAAAAGAAAATGAAGGCCCCTAGAATACCTAAAACAACCAAAAAATCAATTTTTGGGCGATTTAAACTGGATATGGGACTATTTGGCATGACCCTATTGAAATAGTTGACTGACTTTATCGACTGCTTCCGGTAAACAAAAAACCATCACTCGGTCACCTGTTTCTATATGCGTGACTCCGGTAGCAATCTCTACCTTACCATCGTGCAATACTCCACCGATAACGCAGCCATCAGGCAAACGTAATTTATTTAACGGTTTCTTGGTGATTTTAGACCCATTACCTGCCTGTAGTTCAATTACTTCTGCTTTGATACCCCTTAATTCAGTAACAGAAATAACCTTTCCTTTTCGTACATAACGATGGATTTCATTAGAAGCGGCTACTTTTTTATTAATTACTGCATCTAAACCAATTGTTTGACTAAGGGGAATAAAATCTGGTTTTGATACTAATGCGACTGTTTTTTTCACTTCTAGGTGTTTGGCCATGAGACAGGAAATTATATTTGATTCCTCGTCATCTGTTACGGCTACAAAAGCATCCATTTCACTTATACCCTCAGTGGCTAATAAATCTGGATCGGTAGGGTTTCCATGCAATACCATAGCATTCTTTAGTTCAACTGCTAGTTCATTAGCCTGGTCAAAATTGGGCTCAATTAGTTTGACGCTCCATCTCTTTCTCTCATCCATACACAACAGGCGGGCAATCATCCTACCTATGGCTGATCCGCCAGCTATCATAATGCGGCTAAGTTCTGTTTCTTCTTTACCAGTACTTATAATGAGGCCAGGTATATCCTCAGTCTTTGCCAATACAAATATCTGATCATACGCTTGCATTTTAACCGAACCACTTGGAATGAGTGTAAACCCGCGTCTACCAATAGCAACAACCCGAAAGATTGTGTTTGAATAGGCTTGAGCGTATTCTATTAAACTCATGCCTAATAATGGAGACTGCTTGTCTAAGCGAATACCAACTAATTGCATTCGATTTTCTGCTAAATTAATCACATCACTAGCAGCTGAACGTTTTAGCAAGTGAGCGATTTCTTTGGCAGCACTTAATTCAGGATGAATCATTACATCAATACCAAGGTCATTGGGAGAAAGGGGGGCATTTACTTGTGAGAATTCATCACTGCGAACTCTCGCAATTACGGTTGCACACCCAAGGCGTTTACCCATCATTGCCGAAATCATATTGACTTCATCCACGCTAGTCACTGCAATTAACATGTTTGCTTCACCAACACGAGCTTTTACTAGGTCATTTGCAGAAGTAGCATTACCTTCTACGGTCAAAACATCCAGTGTTTCAGCAGCTTTTTGGAGGTATTCCCGATTTCGGTCAAGTAGGGTAACATCATGTTTTTCTTTGGAAAGCACACTTGCTAAATCATATCCAATTTCACCCGCACCGACTATAACAATTTTCAATGGTGTTTATATTAATTAAACAGTAACAAAATCTACCACCTTTTAGTCATAAATAAAAGAAAACAAGTTTCTTTACCCGTTTTTTAGCCAATAGTGCCTTAACATTGTGTTAATGCTTTGGTAATCTATACATGGCATCTTAGTATTTATTTAATAACTAAGCTTTTAGTATGATCATTGGCAGTGAATTCAGCAATACCGCTCGTGTACTTTTGTCCGAAATTGCTCTTCAATCTAATTCGAATAGTGAGGAAATAGTATCTGTTGATCCTTTGTGTTCGAAATTAGAAATTGAACGTAATGAGGCAAAGAATTTACTCGAATATCTTGAAGACAAGGGGTATATATGTATTGAGAGTATTGGGGGTGTATTTTTGTATGGATCAGTCCGTATAACAGCAAAAGGATTAGCAAAGTTAACTGAATCGAGCTAATACGAACTATTCATCGTTATTTAGAATTTGTTCAATACGAATAATCACATCTTCTAAATGTGCTTTTTGGATTCCACTGAGTTTTACTTTACCTAGGTGGCTGTTGATATCTTTAGTTAACAAAGCTAACTCAGTTCGCAATAATGGGCGAATATCAGAATTTTGTAAATCTATAGGATTCCTACTATTCCCCATTTGATCCGTGCTCAAGAAAGAATTAATACGAGAAAGATATTCACGTTGTAGTGTGCGACGATAGACGTCAATTTCATCATCATTGTCATATATTTCCTTCCATATACCAAGGCGCAGAGTCTGGAGCATTTCATCGGGGGTGAGCGTATTCGACCCAAGTGCAGAATATTCGATCAAACGTAAAAGAACACCTGGATCTAATACCGAGCCAAGTATTCTGCTTTGTAGGGATTGTATCTGGTCAATACTTCCAGCTGCCTGAATATTTTGAAGTATCTCGGTATCTAAGAGCCAGTATGGGGTAGTAAATACATGATCATTTAAGAATTCTAATGCTCGAAGTTGATTTACTTTACTAACTGGGGTGTAGACAAATCCATTTTGATCGGCCGATTTTCTATTTTGATACACTCCACCAATATTGGTTGCGACATGTCGAGAATAACGTGACCACATACCAATGAGTTCTCCATAAATCTCTTCTAAATCTTGATAACCCTCACCTTCGGTATAAGTCCATTCCATCAATTGAGGAACCACACGTTTTAAATTCATTAGACCATAAGTGCTTGCCTTGACGGGATCATCCCCTAAATCCTCGGTTTGTGCAGATGGGTCATAACCAGTTGATCCTGCAAACCGGTAAACTGGGTCTCCAGATTTTTCCATAATCCATGAATCTAGAGTTGCTTTTTCATCTTCAGGAGTGTGTGCATTTTGAATCAATCTATACCCCCAATTAACCGAATAGAGATCATAGGGGCCTATTTGACGGATAAATCGAATATTTTCGTCTCCTGGTTGGGCCACATAGTTTTGCCGAGCATATTCCATAATGGTTGTAGCAATCCCATACTTTTGGGTAAAACTACCAGAACGCAGAGAGTCTACAGGGTAGGCAGAACTGGACTGCATATTATGGGGCAATCCTAAAGCATGACCGATTTCATGTGAAATTACTCTTCTCATGGTCTCGCCGATCAAGTCATCGGCTAGTTTGAGCTTTCGTGCTTCCGGATTAGCTGCTCCTGTTTCAATCATTAGTCGGTTTCTATAAGAACGCATGTGATTATGGTACCATACAATATCACTTTCAATAATCTCGCCTGACCGAGGATCCGAGACACTAGGACCCACCGCGTTTCGAATTTCATTAGCGACCCACCTAACTGTAGAATATCTAATATCTTCTGGACTCCAATCAGGATCTTCGGTTGGAGTAGGAGGGAGCTTAGCCTGTATAGCATTTTTAAAGCCAGCAGCTTCAAAGGCCACATTCCAATCTTCTATACCTTGTATAATGTAACTTCGATATTTTTCCGGTGTAGCAGGATCTAGGTAATAGACAATAGGTTTCTTTGGTTCAACTAATTCTCCTCTAAAATAAGCAGATGAATCACTTGGTTCTAATCTCCATCGACGAATGTAAGCCTGCCTATCTGCTTTTTGTTGTTCAGATCCAAAATCTATCTGCCGGATGGTAAACCAACCCACTCTGTAGTCAAAAAGTCTTTTTTGCATAGGAACTTTTGGCAACAATATCATTGACTGACTCATGCGAATACTCAAGGTGGCATTAGATGAGGAAGATGGTGGATTGTTAGCCTGATAAGTGAGTACATGACGAACTTCAAGATTTTTTGGGAAGCTTTTCACACTTTCAACGTAGCTTCTGTTTCCATCTAGCCTCCTGACTTGATATTCTCTCCGTAAAAAAGGAATTACCCCACTAATTGCTTCAATATCCTCGGTAAAAAAGTCACTCAACTCAATAACAGTTTCTCGTGCGTCTTCATCGTATAGTTCCTGATCAAAGGCCCCTAAAATAGGAGCAAAATTATTAGCCATTACCGATTCGTAAATAGGTAAAGTGCTATCAGCTATATTTTCATAAGAGACTTCTTTAATTATAACTCGTTTTTGTACTTTACTGAACTGAAGTACCCGTTCTGCGGTCTTTGCACCGGCAGAGTAAAAACCGAAGTACCCATTTGGAACCCCTGCCACACGGCTGACCAATAAAAAATCTCTATTCAATAGTGAGTCAGCGATACTCCAATAAATTTTATCTCCTTTTTGCATTACAGTAATGACCCCTTCATCGACCCGATCCATTCCTTTTGCAAAATCAGATATGGTCGAAGGTGAGGACCTTTCCTCATCTACAGAGTCTTGTGAAGAAGTAGTACTAGCGAGTTTTTCACTGGAAGAGCAAGCTCCGAGAATAAGGGCCAATAGAACAAATGATAGGAGATAGGCGCATTTATTAGGAACTAAATTCGTGGGCACTGGTTGTGTCATAAGATTTTTGCTAGGGAATGGTTAATTAACTGTTTTGCTTTGGGATGATAAACATTTTAAAAATCCGCACAAAACAGTAGAGCTTTATGAAAAGAAAAGCGTATTTTTGCAGACTTATTTCATATCGTTATCTACTCATTTGCTCATACCCCAAAACCTTAGGGGTAGTAAATTAACAAAAAATGAAATAACAGATTCCGAACTTGAATCTGCAACAACCATAAATCTGTACCAACTTATTTAAGAGGCTTACAAATGAATATCGGCATACCTACAGAAATTAAACCCCAAGAAAATCGAGTAGCTATACAACCTGGAGGAGTGATGACCTTAGTACAACAAGGGCACAATGTCATGGTAGAAAAAGATGCTGGATTAGGTAGTGGATTTTCCGATGATGAGTATGTGGCAGCAGGTGCACAGATAAAGGCAGATGTAGATGCTTTGTGGGCCGCTGCTGATATGATTATGAAAGTAAAGGAGCCAATTGCCGAGGAGTATAGCCGAATTAAAGCGGGGCAAATTCTTTTCACCTACTTCCACTTTGCTGCTGATAAAACACTCACGCAGGCCATTATCGATTCTAAATGTATTGCTATAGCTTATGAGACGGTAGAAAAAGTAGACCGATCGTTACCTTTACTCATTCCTATGAGTGAAGTAGCCGGTAGAATGGCTACCCAGGAAGGAGCAAAATTTTTAGAAAAAGCGATGGGTGGTCGTGGTGTGCTTATGGGAGGAATCCCAGGTGTCCCTCCAGCAAATACTTTGGTTTTAGGTGGTGGTATTGTAGGAGTAAATGCAGCTAAAATTGCAGCAGGGATGGGCTCAAATACGACCATCATGGATATAAATATGCCGAGATTACGCTACTTGGATGATGTAATGCCCAAAAACATCACTACACTGTTTTCTTCAGAAGCTAACATACGAGCCATGCTACCAACGGTAGATTTAATTATCGGAGCGGTCCTAAAACCTGGTGCAAAGGCCCCACATCTTATCACACGCGAAATGCTCAGTCATATGAGGCCCGGTACCGTTCTGGTTGATGTAGCTATTGACCAAGGTGGTTGTTTTGAAACCTCAAAACCTACTACCCATCAAGATCCTGTCTATTTTGTGGACGAAATTCTACATTACTGTGTCGCCAATATGCCTGGTGCTGTTCCTTATACCTCTACCTTAGGCTTGACCAACGTGACGCTTCCCTATGCGGTAGCTTTAGCCAACAAAGGATGGAAGCAGGCTGTTAAAGATGATGTAGAACTATTAAAAGGAGTAAATATTGTTGAGGGGACTATTGTTTACGAAGACGTAGCTGAGGCCTTTGGCATGGAGTGGTCCACCGTAAATCAGATGTTATAAAATTTAAAGTATGCTCTTTATTGGTGGGTTCAGCCCTGCTGACAAAATCATTTTTTGCACTGAAAGTTTCTGGTTTTTCAGGTGGTGAGTTTGATATTACCATGTCTAGAATCAACATCAACGAGGAGGCACATCCTGATCTGATAATCTCATATTTGATTGCTAGTCAATTATGTGGTCATGTGACAAATGATTAAAGCATTTCTGCATTGAATGCTACTTTTATTATACAAAATTCCGTCTATGTAGAACCTCATTTTCCATTAGTAGATGATGTATCATTAGCTATAGACGTGACAGGGAATGGGGTAATCGCCTTTTTTGACACATCTTTAATTCTACAATATGAGGTTGTATTAATAGATGAAATAGCCTGTGATTTTCTCTTCAAGTAAGCCAATACTGTACTTGCTAAGTTATAATGGTCACTAGTCGACACATTTGATGGTAATTCAACCATTGAAGTATAATTTTCAGTCCCGATAATAGGTTTTATTATACAGAAATCATGATAAACCCTTCCATTGGTACATCGTACGTTGGACTTGATCAGATGCCAGAAAATCTCCAATAAATGATTCACCAGCAAGACAATCAGATTCATATATCATTGTTTGGTGTCAAAAAATTGATAAATGAGCGTAAAGAAGCTGGATCCTACACAGCAAGCTGGAATGCAGGTAACCTATCGAGTGGGGTTTATATGTATCGATTAGAAGTTGGCTCGAATGTCATTACCAAGCGTATGACCCTAATAA
>Ga0181558_10003586_pt1 | contig 14243 bp, 12 predicted proteins | sample 011ome_22_FD_133754 | JGI IMG/M metagenome (GOLD analysis project Ga0181558, IMG submission 133754) | Coastal salt marsh microbial communities from the Groves Creek Marsh, Skidaway Island, Georgia - 011507BT metaG (megahit assembly) | ecosystem: Environmental > Aquatic > Marine > Intertidal...
CACGCACGAATCACACATCACCCACAGTGGGCCGTCGGGGCGCTGGGCCGCGATGGCGATGTCGCCGATGGTGATGGGCGGGGTGTGGTGGGGGGGTGGTGACCAATCATCACCACGGGCCCAGCACACCCACCCATCTCTGATCTGCGTGGATGGGATGGGATGGGATGTCATGGGATGTCATGTGATGTCATGTGATGGTGCGCGGCTGCGGCAGTGCGCGACGGGGGCGCGGGCGAGGGCGAGGGCGAGGGCGTCGTCGTGGTACTAGTATATATATACGAGTAGTATATATACACGCGCATAGAGCGCGCACCACGCGTGGGACAGGTCGCCCTCCTGGGACGGATGCGCGATTGATTGCGCGGGAGAGCGCGCGAGCGAGCGAGACGGTGCATGGGGCGACGGTGGATGACGAGCGGCGCGAGCGGTGCGCGATTGAACACGACGACGACGATGGGTGCGCGCGTGCGCGAGTGCGTGGTGACGTTTGTGACGAGTAGGGAGTGCCGGGGGAGGGTGATGGGACGCGCGGCGGCGCGCGGGGCGCGGGCGGGGGTGGGCGACGGGTTCGACGACGCGGATGGCGACGGCGACGGCGACGGTGACGGCGACGGCGACGGCGACGGTGATGGTGACGATGACGGTGGTGATGATACTGAGCTTTTACGACGCGGTGGTGCCGGGGCGTCGTCGTCGGCGGCGAGTACCGCGGCGGCGAGTACCGCGGCGTTGAAGAAGGTGCTCACGCGGAAAGATTTGACGCTGTTGGGCGTGGGCGGTATCGTCGGCGCGGGCGTCTTCGTGCTCACGGGAGCGGTGGCGCACGATCACGCTGGACCGGCGGTGGTGATGAGTTATATTTTAGCCGCGAGCACGAGCGCGGTGACTGGGTTGGCGTACGCAGAGTTTGCGGTGTCGATGCCCGTGGCGGGGTCGGCGTACAACTACATGATGGCGACGTTTGGCGAACTCGCAGCGTTCTTGACGGGGTGTAATTTGGCTTTAGAACTCACGATTGCGAGCGCTGCAGTCGCACGTGGGTGGACGTCTTACGCCGTCGCGCTCTTTGGTGGTTCGCCCAACGCGGCGCGTTTGATTGTGTGGCCAGACGTCGTGGAGATTGACGTCATCGCCGGCGCGGTTGTCGCAGCCATGACGGCGCTACTCGTCTCTGGTGCGAAAGAGACCGCAAAGTTCAACAGTGTGGTGACGTATATATCGTTAGCCGTGATCGCGACGGTGATTATTGCGGGTAGTACGGCTATAGATGCCGATAACTGGACGCCATTCGCGCCAAACGGCGCGGCGGGCATCATTTCCGGCGCGAGCGTCGTCATTTTCGCCTTTGTCGGCTTTGACACGATCGCCACGTGCGCGGAAGAAGTGGCCAATCCTAGTGCGGATTTGCCTTTTGGTATTTTAGTAAGCTTGGGTATTTGCGCGTCGTTGTATGCGTTGATGTGTTTGGTGATTACGGGCATGGTGCCGTATAGTTCGATTGACGTGCACGCGCCCTTTGCCATGGCGTTTCAGACGCACAATTTGCACTGGGTGAGTTCAATCGTGTCCGTGGGTGCCATTGCGGCAATCACTACGTCATTGTTGCTATCGATGATGGGTCAACCGCGCATTTTCATGGTCATGGCGCGAGATGGCTTGCTCCCGCCGTGGTTTGCCGACGTCTCGAAACGCTTTGGCACGCCGGCAAACGCGTCTTTGTTCTCTGGCGCCGTCACTGGTATTTTGGGCGTCATGCTCGACATCAATCTACTCGCGCAATTGGTATCCATTGGCACACTGAGCATATTCTGTGGCGTCAACTTGGGGTTGATTGTCAGTCGATGGACGCCCAAGCGCGCGACGTGGGCGCAGCGCCTTCCGCCGTTGAAACGCGCCGCCGCGCTTCTCCTCTCATGCTTTGCGTTCGCGATTGATTATCGCGCACGAAACACACGAATATCTTGGTTTGGCGCTCTATCCCTCATCGCCGTCATCGCTTCCACCGCGAGCTTCAAAACCATCCCCATGGTGAACGCCCCACCGCCGACGCGTTTCGCCGCCCCCTTTGTCCCAGTCCTCCCCGCCGTCGGCGTCTTGCTCACGAGCATCCTCATCGCCGGTCTCGGTGCGTTAGCCATCATACGATACGTCGTATACACCACCGTGTGTGCCATCGCATACATCACCTTTGTCACATCGCGCGTCATCGCGGAACAATCCACGCGGCGCGTAGACGACGCCCGCGTTTGCCAACCGCGCCTCTGGGCGTCGAGCGTCCCGACGTCCCCGACCTCTACGCCCGCGATTGAAATGCCCCGCCTCGACGCCGAGCGCCCCGTGCACATCCTCGGCGCGGCGGTGTAGTACACGCGGCGGCGAAATCCATGACGAAGGTTAGCCACCATAGAGAGCATTAATGCATAGAACATCATTCATGGACGCGCGCGTGGATACATAATTGTACACGATGATAATTTCACGATGGATGGCGGCGCAGCAGCCGGATGATGATGATGATGATGATGATGATGATGATGATGATCATCGTCACTCTCACGCGCCTCACGTGCATGTCCATCGCGAGCGACACGCTCACCAACGACCTAATTGCCAACCTCACCGTCGTCATGTCCGCCAAGAACGAAGAACAAACGTACATCATGCTCAAGCCCGACGGCGTCCAGCGCGGGTTGCTCCCCGAAGTCATCGCCAGGTTCTCGCGCAAAGGATTCAAGCTCGTGGGGTTGAAGCTCATGAACGTGAGCGAGGAGCACGCGAAGAAGCACTACGCGGATTTATCATCGAAACCGTTCTTCGGGTCGTTGGTGACGTACATGTGCTCTGGCCCGGTGGTGGCCATGGTGTGGGAAGGCTTGAACGTGGTGAAGACGGGGCGGGCGTTGATCGGGGAGACGAATCCGGCGGCGAGCGCTCCGGGGACGTTGCGCGGGGATTTCTCGATTGAAATTGGACGGAATATTATTCATGGGTCTGATGCGGTTGAATCTGCCAAGCATGAAATTGGGTTGTGGTTCCCTGAAGGCGTGTGCGCGTGGGAATCGTGCGCCAAGGCGTGGATTTATGAATAAATGATCCCGCCGCGTCGCGATCGTCGACGTCTTCGCCGCGCGATCGACCGAGCGTCAGATTATGTGTGTACATGCACGCATCCGCATTGGATGTATACGACGCACTTTCTTTGAATACATACATACGGTACATACATACATGGTACTTCTCGTCGCGTTCATCACCCTCGTACGAAAAAGTCGCGCGCGGCGCCTCGTAAATCTCTCGCTCTCGCTCGCGTCTCAGTATTAAAGGGAGTAAAATTACACTTTAAGCAAAACTTTGAGGAGCGCCATGCGAATGAATAAGCCATTCTGCGCTTGTCTAAAGTACCCAGCTCGCGGGTCGTCGTCAACGTCGACGGTGATTTCGTCTACGCGAGGCAACGGGTGCATGACGACGGATGTCTTCGGTAACGCCGCCATGACTTCGCGGTCGATGATGTACTTGCCTCGCGCCGCTTCGTAATCCGCCGGATTAGCAAAACGTTCTTTTTGGATGCGCGTTTGATAAAGCACGTCTACATCCGCGGCGACAGCCATCAAATCCGTCGCTTCTTCCCACTCGATGCCCTTCGCGGTTAACATGTCTTTAATATCATCCTTCATCTTGACCACATCCGGGGCGACGAAATAAAACTTGACGTTATTAAACTGCGTCAAAGACGTGGCGAGCGAGCGAACGGTGCGTCCATTGGCCAAGTCGCCCACGAGAGCAATCTTGACGTCATCCAATCGCCCGATTTCCTTACGAATGGTGTATACGTCGAGCAACGCCTGCGTCGGGTGTTGCCCCGGACCGTCGCCGGCGTTAATCAATGGCTTTCCAATCGCCGCCGCCGCACGTTTGGCACTTCCCGCTGTGAAATGACGTAACACGATAATATCCGCATACCCCTCCACCGTTCGCATGGTGTCCTCCAACGTCTCACCCTTCGCCGCGCTCGAATACTCCCCGGCGCTCTCCGTCGAGACGATGCCGCCGCCCAAACGCCCCATCGCCGCTTCAAACGATAAACGCGTCCGCGTCGATGGTTCATAAAACAGCGTCGACATCAAATACCCCTGCAACATCAACGACTCCGGTGACCCAGGTTTCACTCGCGACATCTCATCCGCGACATCAAAAAGTTCCTCCATCATCGCCCGGTCGAATTGCTCAGCCTCGACGCACGACGTCAAGTCACTCAACTTGCTCGCGTACTTGGTTACCCCACACCCCTCGCCGCGCGCGCTCGAACGACCGCGGCGGCGACAGGAGAGAAAATACACGCCCGTACCGCGCGTCGTGCGTCCCGCGAACGCGTCCGTCGACGCCGCCGACTGGCGCACCGACGTCGCACCGTTTAAAACGCACGCGCCACCACGGCGACTGCGACTGCGACACGCACTCGCGCGCGTCGCCATCGCCATCGCCGGCGTTGAACGCAGCGTCGACGTCGTCATCATCGTCGTTGCCGTGACCGTAGTTACACCGTGACCGTCGTCGTCGTGTGAGGCGTCGTCGTCGTCGATGGGAGAGACGAGAGAGGTTGTAAGTAATCCACGTCGGATGGTTCCATATGTCCGAATGATGGCCCCATCGGGACGCGCGTCGACGACGTCTACTAGGATGCGCGCCTATCGTACAAACAATTTGGGTGTTCTATGCTATGTGCTATGACGACACGCGCAGGCGTGGATGGATGACGGAGGCGTGACTCGTAGGGCGTGTGTGCCGAGACGCGCGCGTCACTGCACTTCGTGGTTCCATTCGTCGTCGTCGGAGGCGCGGATATCCGCAAACGGTTCGACAAACGCCGGCGGAGTGGGTTTCATGACGTTACGCCGCTTGCGTGTTTGGTCGCGTAAACCAGCCATTTGTGATGCGATTTGGTTTTTCATTTCCCTCGTGCCGACGAGAGAGATACGGTTGTCGTCTTGTCTTTCTCGGCGCGCGCGGTCGGCTTCGGCGCGTTCGGCGCGTAACTTTTCAAGCTGCGCGCGCCACTTCAGCTTCCATTCGTACGTTTGTACAGTGTCTAAACACGCCCTGTGTCGCGGTGCGTGAGAGCGTGCGTATCGTGTGGTAAGTTGTGCGGTCGTAGCGTTCGCGGCGATGGACTGCGTGGGCGATGGATGGAACGACGACGGAACGACGCGCGTCTATCCGCGAACGCCGACGCCGACGCGCGCACGTACGTACCCAGATGCCGCGCTCAGCGTCTCATACGCCGCCTTGGCGCGCAAGAACATGTCGATATCTTCCTCCACGTCGCACACGTCGGGGTGGTATCGCTTCGCCATGGATTTATACGCGCGTTTACACGCCTCGGCGCTCGCGCCCGGGGACACGCCGAGCGCAAAGTAGAGCGACGCCTTGTCCGCGCTCGACGACGATGACGACGACGAGGAGGAGGACGACGACGAGGCGCGCGCGTGAAATCGCTGACGATGACGCGTCCACGTCCCTGGCGTCCCGTGCACGCACCGCGCGCGACGCGTCAACGCGGCGGCATCCATACTTCGCAGTGGCGACACTGCGCGACGCGGTGTGACGCCGCGGTCGCGGTCGATGCGCGCCGTGGTGCAGCGCGTCGCTCGAGGCGGCGTCACCGTCGATGGCGAAGACGCGGCGAGGACGATAGGGCGAGGATTGGTCGTACTCTTGGGCATCGGCGTCGATGACGACGACGGGGATGTCGAATACATTGCGCGCAAGGTGTACAACACGAAATTGTGGCCGAGCGCGGATGGCGGTAAACAGTGGGCGCGAAGCGCGAAGGAGTGCGAGTATGACGTGCTGTTTATTTCTCAATTTACGTTACACGCGGAGTTGAAAGGGAATAAACCGAGTTACCACCGGGCGGCGTCGCCGACGACGGCTGAGCCGCTGTACGACAAGTTCATCGAACACGTTCGACACAATTACGTCTCAGCGGGTGAAGGCAAGGGGAAAATCGAATGCGGGAAATTTGGAGCGATGATGGATGTCGATATCCATAACGACGGGCCAGTGACGTTGATTTTAGACTCGAAAAACAAAACGTAGCCGACTTGCGTTCGTCTCGTCGACAGACGCACATAGTTTCGAGTGGAAGAGCGCGACGGGACGAGCGCTTGTTTGAAAACGTATTCGCGCATTGTACAACAAAAAAATATTCTACTGCACTAGAAATCAACTATTATGCCATGCCGTACACGGAACCCGTCGAGTCTTCATCCACGTGCGTCAACGCTCGCATCGGGTCGGCGGCGAATGGAGAGTAAATGACGGGTTCAGAGAATGGCGCCCACATCTCACGTAGTGCGTAATCTGCAATCGCCAACCGCGCGTATTTTCGCGCACTCGCCTTGAGGACATCATCCAAATAATCAAGGATGTTCACCGTGGGATCGAGGCGCCATTGCCAGCCTTCGAGAACCATGACGGTGACGACGGCAATCATCACGTTTGGATCTAAACACAAGCCATTTTTCTGGACGGTTTCGAAAATCGCCCCCATGCACTCTCCAGCGCGTGGTGTGGACTCTTGGAATGTATCCACTGCGGCTTGAATCTCTTGCTTGAATTGTGTGTAATCTACATTCGCCTTCGCGTTGTCGGCAAACGTCAAGATGCTTTCAGCGACAGTCTTGCCATCCCACGATACGATGGCTTGAAACATCTTCGCCAACGATGCTTGGTGGAACGGTGTCAGTCGTGTGGCTAAGCCAGTGTCAAGAATAATAATTTCCGGCGATGCGTTGTGCAAGAATGACGATTCATTATCGTCGCTCCCGTTCTCTGATGTCTTCGTGTTGCCGCGCATTCCGGCAATCGTGCTCAGCGTGTGCGCGACTCCATTGGGCAATCGCACGAGAATGTTACCAGGATGCAAATCCGCATGCAAGAAGTTGTCGTCGATTAACATTTTGAACAACGTCTTTACCCCTAACCCTGCGAGTTCTTTGTTTTGCGGGCTCCCAAGCTGTTCTTTCGCAGCTTCGGGAGATAACAAGTAACTCGCGATGGACACGCCTTGCTCATACGTCTCCACCAAAATCTCCTCAGTGGCCAATCCAGGGATGGGCGTTGGGAAACTGATCGCAGGCATCAACAAAAAGCTTTTGCGAAACTTGTCCAAGTTGTCTGCTTCGTGTCTAAAGTCCACTTGTTGTAACATGTGGACACCAAACTGCTGAATCGTGTTTTCGAGCTGCAACGGCTCGAGCCATTTGATATTCTTGGACCACCCAGCCATCCAAACGAGGATTTCAAAATCACGTGTCAGCGCGTCGACCACACCCGGATGACGAACTTTCACCGCGACTTCACGCTTTTGTCCACCGCGACGAATGCGTCCATTAACGAGACGCTCAACCTCGCGTCCGATGCCCGCCGCGCCGTCGCGCCACTCTTCGAGCATACCGCGCGCCGCGCGCGAAATTTCGCCCGACATCACGAGTTCAACGCCTGCACCAACAGAACGTGTCAATCGTAAGATAAATTGAGTCGCCGTCAAGTGTTCTTCTGCCACACCGGGCTTGAGGCGCGCGCGATGAATCTGCGCCACGCTGCCGCTCGCAATGGGTTTCTCGTCAAACCATTCAAAAATCTCCATATACTTGCTCGTCTTGTCGGTTTCATCGACGCCATACGCCCGATCTAAAATACTCTTTGTTTCTTTCCAGCTATGTTCAGGCGCGGCGCTTTGCAACGCTTCAAGCTCGTGACACATTGCCGCAGGAAACACGTCGTATCGTGTCGACGCCCACTGCCCCCACTTGATAAACGCCGGACCTTGAGCTTCGAGAATGCGCCTGAGCAACCCAAACCAAAGCTGATTCCCCCAGATCCACCCATCGCGAAGTAATATGGGCGCTAACAACGCCAACGGCGCGAACGCTACAGCTAAATGCACCGCTCGAGCCACCGTGCGCGCGCGATACCCAAAACTCCCTCGTCGTTTATCGTCTTCACTCGCGCTCGACGTCGACGCACCCTTCGACGACACCGCACGCACCGTACCCCCATCACCACCCCCATCTCCTCGTATCTTCTCTAAACACCACGCCACGTTCGCGCTCGACCGTAAATCTCTCCCCGCCACGAGCGTCGCGCACGCCAACGACGTCGTCGTCGTCGACACCGTCCTTCGCGCCAACACCCGCGCGCTTCGATGCACCGCCGCCGCCACAGACATCGCTGCCGCCGCCGTTGTCGTTGTTGTTGTCGTCGTCGTCGTCGTCGTCGTCGTCGTCCGCATCAACCCACCACCGCCTCGTCGAACCACCGCAGCCGCAGCCGCGACCGCACCATTCGATGTCGATGTCGATGTCGATGTCGATGTCGATGTCGATGTCGTCGTCTGCCCCACCCGCGCTCGGAGATCTCGAACCACGCACACCGTGCCTCGACGAATCATCCTCGTCGTCACCGTCACCGTCGTCGTCCGTCGTCCGTCGTCGTCGTCGTCGTGTGCGGGTGACGGGAGGAGGACGACGTCGATGCGTTGCGCGATGTGGTCGGTCGGACATCGGACATATGGCGTTGATACATTCGTGGCGTCATCATCGGAGGCCAACGTCGCAAAGCGCTTCTCGCGCGCGACGCATCCGCCTCTTAGCGACGCAAGGTGCGTGCGTGGTCGTGCGATGCGCGCGCGTATCGGTGGCGGTGGTGATGACGGTGGATTCGGAGTATATCTATCTTCGTCGTCACCATCGCCGTCGTCGTCGCACGCACGTGTTTGTGTGTGTGTTTGTGTGTTTGAGTGTGCGCGCGGGTCGATCTCGACCCTAAGGATCGCCGACGATGGGGTGACGACTGACGACGTGTGCGTGCGCGCGTGTGTATCGTTGGCGCAGGCTAGAACAGTTTCTTTAGTGACTGTAGACATGGCGAAGCGCACGAAGAAAGTTGGTACGTGATCGTTCGTCGCGTGCGCGTGTTCGTGGTGGAGTGCATGCCGCTAGGGCTTTAGAGGATGACGACGACGACGACGACGGGGCGGTGGCGTGGCGCCGACGTCGATGGCGCGACCGCGCGACCGCGAATGCGTTTTGGATGCGCGCTATTAAAAAGCATGGCTCGCGCGCGGTGGATGTGTTTGATTCGAATCGCGTCGACGATCGAAACGTTTTGCTCTGAGACTGACCTCGCGCGCGCGTTTGCGTTCCATCGCAGGCATCGTCGGCAAGTACGGTACGCGCTATGGTGCGTCCCTCCGTAAGACTGTCAAGAAGCAAGAAGTGTCTCAGCACTCTAAGTTCTTCTGTGACTTCTGCGGGAAGTACGGCATGAAGCGTCAAGCCGTTGGGATCTGGTGCTGCAAGGGTTGCAACAAGACGAAGGCGGGTGGCGCGTACAGTTTGAACACTGGTGGTTCCGTCACCGTGCGCTCTACCATCCGTCGTCTCCGCGAAGCGACTGAGAAGTAAATCGTCGTATTTGACGACTTAGCTAGTGATCGTTGTAATCGAAGCGGTGGCTTCATCAACAAAAGAAATTCGCGCGCGGCTAGGGTTCAGCTGACGCGCGCTCGAAACGACTATGGCGCCTCGCAATCGCGATTTCGAGCGCTTGACTACTAATGTACTACACTACAACTATTTCAACTCTCTATTTCGTCTATGTGTGTGCGACTCAGCGCCTGCCTTTCGCGACATATGGGAGGGAAATGTTCGCGACGCCCGCCGAAACTGTCGCGGTTCGCGCGTCGCTCGCGCGCGCGTCTGCCCATTTGTACGCTCTTTGAATAATACGCTTGATTCCTAGGCGCCAAGTCATCGCTAATTGCATATTTTCACTCATGGTTACGAACGCGTCACTTTCGACGGTGTCCAAATCCGCCTTGGCGGTTGTCGGAAAGCTCAAAAGCGCGGTGGCCGCCGCGTCTCGAATGGCTTCAAACGTCTCCAACTCCTCCTCTGCGCCTAGAGCACCTCCTCGACGGGCTATATCGCGCAGATACTTTTCATTTTGTCGTGGACGCTTCATTGCGATAGCGATGCGCACATCAGCCAAGTCATTCCACGCGAAACCACCGACAAAAACTTTGAGCGGCGTGGAATCTGCGTCGCTCACTCGGACGTCGAGCACGTACGCGTCCTGCGGATTTTCATCCGGTGCAAGCGTAAAACCATACAGTTCCAGCAACTCTAGATTTGTGTATTCTCCGTAGCAAACGAATATTTCCTCGCCCGCGCGAACACCGCGACGGCCTTGTGGCTGCGCGGCGGAACGAAACGTAAATCCCACGCCTTCGACATACGCGCCGTCGCCTGGTATCGGTGCGTCATCATCAGCATCCCTCGAGCGCTCAGTTTCGGTGGTGTCTTCTCGCGCATCAAACATGGGTGCGCCATGCACGTCCAATAGCACTGGCGGATCGTGAGGGGCATAGTTGAACATGTCTCCCATCGGCGTCAACGCGCCCGCTCGATGAAACGGCACGGACACCGCTCGAGAACTCACGGTATCCCGTGCCCACACGTAAGCCGCACGCGCGTCGTGCTCAGATGCGACAGAATCGCCAAGTATCTCACGCACGGTCGTCTTCACTCGCTCGTACGCACGCTCCATGTCTTGCTTTCGTTCGCACGCCAAAACCGTCGCTCGAGCGTCTTGTAAAGCAGCCATCTCCTCTTCGCTCCACGAATGCAACAGATTGTACGACTTTGGCATTGACTCGATGTATGCGTGAAATTCACCTCGCACGCCTCGCGCTTTATGCCTCAGCAGTTCCAGCGCGAGTTCATCCTGGGCGTACGCGTCGTCCCGACTGCCGCCGCAGCCGTCGGCGGTGTCGGCGGCGGCGCGCCGCACCGCAATCATCGCTCGCTCGGGTATCGTAATCAACTCCACCATCGCACCAGCGTCGACGTCTTGCGTGGCAAATACCCCGCGGTGGCTTCCGTGATCGCCGCCGCGCACGGCGTCGACGCAGCGCACGTCCACTCCCGGCGCCACGCGCACGCCCACCGAACGCGACCACGCGCGCACGTCTTCGAGCGCACGCGACGCCGCGCGTAACGCCGCCGCCGCCGCCGCCGCCGCCGCCGCCGACGGCGTATCATCACCGTCGCATCCGCGTCCGCTCGCCGCCGCCGGCGTCATCGTCGCCACGTCGCACAGTCGCGACGACGTCGTCATTCGGTGACGCGCGCGTAGATTTGTAGACGCGTGTCCATGTCCACCGCAGCTTCGCCCAATGGTGGGATGACGACGGGCGGCGGCGGTGGTGGTGGTGGTAAGAAACCGTCCGTGCAAGGTGGGTTGATGTCCACCGCGCACGCCCCGAGTCCGTCGGCGCAGGAGGTGAAGAAGTTTACGCAGATTTGTCCAAAGTGTAACACGCACACGCCAATCGTGGAAGATCACGCGAGCGGGGATTTGATTTGCACCGAGTGTGGGTTGGTGATTGAGCAGCGTATTATTGATGAGTGTTCGGAGTGGCGTACGTTCGGGGATGGCGATAAGAATGGGGCAGACCCGAGCCGTACGGTGGGGGCGACAAACGTCATGCTCACGGGTGGAGGATTGAGCACAACCATCGGGCGGAACCCGGATGGAACGTATAATAGCACGCTGTCGAGATTACATAACCGTGGGATGAATCCAGATAAGGTGCTTATTAACGCCTTTCATTCCATCGGGGAGTTTGCGGATGCCATGGGGATGAACAGAGTGGTGAAGGATAGCGCGTGCGACTTGTATCGCATGGTGACGCAAGCGCACTCGACGCTGGGGAAATCGAACGCTGCAATGTATGCGGCGTGCTTGTACATCGCAGCGCGACAAGAGGGGATGACGCGTACGTTTAAAGAAATCTGTGGCGCCGCGCAAGGGACGACAGTGAAGGAGATTGGTCGATGCTACAAGTTTATTCTCAAGGTTTGCGACGGGTTGAACACGCAAATGATGGAACAAATGATCACGCCAGAGATGCTTACTAATCGCTTCTGCGGTAACCTCGGGTTGGCCAACATGGAGTTTATCAAGTTATGCTCGCATATTATCCAAACGTTTCGAAATTTGCGAATTTCAGAAGGCCACAAGAGTGAAAAACAACCCGCGTCTGTGGCGGCGGCGGCGATTTTTACCGCCGCAGTCGTGAAAGGTTTGAATCAAGACAAGGCTAGCTTGTTTAGAATTTCAGAGGTGAGTGGGATGGCAGAAGTGACGATTAAAACTTCGTTTTTCGACATGGTGCCTTATGCGTCCAAGCTTTTGCCTCCAGCGTTGCAAGACAAGTTGGCTGGTTTGTTAGCAGAGGCTGAAAGAATGCGCGCGGGGTCAACCATGGCGTTGCCTTCGCACGCGTCGAAGAGTAACTTCCAAGCTGCGGGAGCGGTGCCGATGTTAACTTTTGACGCCCCGATCGACTTGCCAGGGGATGTGAAGATTGAGGTCAAGGAAGAACTTTGAAAAGAGAGCAGAGCGCGCGTGTAAAAACATTTCGACAGTCAACCATCACATGAAATATAAATAGTGGAATCAAATAACAACTAAAGCTCAGTCTTGGGCAAGTTGAGACGCTCGCGGAAGTCCGCAACCATCTTAGGGAGACCATCTCTCAGCTCCACCTTGGGCTCCCAGCCTAACGTAGTCTTCGCCTTGGTAATATCGGGGCGGCGACGACCCGGATCATCCATCGTGTTTTCCTTGTAGACGATTTTCGCGTTTGGATTCACAACCTCCTTGACAACCTCGGCGAGCTCAAGCATGGTGAATTCGCCAGGGTTACCAATGTTCACCGGTCCGATCTCTTTTTCATTGTCCATGAGCGCCATCAATCCGGCCACGAGATCGTCGACGTATTGGAACGAACGCGTTTGCTTGCCGTCGCCATAAATCGTCATCGGCTCGCCGCGCAGCGCTTGAGAAACAAAGTTGGACACGACGCGACCATCTTCGAGGGCCATACGGGGGCCATACGTGTTGAAGATGCGTGCAATTCTGATATCAACACCCTCTTGGCGGTGATAATCAAAGCACAACGTTTCAGCCACGCGCTTCCCTTCGTCGTAGCACGAGCGTACGCCGATGGGGTTGACGTTGCCCCAGTATTCCTCCTTTTGAGGGTGCTGCAACGGATCACCATACACCTCGGACGTAGACGTGAGCAACATACGCGCGCCAACACGCTTCGCCAAGCCAAGCATGTTCAACGTACCCATGACGGACGTCTTAATCGTCTTCACAGGGTTGTGTTTGTAGTGCACCGGGGACGCCGGGCACGCGAGGTGGTAAATTTGATCCACCTCGACGAGCATAGGCTCCACGACATCGTGTCGAATGAGCTCAAAGAATGGATTTTGCAAGTGGTGCATGATGTTTTCTTTGCGCCCGGTGAAAAAGTTATCCGCAACGATGACAATGTTCCCGCGCTCCATCAATCGGTCAACCAAGTGCGAGCCGACGAAACCGGCGCCGCCGGTGACGAGCACGCGCAAACGCGTCGCCTTGGGAATCGGCACCGGTAAATTCTTCACCATCGACCCGCGTCCGAGAGGCTCACCGTCGGCAAATTCTTTGGTATTAGAAGACGTTTCTTCGTCCCCACCTCGTCGCGTCGTCGTGAGAGACGCGGCGGCGCCTTCTTTCGCGGATGTCGCCCACGCATCCTTGACGGGTTGCGTATCCGCCACCGCCGCGCCGTTCTCCATGTCCATCTCCTTCGCCGCATCACTCGCATCTTTCGCATGCGCCGCCTTGTCGTCAAACATACCAATCTCCGCAACCGACGTCTTCATCGCCGACGTCGTCGTCGTCGTCGTCGTCGTCGTCGCCGCGCGCGCCGTCGCCTCGCGTTCCTCCTCCATCACCTGTCGCCCCGCGCGTTCGAACGCCCCGACACCACCGCCATTCTCGGGTCCAGTGCGCACAGCATTCGTCCCTGACACTAAAAACCCAATCGCTAACACGCACAACACCCCGAGCGTTCGCGCGCGGTGTCGCCTCGTGCCGCACATCGCCACCATCATCGCGCGCGCGATCTTCCCCGACGTCGTCGTCGTCGTCGCGTGCGTCGTCGCGTGCGTCGTCGTCGCGTGTGTGTGTGTGTGCGTCGTCGCGTGTGTGTGTGCGTGTGTGTGCGTCGACCCTTTCGTCGTGCTCACGCGCGCGTGTGGCATGCGACGTGTGCGCGTGTGCGGCTCACCCACGCGCGCGTGACGATGGGACGATGGATGGACGATGGATGGATG
>Ga0181558_10003590_pt1 | contig 14236 bp, 10 predicted proteins | sample 011ome_22_FD_133754 | JGI IMG/M metagenome (GOLD analysis project Ga0181558, IMG submission 133754) | Coastal salt marsh microbial communities from the Groves Creek Marsh, Skidaway Island, Georgia - 011507BT metaG (megahit assembly) | ecosystem: Environmental > Aquatic > Marine > Intertidal...
AAAACATTTGTGGAAGAATTTATTGCCAGAACTGGGAGCAAAAATGGGATTAATTGAACCTGGGTATTCTCCTTTAGCGGGTATGAATGCTGTAGAAATTGATGCTGTTCTTGCTTCAGGAATTTATACGGGGAAGCCAATAGTTAGTGAAGCTGAATGGCAGCAACTTAAATCATATATTATAGAAAACGCACCTGATTCTATTTCTAAATATCAGCGTGAAGCGCATAAATTTGAGCCACTTGATCAATTCGTTACCAAGAAAATTAATGTGGATCAACGACCTGGAAGTTTTATCACGTTCCTATCTTATATAGAGGATGAATTATATTATTCGGACCTATTTGGAGGCTTATATACGTATGATTTTAACTTAAATAAAAGCACCCTGTATAAGCAATTTAAAAGCCCCATTGTTTGGTATGAAAAATTAGCAAATGATGTTGAGGTTTTTACTGAAATAGGAAAGCTTGATCCTTCAGAACAAAAGTTAGGAGCTATTTGGGTCAAAGATAAAGAGGAACACGAACAGAAGATTGCTTCACCCATTCATAGGCCTGTTCATAGTTTGTCAAAAGACTTAAATAATGATGGAAATTTACAATATGTTATCGCTGAGTTTGGACATCTTACAGGGTCAATTAATTTAATTAATTCTAAAAACAACGAACAGTTACTGCTCTGGCCAAAACCAGGAGGTATTTTGACAAAGACGTGTGATCTAAACAATGACGGTTTATTAGATTTAGTAAGTTTAGTAGCGCAAGGTGATGAGGCAATAATGGGCTTTATACAAGAAGAAAATGGAAATTTTTACCCTGAATATCTTGTTAGATATCCACCAAATTATGGTTCAAGTTGGTTTGAATTGGTTGATTTTGATGCTGATGGTGATCTGGATCTAATTACGGTGCATGGAGATAATGCTGATAAGACGTATACTCAAAAACCTTATCACGGTATGAGAATATCATTAAATGATGGGAACGGTCATTTTGAAGAATCATTTTTTTATCAACTTAATGGTGCTACAAGAGTGCTTGCTGAGGATTTTGATCAAGACAATGATATTGATATTGCGTTGATATCTACATTTCCAGATTATGAAAATGAACCAGAAATGGCTTTTGTTTATTTAGAAAATTTAGGAGGCTATCAATTCAAAGAAAGAATCATTGAAGAAGTAGACCTGGGACGTTGGTTTTTGCTAGAAAAGGGGGATGTTGATAAGGATGGTGATATTGATCTATTGGTAAGTTCCTTTACCTATGTATTTAGTCCAGTCCCTGATACTTTTACTGAATTGTGGAAAAAAAGCACTACTGATTTACTCGTGCTTGAAAACCAATTAGTTAAATGAGAGAGTAAGAAGAGTTTTAAGTAGCTGCACTACTACAGTTGTAGGAATGCTAGCTTTAGGAGCTTTAGCTATTTTTAGCGGATATCACAATGATGGAATACTTGTTTTTTCTTTAAAAAGAATAGGTATAAAAAAGTCTTATATCAAGAGGACTTCCTGGAGTAAAGTGAATTTCTTCAACAGCGTTAACTTCATTTAGTAACCTAGATTCAGTAGCAAATTGTGTTTCATTCCACTCTGAATTTAGCAAGTTAAACAGTTGAATTCCATAACTTGATTTTTTATTCTTAATTCCAAAATTACTATTAACAATTGAATAGCCAGAAGCAACAATACTGTTGTCTTCATTGGCAGGTCGATCTGCAATATGCCTAACCTCTAATTGACTAAAAAACCCTTGTTTATTATTCCAATTGACGTTAAATACTGAGGTTAAACGTGGGGCTAATGGAATATAGTTGGCTCCCTTTGCTTCGTTTTTAAACCGAGGGTCAGTGGTGTTGAATGAAAAATTCCATTGCAAATTTGATGAAATTTGTTGTTGTAAACTGATATCAACTCCTCTTCGAATAGAAGCTCCTTTGGCTTCAACGACTCCAGCATCACCTACATATACAAATTCTTGATTCATTTGAAGTTGCCAAAGAGCGAGGTGCCAATCTATTGAAGCTAGCGTTCCATTAAAACCAACATCAATTCCATAAGCACTGGGAAGTAAGGAGTTCAATTCATTACTTAATAGTGCTCGAGTATCATTAGAATGAAACCCTTTACCAATATTGAAAAATCCAGTTAAGGTATCACTTAATAGATAGGATACTTTTAGTTTAGGACTCCATGTGTTTAAATCAATTGAATTAAGTTCATAGGTGTTGTTTTGATCTCTATAGGTATGTTGAAATTCATCCCATCTCAAACTTACATTGATATCCCAATTCTTATTGGTAAACTCATAATGATGAAAAGTCCCCCATTGACGTTCATTTACCTTTCCAAATTGAATGTTTTGAAGCACCTTAGTTCGATTCAAGGTATGTGCTAATAGAAGGTCGTCGATTAAATCTGCTCTTACTTGAATGCCATGTTCGTGTTTTAAAATCCAATCATTGAGTTGTTTTTTGATGGTTACTTCTTGAGTAATTCCCCAAGTTGTTCTATTTTCTGCTTGATGTATTTGATCTCCGTTGATAGGATCCTCCAGAAAAAAGGTAAAATTAGAAAAGAGACTAAATTTATTTTTAATACCATAAACTTGACTAGTCCAGGTGGTATTTTTATTGACGAATTGATCCCATTTAAAATTGAATTGAGAACGACTAGTAGTCCCACCTTCCTTGTCATCGATAGCTCCAAAACGTGTAATGATCCCTTGTCTTATAGCGCGCATAGGTAGTTGTCCTGAAGCATCCCAACTACTTGTGAAATGATTAGCTGTTAGTTTCAAAGTTGCCTGCTCATAGGTTCTGTTCCAGGAAGCCATCGCATTGATTCGTTGAAAATTTTGGGGGCTTTCAAAGGGGCCATCTCGCTCTAACGCTTCAAATGCAAACCAACTCTCCGCTTGTTTGGAGCTGAGATCCCAAATACTCAACACGCGATGCGTATTAAAGGATCCAATTTCAAATTTGACGAGATGCTGATCAAATGAATTTTTGCTTTGGAAATCAACGGCTCCTGCAGTAGCAAAATTAATTGAATGAAAAGAGTAGGGCCCTTTTTCAAAATCAATAATTTCAACGGTTTCAGGGATCACATAATGTAAATCAGCATATCCTTGACCATGCGCATGTGATACCATATTAACAGGAACTCCATCTACATTGATAGCAATATCTGTTCCGTGATCTAAATCAAAACCTCTAAGAAATAATTGTTCCGCTTTACCACCTCCAGCGTGTTGACCTATCCATAGTCCGGGTAGGGTCTGAAGCACATCCTGAGCAGAAATTACTTGTCTGTTTTTAAATGATTCTTGGGCTATTTTATTTAACCAATTAACTTCTGGAGTTAAAACAACTTCGTTTAGTGAATAAACAGGGATCGTATCATTTTGTTCTTGGGACCAACTAAAAAAGATTGATATACTAAAAATAATAAGAGTGATTTTATACTGGCACATGGTCTATAGATGTCAATAAGCACCAAAAGTAGTAAAAAGGTATTGTTTTTATAACTCTATATTGCTTCAAGGCGAGTTATAAGGTATGAAAAAAACACGTGTAGTCCATCTTATGGTATCCAATGGGTGTTAGGGTTACTTAGAGTTATTTTACGAAAGTCGTCGATTTACCCTACGGGTTGTGAGATGGCTTTTAGTACTATAGGTGAATCTTCAGATTAGGGATTGACCTCTAGCACTACATTATCAATATAAGCATCTACTTGGCATCCTGAGGCGCCTCCACATACGGATTCAATCAAAAATGATATTCCCCCAGTTACAACGGAATTCGCAGGGATTTCAAAAGTTTGACTGTAGGTCGACCAAGTGTCTAAGAGCATCGGTCTTGGTTCAAAAATGTGTGTAATTGGACTACCTAATTCTCCTTCTGCTCTTTCTACAAAAAGAATTAAATTCACCATTCCTCCTTCTCCAGTTACTGTTCCCAAATGGTCAAAGTTTATTTGAATTCGGTCTCCCGGTTGAATCACTCCAATTCCAATACGTTCTTTTTTAATTGCAGGATTACTCGATCCATTAGTGGAAATTTTTACTGAATTTGAACCTTTTCCATTACTAAGAGAAGTATCTATTGATACGGTTCCCCCATTGGTAAAAAACAGCCAATGGTCTTCCCCTTGTTCAAAGTCTCCATTGCGTATAAAGCTATCTTCTAACAGCGTTGTTTCCTCCTCATTTTTAGAACAAGCTAAAAACATAAAAGAGCATAAAAGAAGAACAGCAGGGGTTATTTTTAAGTACATAATTAAAGGTTAAGTTAGCTTAGTTAATGAGGAATTTTACATCGATTTTGTAAGGTAGGTATTAAATAGGTAGCATCGCTTCTTTATTATTTTTATTTATTTTAAAAGAGTTGATTTACTTCAACCACATAACATCATTGTTATCAGCTTTTAAAGAGGCTAGTGCTAGAACATCATGTAATTACTAGTAGTCGAATCGATGGTTTGAATAGTACAAAAGTCCCTGTAAATCAAAAATAAATTACTAAAAGTTCATGTAACCTTTGCGTATCATAAAATAATATGTTACGTTTGCGTTACATAACTATAAAAAATCACAATGGAAGTACAACTTATTATACCAATCGTTGGTATGTTAACCGGAATGATTATTCCAATTGCTGTATTCATATGGCAATACAAAGATGCTAAAGGCAAAAGAGAGGCTGTTATCGAAATTTCTAAAAATTTAGATGATCCATCAAAAGTAGAACAACTACTTCATATTTTTGAAGAACGCAAGAAACAACCTATCGACTATCGAAGAGGTGGAGTTATTACTGTTTTTGTTGGTTTAGGACTCTTTTTTCTTGGTTATTATTTTCTAGGAGCTATCTTAAAGGGGACAGGAGCTTTAGTTGGATTGATAGGTGTAGGAGTATTGATTGCTGGTTATCTCTATCCAAATACCAGTGAAGAATTAACAAATGCAGTTGAAGATTTTGAAAAGAACTAATTATGGGTAAAAACCATAAAAAACTATTAAATAATTTAGAAGACCTTAGAAAAGCCTCCGGGTTAACTCAACAAGAATTATCGGTAAAAGCAGAGGTGTCTCGAAAGAGTATCAATGCTATCGAAAATGGAGTTTATGTGCCCTCAACTGTTTTAGCTTTAAAAATTTCAAAAACTCTGAATTGTACGGTAGAGGAAATTTTTAAACTTCCTTCTTAAGGATTACAAGCCGAATTAAATTCATTAAAAGAGATCATTTTTGATCTCTTTTCTAGTTTATAGTGGTTAGCTATGGATTAATTAGATATATATTCTCTAATTACTTAACACAGGTTGCAGGTGCTTCTCGTATCTTTGTATACAAATACTATTTCATGAAGTCAATCGATACAACTACAGTTACTCAAAGCTTTCCTGTGCTTGGAATGTCTTGTGCAGTATGTGCTAGTAGTGCTCAAAATGTCGTTTCACATCAAGAAGGAGTGGTCAAGGCTCAAGTAAATTTTGCTACCGGGAATCTAACGGTAGAATACCTACCAGCAGTCACTAACGCTCCTACGCTTCAAAAAGCAGTTCAAGAAGTAGGTTATGATCTATTGATCACTGATCAAAACAACGAACAAGAGGTTCTTAAGGAGCTTCAAGACCATAAGTTAAAACAACTTCAATCGAAAACAATAGGAGCAGTAGTGTTGTCCTTGCCTGTAGTCATTATAGGAATGTTCTTTATGAACATGCCCTATGCCAATCAACTGATGTTTCTATGTGCAACACCAGTGGTCATGTGGTTGGGTAGAGACTTCTTTATAGGGGCTTGGAAACAAGCCAAGCACCGCTCAGCTAATATGGATACTTTAGTGAGCTTAAGTACTGGAATTGCTTATTTGTTTAGTGTATTTACTATGGTAAATCCCGAATTTTGGGAATCAAGAGGGTTAGAAGCGCATGTCTACTTTGAAGCTGCATCCGTAGTGATCACGTTTATTCTTTTAGGTAAATTATTAGAAGAAAAAGCCAAAAGTAATACCTCTTCTGCCTTAAAAAAATTAATAGGGTTACAACCAAAATCCGTTACCGTTATTTTGGATGATGGTACAGAACAACTAAAGGAAATCAATCAGGTAACTCCTGGGGATGTTATGGTAGTTAAACCTGGTGAAAAAATTGCAGTTGATGGTAGGGTGCTTACTGGAAGTTCTTATGTGGATGAAAGTATGTTGAGTGGTGAACCAATTCCTGTAGTGAAAAATGAGTCCGATACGGTATATGCTGGTACCATAAACCAAAAAGGAAGTTTTCAATATAAAGCCATTAAGGTTGGTAAAGACACCATGCTTGCGCACATCATTAAAATGGTACAAGAGGCTCAAGGAAGTAAAGCTCCTGTTCAAAAGTTGGTCGATAAAATTGCAGGTATATTTGTTCCTACAGTAATGGGATTAGCGATGCTTACCTTTTTTTCATGGTTCATATTAGGTGGTGAAAACGGAGTAGTTCAAGGCTTATTAGCGTCCATAACCGTACTTGTTATTGCTTGTCCATGTGCCCTAGGGCTCGCTACTCCTACAGCTATTATGGTGGGTATAGGTAAAGGAGCAGAACAAGGTATTTTAATCAAAGATGCGGAAAGTCTTGAACGAACTAAAAAGGTAACAGCAATTGTATTGGATAAAACCGGTACACTAACTAAAGGGACCCCTCAGGTAACAGCTATTCACTGGTTAACTAATGATGATGCTATAAAGGGAATTCTTTTAAGCATAGAAAAGCAATCAGAACATCCTTTGGCGGAAGCTGTAGTAAAACAGTTAACAGGTGTAGTAGCCAGTTCTGTTACAGATTTTCAAAGTATTACTGGAAAAGGAGTGAAGGCAAATTATAATGATCAAACCTATTTTGTGGGGTCTAAAAAATTAGTACTTGAAAATAAGATTAGTATTGATCAAGAGCTTCAGCAAATGGCCGATCAATGGAGTATGCAAGCGAATACCGTAATTTGGTTTACGGATTCTAAACAAGCCCTGGCCGTACTAGCAATTACTGATCAAATCAAAGAGACATCCATAACTGCCATAAACGAATTACAACGAATGGGTATTGCTCTTTATATGCTTACAGGGGATCAGCAAGCAACAGCAACAGCCATTGCAAATCAAGTAGGTATTCCACATTTTAAAGCAGAGGTTTTACCCCAACAAAAAGCTGATTTTGTGAGGCAATTACAAGAGGAAGGATCCATTGTAGCGATGGTTGGAGATGGTATTAATGATAGTGCAGCGCTAGCCACAGCGGATGTGAGTATTGCTATGGGAAAGGGATCGGATATTGCGATCGATGTCGCTAAAATGACTATTATTTCTTCAGATCTTATGAAGATTCCTCAAGCGATAAAATTATCAAAACAAACAGTAGCAACAATCAAACAGAATCTGTTCTGGGCCTTTGTGTACAATCTTATTGGAATACCAATTGCAGCTGGGATCCTGTATCCGATTAATGGATTTTTGTTGAATCCAATGATTGCAGGTGCTGCTATGGCCCTCAGTAGTGTAAGTGTTGTCACCAATAGTTTGCGATTAAAGTGGAAGAACTAATAAAAAGAACTAGTATGAACCAGAAAGAATTAAAATTCAAAACCAATCTCAATTGTGGAGGTTGTGTATCGAAAGTCAAATTAGAGTTAGACACTACAAACGGTATAGCTCATTGGGAAGTTGATACTGACCATCCCAATAAAATTCTTGTAGTCAATTCAACGGGGATTTCTAAGCAAGAAGTGATTTCAATCATTGAGAAAAAAGGGTTTACGGCAAGCGATATGAGCACCTAATTATCCTTTTATTTTTTAAGCTGTTCCATTTTGTAGCCGGCATTTTTAGCATTAGTATTGAGTTGTAGCGCTCGTTTATAGTTTTCAATCGCTTTTTTCAAAGTCTCCTAGCGTTTCATAGGCTTCAGCTAAACGATCATAGGCATTATAAGAATAGGTTAGCCTCAGCCAATAGGAACGATCTTCATTTAAAACAGTTAAATGTATCGAATACTTGGAGCCAATTAGTAATTGATCTAAAACTTGACAATAGAGCCAGTTAAAGTTCAAAAATGAAAGAACTAGTAGCGGGGTAGGTGTTTTTTCATACGGATGGAATAAATCAATTAAGTACATCTTTAAATGAAATACAGGAGTACTTGTCTGAGGTATTTTGGTAGATTACTTTTAAAGTTAACGTTGTTTTATCATTAAAGTGAGCCGATTTGCTTTATGATTTTATTAACTACTTAAGATTCAATAATGTAGTGTAAATGAGTTGAACTGAAAACAAGTTAAATCTTTTAATACCTTTATACCAAATATAGTTCCAATGAAATCGTTTCGTATCGTTAGTATTCTCTTAATCAACTTAATTAGTGTAGTTTCTTGTCAATTTTTTGAACAGGAAGACTACAAAGAAGTATTAGTGGCCAAACCTATTGTGATGACTAAGGCTGAGTTTAAAGATAGCGCTAAGTCTATTGCTCCACAACCAATGAATGATTCCGGTAAAATATACGCCTACGGTGATTTTATCTTTATCAACGAGCCTTATCAAGGAATCCACGTGATTGATAATAGCGATCCAACAAATCCCTATAAAGTTAGATTTATAAAAATACCTGGATCTATTGACATGTCGATTAAAAATAATTATTTGTTTGCGGATAGTTTAAGTGATATAGTAGTATTAGATATTTCTGATATTAATGCTATTAGACCTGTTGCTCGTCTTGAACAGGTATTGAATGATAATACGCCTTGGCCATTTGAGGCTGATATTGTTGAAAGTGGTAATGTGGACTACACAAGTGAGGTTATAGTTGGGTGGGAATTAGCAACTGAACTCAGAAAAGTAGAAGAAGTTTCATATCAATTGGAGCAGGAAACACTGATGCTATCTGCAGTAGCGGATAATGGAACTGGAGAGGGAGGTTCAATGGCCCGATTTAAAATAGTCGATAATTACCTCTATGTAGTGGATAGTCATAACATCAATGTGTTTGATATTTTAGATTTAGAAGCTCCAAAAAAGAGTTCAACTATATTTGCTGGCTTTGATATTGAAACCATTTTTAATAGAGGCGATGAATTATTTTTAGGCAGTAAAAGTGGAATGTATATCTATGATATTACTCATCCAGAAACACCTTCGTTTATTTCAGAATTTCAGCATGGAACGGCCTGTGATCCAGTAGTTGTAGATGATCAATATGCCTATGTAACTTTAAGAGGAGGAAATGAATGTGGGGCAACAGAAAGTGGTTTATTTATTATTGATATTACCGATATGAAAAACCCCATTCAAGTTGCTCAATACGAATTAGATGGACCTTATGGATTAGGAATTAAGGATCACATGCTTTTTGTATGCGATGGATCTTCTGGTTTAAAAGTGTATGATAAGAGCGATGTACTTGATTTAAAATCTATGGGTCATTATAAAGACATTCTCACCTATGATGTGATTCCTCTTGAATCTCATTTATTGATGATTGGAGATAAAATACTTCATCAATATTCCTATAACGATCAAGGAGTTAGCTTGATGAGTTCTTTTAAATTAACCGATTAATAATAATGAAAGGATTGAATTTTCAAGGAAAGCTGTAATACTTGCTAATTCTAAAACAAATCTCATGAATAGTACAACAAATCAATTCCCAATCGATGCTGTTATTACCTGGGTGGATGGAACTGATCCTAGTTTTTTAAAAAGGAAAAGTAAGTATGCTGATCAATCCAATATGGAATCGATTAATCCTACTCGTTTTAATGAAGTGGGAGAATTAAATTTTGTTGTTAAATCAATTTTTAAGTATGCTCCCTTTATTCGTAACATAGTTATTTTAACTGATGCGCAAACTCCAGAGATCATCAATGCCTCAAAAAATTGGTCTAAGTACTACCAAAATAAAATCCAATTAGTAGACCATAAAGAAGTATTTAGAGATCACATAGACGTATTGCCCACGTTTAATAGTCTCTCCATAGAAGCCATGCTCTACAAGATAAAAGGGTTGTCTGAGCATTTTATTTATTTTAATGATGATGTGTTTTTGATAAAACCAACCACAATAGAGGATTGGTTTGTCGATGGCCTTCCTGTCATCAGAGGAAAATGGGAGCCCTTACCACACCGATTGTGGTACAAGAAAATAGATTATTGGTTCAATCCTTCTAAATTAAAACGTTTTGGATATAAACGGCTACAAGCTTATGCAGCACAATTAGCAGGTTATACTAAGCGCTATTTTAGAATGTATCATCATCCAAGAGCGTTGTTAAAATCTCAGTTTGAAACTTATTTTGATCATCAACCACATCTTCTTAAAAAGCAAATAAGTTATCGGTTTCGATCACCAGAACAATTCAATCCCTATGGATTAATCTTACATGCAAGTTTATTAAACAAACAGGCAATTACCTCCTCAAAATTGCAGCTATCTGAAGTGACCTATTCTTTAAAAAAGAATCCCAAAAGAGTCTACAGAAAATTAGTAAAAGCAGCTGCAGATTCAACAATTCTCTTTTTAAACCTACAAAGTCTAGATCTTTTAGAAGCATCTGAATTACATAAAGTAATCAATGAATTAGACGTGCTTACCCAAATGGATTTGACCGCCACCCCTACTAATGTTTAAAAACAGGGTATAAATTACTAACTTGACACATGATTAAATCTTTTTTACCACTTTTTTTTATTGTTCTATCCGCTGTAGTTTATAGTCAGCAGCAGACAGGAAGTTTTGAGTTTGAACCCACTATTTTTAATGAAAATGAAGCAGTTACCGTTACCGTGTCAGGGGTTGATGCTTCTTCTTGGGGTGTCAGTGACCTTTATATCTGGTCGTGGTTTTTTGATTCGGAAGGTAATGTAGGTACAAGTGATGTAAATTGGAATGGAGAATGGAACAATTCTAACGAAGGAATGAAGATGACCAATAATGAAGATGGAACCTACTCTTTTAGTTTTACGCCTACCACATTATATCAAACCACAGGAATTTCAAAAATTGGAGTTCTTGCTAAAGCAAAGGATGGATCGGGAGATAAAAAGACGCAAGATTATTTAATTGATGTGGGTCGATTTAGTCTTTCAGTTAGTAGTCCAACAAATTCTAATGTTCTCATCAGTTCTGGAGATACAATTCAGCTAACAGCAAACACTGGCAGTATTCTAGCCAATTTTGAACTCTATAAGGGGACAAGTATGATTAATAGTACTGTTAATGCGACAACCTATAGTTATTCCATTGCCTCTATAACTCAAGGAGGAACGTATACCCTTAAAGCCATTGATGCCTCAGATTCTACCAGTTATCAGGAGTATAGTTTTACAGTGTCCATTAAACCTGATGTAGTACAAGTAGCCTTACCAGAGGGCTATGTCGATGGTATTAATAGAGATCAAAACAACAAGTACAGTTTAGTACTCTATGCACCACATAAGAGTTTTGTGTACGTCATAGGTGATTTTAATGATTGGGAGCAAAACGATGCGTATTTAATGAAGTATGATGCTGATAAAAATAGGTTTTGGTTGGATTTAGAACAGTTGGATCCTAATTCAGAATATACTTATCAGTATTTTATTGATGGAGCTATGAAATTAGCGGATCCTTATTCGGAAGTGATCTTAGATCCTTGGAATGATCAGTACCTATCCACTACTACTTATCCCAACCTCAAAGCGTATCCATCAAAAGCTTCCGGTGCTGTCTCTTTATTGAGTAATGAGTCTAAGGATTACAGTTGGAACGTGGGTGATTTTACAGCTCCAAAAAAAGAAGATTTAATTATATATGAAGTCCTGCTCAGAGATTTTGATACTGCACATTCCTTTGATGTACTCAAGTCAAAATTAGACTATTTAGAAGAGTTGGGAATCAATGCAATTGAACTCATGCCGGTCAATGAATTTGATGGTAATGAAAGTTGGGGCTATAACCCTTCGTTTCATATGGCATTGGATAAGTATTATGGGACACGAACAGCCTTTAAACAACTCATCGATGCGGCTCATCAACGAGGTATAGCGGTGATTATTGATGTGGTGTATAATCATGCTACTGCGCAGCATCCTTACTTTAGAATGTGGAATACCAAACCTGATGGTTATGATGGTGCTCCTACTTCAGAAAACCCGTTCTTTCAAATCTCACCCATCAGTCAATCTTACTTAAATTATTTTAACGATATCAATCATAATTCCGCAGCAGTCAAGGATTATTTAAAGCGCATCAACACCTATTGGATAGAAGAATTTAAGATTGATGGATTTCGATTTGATTTAACGAAAGGTTTTACCAATGTAGCTAACGCAGAACAGTACTTATCTTCAAGAGTCAACTACTTAAAGTCTTTAGCAGATGATATATGGAGGGTTGATTCTGATGCCTATGTAATTTTTGAGCATTTTCAAAATGATGAAGAAAAAGAGTTTTCTGCCCATGGAATCATGAGTTGGGGAGAAGAATTTTATGCGTATTCTGAAGCTCAAATGGGCTATGATTCCGATTTATCTGGCGCCTATTTTAAAAATAGAGGCTTTTCAAATCCAACGTTAGTGAGTTTTATGGAAAGTCATGATAAGGATCGAGTGATGTATAAAAACCTCACCTTTGGAAATTCTAATGAGGATTATTCGGTTAGAAACCTTCAAACGGCTCTTGAACGCACTAAACTTGCGGCTCCATTTTTATTTCTATTACCCGGTCCTAAAATGCTCTGGCAATTTGGAGAACTTGGCTATGATACTTCTATTTTTGCGTGTAGTGATGGTACCGTTCCTGATCCCTATGGAGAGGGTTCTTGTAAACTTGGCAACAAACCATCTGCCTGGGAAGATCAATTGAACTATAACACCGACCCTTACCGTCAAAATGTATATCAGTCATGGGCACGTATCATTAAGCTCAAAAAAGAAGAGGCTATTTTTAATACCATTCCTGAAACTTTAGATGTGAAAGATGCTACTCTTAAACGCATCACATTTGTTGATCCTTCAGCACCATCCGGAGAACTTTCAAAAGTGCTAGTTATTGGCAATTTTGATCTGATTCCTAGAAAAACGACTCTTTCTTTTGAGTCTAACGACTCTTGGTATGATTTAATTAAAAATAACGCTATAATACCGATTGCAGGGAATAAACTAGAACTCAATCTAGCGCCGGGTCAATATGTAGTAATCGGGAATCAACCCACGACACTTGCTGATGGTAATCAACAAGATAATTGCCCATATTCTGATGATCCAGATCAAACAGATTCGGATAACGATGGTTTAGGTGATGTATGTGATGATGACGATGATAATGATGGGGTGTTGGATAGTTATGATGCCTGCCCTAATACACCATTAGGAACTTTGGTTAATACCAGTGGATGTGAGGTGTTTAGTTTATACCAAGGGACTTTTAGTGTAAAGGCGATTGCCTCTACCTGTATTGATGCAAATAATGGCGCAATATGGATTACTGCATCAAATTCAAATTACGATTATACGATCAGTGTAACTGGACAGGCTCGTATAACAATGAATGAGCAATTAGGATATGCCACTCAACTTTCCAATCTATCGGCCGGCACCTACGATGTGTGCTTCACAGTGGAAGGACAAGATAACTATCAGCAGTGTTATAGTGTACAGATAGGAGAACCACAGCCCTTATCAGCAAGTTCAAAGGTGAATTACTCGAGTAAAACAGTAAACCTGTCTATGAGCGGCTCTGAGCTTTATACGGTGACAGTGAATGGGAAATCAATAGTAACTACTGATTCATCAATCAACCTAGATCTCAAAGCGGGAATGAACACTATTGAAATCGCTACAGACTTAGACTGTCAGGGAAGCTACTTTGAAGAGATCTTTGTCTCTGAAGAAGTACTGGCTTATCCGAATCCAACAATAGACTGGGTACAGCTTTATGTAGGAGGCGTGGATACCACCACTACCATGATACTTAGTGATGTAAGTGGTTACCAATACATTGTAAAAGAAGTAGCGATTCCTCAGAACCGAGTGATTGAACTTAACCTCTCGGACTACCCCACAGGGATGTACTTCATTAGACTCAGTGGAGCAACAGTACAATCGAATTTAAAAGTAATTAAAGAATAAAATGGCAATCACTATGAGAACAACTAAAACGACCTACGGCTCTGCTATTATTCAATTACTAAGCATTGGACTTATAGCCCTT
>Ga0181558_10003602_pt1 | contig 14210 bp, 7 predicted proteins | sample 011ome_22_FD_133754 | JGI IMG/M metagenome (GOLD analysis project Ga0181558, IMG submission 133754) | Coastal salt marsh microbial communities from the Groves Creek Marsh, Skidaway Island, Georgia - 011507BT metaG (megahit assembly) | ecosystem: Environmental > Aquatic > Marine > Intertidal zone...
AAACCCATCGTGCGTGTCGAGCGTGGAGTGGAGTGACGCGAGACGACGCTGCTCGTCGCGGAAATCAATGGCTCACGTCAATCCAGAGTTCCCGAAAATGGGACAGTGGCAAACAGTCAGGCGGAAAAAGCCCGTCGGCTAGAATCGACGCCTATCGGAAGGCGAGCGAATCGAGAGTTTTCGCGTCGTTGGTGTTTTCGGCGAGCGCGCGCGTCTCCGTCACTCTCAGCGCCGCCGCGCCCCACCACGGTCGCCATGTCCCTCGCGGAGGGGCAGAAGGCGCTCCAGACGTTCAACGAGTGGTGCGACGCCCAGGGCATCGAGTACGACAGAGAGGTACGTCGCGTGTCGCGCGTGTTCCGCGACGCCACGCACCGCCGCTCGCGCGATGGCTTTTCGTCGGCGGTCCCCGGCGTCGTCCCCGCTCACCTCTCCGCTCACCTCCCTCGTCTCCCTCCACCCCATCGTCCCCGCGCGCTCAGGCGCTGGAGATTCGCGCGTTCGTGGACGGCTCCTCCGCGAACCAGAACCGGTACCACTACGCCGTGTTCGCGCGGCGAGACATCGCGGACGGCGACGTGGTGGTTCGGTCCATCCCGAAGCGCGCCTGCCTCAGCGCGCGAACGTCGTCGTGCGCGCCGCAGCTCCGGGCGGAGCGGCTCGGCGGGGGCCTCGCGCTGAACATCGCCATCATGCACGAGCGGTCGTTAGGGGAACTGAGCGCGTGGCACGGGTACTTCGCCGTGCTCCCCGACCGAGGCGAGCGCACGTTACCGATGTTCTGGCCCGAACGCGCGCTGCGCGCGCTGCGCGGCACGGAGCTCGCCGCGCACGTCGCGGCGGACGCCGTGTCGCTGCGCGAGGATTACGACGAGCACGTCGTCGAGGGGCTGTGCGTGTCGTTCCCGGAGGTGTTCGATCCCGGCCGGTATCGCAGCGCTCGAGGGTTCGAGCTGTACCTCGAAGCCGCGTCGCTGGCGGCTTCGCGCGCGTTTTTCATCGGCGACGTCTTCGGCGAGGCGCTCGTGCCCGTCGCGGACGCGTTCAACCACCGGACGGACGCCGAGAGCGTGCGCGTCTTCGGGGCGGACGCCGAGGCATCCGCGGAGGACTCGGACGAAGAAGAATCAGGTGACAGATCATCGCGATCGAGCGGCGACGCGTCGAGCGCGTCGCTCCCGTCGATCGACCCGTACGACGCGCCGGTAACGGGCGCGCTCGAGATCCACGCGCGCGGCGCGACGCGAGCGGGCGACGAGCTCTTCAACACCTTCGGCAGGCAGAACGACGCGTCTCTGTTGCACAAGTACGGCTTCTGCGAACGAGACAACGCGCACTGCACCGTGGGGCTGGACGTGAAGCTGGTCGAGCGCGCGATCGGCGCCGACGCCGCGCGCACCGCAGCCGAGGCTGTCGGGCTGGACCTCGACGAGGAGGGGTACTTCGAGGTGGCGCCGGACGGCGGCGTCGAGGACGCACTCCTGGCGCTGCTGGCGCGCGCGCGCCGGCGCGAGGGCGAGGAGGACGACCCCACCTCGGAGTCGCCTGAAGTGCGCGCGGCGCTGGCGGACGTGCTGCGGCTGAGGCTTGAGGCGTACGGGGGGGACGCGCGTTTGGACCGAGGCGCGCAAGCGGAGCGGACGACTGACCACACTGACGGTGGAGTCACGAGAGCCGCCGGCGGACGCGCGCCGGCGGGGGGCGGCGCGACGGGCGCGGAAGCCGCCGAGACGCTGCGCGCCGCGGAGATGGCCGTGTTGGCCGCCGCTTTGCGCGCCGCCGAGGGCGAAACGCTTACCGGCGGCGGTAAGCGGAGGAAACGGTAGCGCGCGTGGTGTCGTTGGAGGTTTGATACGTGCGTCTCGGGTGATACGCGTCGGGTGATACGCCGCGAGAGAACACCGAGCGCGCTTTTCGCGAAAAAGGCTTTTTCGTTTCGCGCGTCGCGAGTCGCGTCTACTCGTCGCGCGCCCTCTCTCGATTCCCCTTCCGTCGCGTCACACGACGCTGTACCCGTCGCACACGAGCTTGGACTCACCGAAGAACTTCACGGCGCCGCCGTCGGTGGTACGCGTCACCGTATCCACCTTGACGTCGCAGAGCGTGGCGTTGGAGGAGAAGTCGACGTCGATGGGGAAGAAGTTGTCCCCATCCGTCGCCGGCACCACAAACTCCATGGACCCGTTCCGGTTGCTCTTGTCTATCATCTGCACCTCCCAGTTCAGCACGTGCCTCCGGCTGTCGTAGGTGAAGTCGCCGTCCACCTGGTTCACCCGCGGCGGGTCGCGCAGCGGCGGAAGCGGGATGCTGATCACCACGTTGTGCAGGTCAAACGCGTCCGTCGCCTCGTACTCGATGGACACGAAGCTCTCGCCGCCGCTCACGCTCGGCCAGCAGTTGATGGACAGAGGCACCTTGGACTCGTCGCGCGTCTGGTACCGCCACTTCAGGATGCCCAGCGGCGAGCCCATGGGGAACGGCCGCGCGGGGTCCTTCAGCCCGAGCACGCCCTCCGCGGCGTGCATCGCCTTGTCGATGTTCGGGTGCGTCTTGAACTGGAACCCCTCGTTCGCCCCCGTCGCAACGGCGACGCGGATAAACGCATCCTCCTCGCCCCCTTTGATCTCCAGCATCATCGTGCCCTGCAGCTCCATGCTCTCCAGCCCACCGTCCTTCTTCAGCGAGCACGTGATCTTCTCCTCGATCTGAAGCGACACGCCCTCCCGCGGCACCGACGGCGCGCCCGGGCCCGCCGCCGCCGCGCCCGCGCGGCTGGACGGCTCCAGCTCAACCGCCTCACCCTCCGCGCGCAGGCTCTCCAGGAACTTGTTCTGCTTGCCCTTGCCGCCGAGCACGAGGCCCTTGGAGGGCCCCGCGGGGCGCGACACGGCATCGCGCGCGGACGAGCCTGTCCCGCCGCGCGCGCCCCCGAAGTCGCCCGCGGAGCCGCCGTACCCGCCGGCGCCGCCGCGCGCGTCGAAGCCGTCGTCGAAGCCGTCGCCTCGGCCGGATTCGAATCCTCCAGAGACGCCGACGCCGCCCATCCCCCCGCCGCCCATGCCGCCGCCCATGCCGCCGCCCCCGCGCCCTCCGCCGTGCCTGTCCACCTTGACCTTGTCGATCTCCATCGCCTTGCGCTTCATGACGTCCTTGGTGTCGTTGATCTTGCTCTGGATGATCATCTTGTGCAGCTTCTCCTCGTGGCTCTCCATCTCGGTGAACGTCTTCACCTGCGACATGGTGACGTTCTCCTTGTGCCCCAGCGAGATGACCTCGTCGAACGCGAAGATCAGGTCGAACGCGTGCCGCGAGATGCCCTCCGCGTCCGTCTGCTGCTGCGTGTACTCCGGAAGCACCTTGCTCAGCAAGCGCAGGATGTCGAGATCCTCCAGGATGTTGCTCTGCTTATTCGTCACCAGCAACAGGAACATGGTGCCCTGCTCCAGGGGCTGGTACACGTACCGCACGTTCTCCGTCTCCACGTACGTGTGCTGCTTGCCCGTGCCCACGAGCTTGGGGAACGCCGCGAGGAGACCCTCGATGCGGATGCGCGTCATCGGCACGAACTGCCGCGACACGAGGGCTGTCGTTGATCGGTTGATCGGAGGGCGAAGGCGTCAGCACGCGCGTTGGGTTGCAATTTAGGGATGATTTATGAGACGCGACGGTCGCCGGAGACGCCGCGGCGCGCGTCCCGCGACACGAGAGACCGCGGAAACGCGGGCGTCGGACGTACCTTTACCGCCCTTGGTCACCACGGACGCGGCGAGGACAACCTGCGGGCGCGAGAGGGGTCGGGGAGAGGGGGTTGTCAGCGTGCGCGACGCAGCACGGGAAATCACGCGCCGCGGCCCGCGAGCGGGACCGAACACATTTCGCGCGCGTGTGCCTCGGAAAACGACGGTCGGGCCTCGACGCGATGCTCGCGGCGGTCGCAGGAGACGATCACGCGTGCGTACCATCGTGCGTCTCGGTAACGATACGCGGGTTCTCGGCGATCGCGAGCGCGCGACCGGCTTTCTGCGCGTTCGAGCGCGTACCGAGCGGGCACGAATACGTCTTTCTTCACACCATCAGCGCTGCTAAAACGCAACTCGGCCCGACGAACGGCATTTCACACAGGACGTGCCTTCGTACATGTATGACATTGTTTTTAAGACTGCATACGCATACGCATAAAACGCATACGGCGCGCTATTTCACGGCAACGGGTTCCCCCACTCGTCCACCTCGTGGCACGAGTTGTCCGCGGTGTACGCGTTCCACCCCGGGCTTCCCTCCTTGTAGAACGCGCTGGCGTCCGTGCCGTACCCGTCCATCAAGCTCGCGTCGCACCCGGGCGCCTCGCCGCTGCTGGAGATGTGCCACAGGTCCGAGGTCCAGTACTTGTTGACACCGTCGCACAGCGGCTCGCGGTCGCACTCCGCCTTGACGCTCCGCCAGTCCGTGAGCTCGTCGTTGATGTCCGCCTTGTAGAAGAGGCACGAGAGCAGCCACGTGTCCTTGCGGCAGTACCGCGCGCCCCCGCTCGCGGCGGTCTGCGCGTTGCGCCCGGGGACCGTCCCCGCCTCCACGAACGAGTCCACGCCGTCGGCATCCGCGGCGGCCACCGCCACGACGGAATCCGCCGCGGCGGCGCCCGCCGTCGCCGCCGCCGGCACCGGCGCCATCCCGAGCCCCGCCGCGCCGGGACCCGCCTGGACGCACGCGTGCACCGTCCCGGCGGCGCAGTTGCCGTTGCCCAGCGGCGGCTGCACGCGCGGCGCGTACCCCTGGCCGAGCGCGGAGGCGGAGGAATCCGCGCCCGCGGCGGCGCGGGCGAACTGCGCGACGTTGAGCGACGCGCTGCAAAACAGCAGCGCGCCTAACGCGACGGCGGACGCCGCCGGGGCGCGCTTTTCGGCGGCGGAAACCCCCGGGGTTGTGCCTGCTTGGATGGTTGGATGGTCCACGCGATCGTGTCAACGAACGACAGCAGAGAGACGGGTGGGTCAGGCGGGGAATGGAATGATGGATTTCACTAAAAAAAAGAGAGGGTGTTGCGCCTCCGCGGCGACGCGCGTTGTACGCGCGGGGTCCGAGAGGTCGGGGGAGGCTTTCCGAGGGGACCGAGCGCGCACCTCCGAGGGGAAGGTAGTCTTCGGTGACGCCCATTTCGGCTCGCGAGCGACTGCGGGGCGGTGGGGTCGGGGGCGTGGGTCAGCGATCACGAGGGCGGACGCGGAGGTCTGCCGACAGGGCATCGTTCGCATTTCGCGGCTGTCGCGCGCGCCGGAAACGCGCGTCTGCGGGTCGAGCGAACGCTCCAGGCGTGTTCGCGCACCTCGAACGGGTCAGAGAGGGTCACCCGACTGCGAGGGGTCCGCTCGAACGAGCGCTGTCGGCTCGCGTGCCGCTGCGCCTAGCGGATGTGCCGCGCGCGTCCGCGTTCTCTTGGAGGTTACAACAAGTGCTCCTGTGCAACTTTTTGAGACTGCCTTCTCAGGACGGGACCCGTCTCATCAACCAGGCTCTCGAGCAAGCCGTGAACGTTTTCACTCGCGAATCTCGGCGTCGGCCCGCCAGTCGACAGCGCGCGATGGCGACGACAGCTCAGCTTTCGCCGGCCGCGCGCGGCACCGCGGGTGTGCTGCGTCTCGGCAAGCCGCGCCGATGCGCGACGGCGCCGGATCTCGCGCGCTCGCGCGCCTCCCCCCGCGGCTCGTCCGCGCGCGCCGCGCTGTTCGGCGGCGGCGCGGCGTCGTCCGGCGGGCGCCCCGACGGGCTGGTGCCGTTCCCCAAGGACTACGACCAGATGATCGCGCAGTGCCAGAAGGCGTTACAGGCGGCGCTGGACGACGGCGTGCCTCTGATGGAGCTCCAGTTCCCCCCCGGCGGGCTCGACACCGTCCCCGGGGACGTGGAGGGCAACGTGGAGAACAACCTGACGACCGCGCACTTGCGCGGCGTCTGCGCGCAGTTCGAGCGGACCAAAACCAGCGACACGACGCGTGTGTTTTTCCCCGACCCCGTGGAAAGAAACATCGCGTTGACGGGCGCGGCGAACACGCCCGACGGCGTGCGGCCGCCGGACAACGCGCAGACGAGAGCGCACTTCGCGGACTGGGCGGGTGGGGTTGATTATCTCGAAAACCCCGATTTTCTCAGCGTCTCCGGGTTGGACAAAGTGCTCAACAAACGCGTCTCGCTGAGCGACCGCGTCGAAGAGAGCGCGAAAAAGACGGCGGGAAAGAAGCGCGACGCGGCTTTCGTCGTCGCGTACCCGTCGTTGAACATCTCCGAGCTGGTTCGGACGAAGGAGCTGTACGACGGCGAGGTTGGTAAGACATCGGGGGAAAGGCGTCCGGTGATCGTGTGCAACGGCGAGCTGGAACGCACGCGGTCCAACTACTACCCGCCGTTCTGGAACGCGGGCGAGATGAAACCGTTGCGCGAGTTCGCGCGCGCGTTCCAAGGCGTGTACTGGATCTCAAACTTCAAAGGCTCCAACCCGGCGGTGCTGTTCCGCGCGTACCCCGGGCCGTGGCAGGTGCTGAGGCGACGAAGAGCGGACGATTCGTTCGAGGTGGTGTACACGTGCGACGAGTTCCCGGGCGTGCAGAAGGTGGCGCTGGAGATCTTGCCCAAGTTCCCGTGAGACGCGAAAGCGGTCCGACGCGCGCGTAGTCGTGTACTCCTTTCGTTTTGGACGCACAAGCTCTGTCATTTGGAGCGTCATCAAGAAAAACCCATTCGTCTCCCTCTGCGCTTCTCGAAGTCTGTGTCCCCGAGAAAACGACCGCGAACCCGCCGATTGGTGTTCCGGCGGTCCCGTTCGGTCGTCGCCGCACACAGCGACGCGCGCGTGGTTGTGGGCAGCGAGACACGCGCGCGCGGACACAAACGGCGGTGGCTTCTCACGGACGCGCTTGACTCGTCCCCGCGGCTGCCGTTCCTTCGCCGCGCGGTGGGCGCACCGGAACGCGGGGCGCGTCTTGGATTTGGACAGGCACTACCACCCGAGACAGACATCCTTAAATGGCGCAAGAAACGCTCGTCGTGAAGGTGGTCCCCGACGACGCGCCGATCGCTGAGCCGTCCACCGCGCATTCCCCCGACCGCGCCAGATACTCCTCGGACCTGCCCGTCCTCGGGAAGAGCCCGACGTTCCCGCGGCGCCCGCTCGGAAGCGCTCAGCCCGACCGACGCAGGAGCCTGCGCTCGGACTCCTCGCTCGGCGCGGCGTCGGATCTGGTGTGGGCGGACGACGACGACGACGACGACGACGACGACGACGAGGCGGTCTGGCGCGGTCGCGCGCGCGGTCACGGCGCGGAGGCTCGCGTCGAGGCCGATCGCGGGCTTTCCTCCATCTCGAAACAGCGATCGTCCCGTAAACGCACGGAACGCGGTGGTGGCGGGTGGTGGACCGCGGATGGGAAAAAAACCAGAACATATATCCGGCGGCGCGTGACGCGTTTCCTGGACGCCGCGGCGCCGCAGACGTTCCTGTTCCTCGTGTTGCTCGTGGCGCTCTTCCTGACGGACGCGGTGGCGTTTCTCTCCGCGCCCGATGCCGTGGACGCGCCCGTGGCGTGGACCATGCTGGGCGCGCTGGTCGTCTTCTCCGCGGAGCTCGCGCTGAACTGCGCGTGCCGCGACGGCTACCCGTGGTCCTTTTACTTCTTCATGGACGCGCTCGGCACGTTTTCGCTCGTCGCGGACGTGCCGTTCCTCAGCGAGGGCTGGCTCCCCGACGGCGCCGAGATCGGCACCACGCTGCGCGTCTCGCGCGCGGCCAAGTTCGGCGCGAGGGCCAGCAAGGACGGCGCGCGCCTGGTGCGGTTCGTGCGCTCCGTCGCCACGCTCCGCCTGCTGAGGCCGTGGACGGCGTTTCTGCGGGAATCGCGAGGCGCGCGGCGCGCCTCGCGGCGCGGGCAGACGTCCACCGGGAAGATCGCCTCCGACCTTGACGAGTCCATGAGCAAAAGCGTCGCGGTGGTGGTGCTGCTCACGATCCTGGCCGCGCCCCTTCTGCTGTGGGACGACTCGGATACCATCCCCGCGGCGTACCACTCCAGCCTCGCCGCCGTGTCGTCCGACGACACGGCGGCGTCGGCCGAAGCCGTCGCCGACGCCGTCGCCGGCGGCTTCTTCGAGTTCTTCTCGGCGTCGGAACGCAAACCCGTCGCGCTGGCGTTCGCCGGGAACGTCTGGTGGTGGACGGACACGTACCCGAGGTCGCCTCGGTCGACAGACCGCCTTGTGCTCTCCAGCGGGGACTGCGGCGCGGAGGCGTCGTTTTTCGAAAAACGTTTTTCGTCCCGCGACGCCTCCGCGTCGTCGAACGCGTCGTCCGAGGAAGCGCGCGCGCCGCTCGCGCTTCACTCGTCGCCTTGTGTGGCGCTGGAGCTGGACATCGCGCTGGTCAACAAGTGGACGGCGATGCTGAACATCGGGATGGTGGTTTTCGTGATCGTGGAGCTGGTTCTGGTGAGCGCGCTGCTCACGATGGTCACGACGAAGTTGGTGGTGGCGCCCCTGGAGCGCATCTTCGGGAACATCAAGAAGAACATGGACGCGCTGTTCGTGACGTTCGAGTCCTCCTCCGGCGAGACGCGCGGCGAGACGCGCGACGGGAAGAAGAGCCGCGACGGCTCCCGCGTCCTACGCGCCGACGGGAAGGAGAGGCAGCCGGCGGACGCCGGCGACGGCCTGGACGCGATGGAGGCGGCCATCGACAAGATGGCGCGCCTGGTGCGCCACGTCGCGGGCTCAAACGCGCAGGGCGCGCACATGTTCCGCGAGTACGTCGACGACGAGAACGTCGACGAAAACACCCGCGCGTGGCTGATGGACATGAACGCCGGTGGCGAGGGAAAAACCCCGAAGAAGGACGGCCAACACCTGAAGCCGTCCAGAACCTTGACGCCTTCGAAGTCCATGGGCGCGCGCGCGTTCGAGCGGTCGCTCACGCCGCCGAGAAATACCCCGGGAGGGTCCCCGATGAGCACGCGTAAGCCGAGTCTCTCGAGTCGTCCTTCGCTCGGGACGCCGCCGCGGAGCTCGCCGGCCATGTCGCGCCGCGGATCGCGCGCGCTCGCGCCGGTGTCCCTGAGCCGATCCTTCGACGCCGCCGCCGGCATCGCGCCCGCCGCGCAGAGCACGGACGCGCGACACGAAGTCGTCGAGGTCGGAACGCGGAAAACCAGCGTCGAGGTCGCGACGCGGAAAACGAGCGTCGACGACGACGCGTCGGACAAAAATCGTTCGCTCGTTCGCGGATTCGGTCGGTCCCCGAGCTTCGAGAGCGCGCGCGGAAAAGAGGCTGACTCGTTTTCGTCGGAGGCTGAGACGTCACACGCGACGACCGCGGCGTTCGACTCGAGGCTCGAGACGTTTCACCTCGACGAACACCGATGGGACGATGACTTCCTGGACGACGAGGGCGCGCCCGTGAAGGCGGGCCCGGAGCTCCAGCTGAGGCAGGCGCGCGCGCGCTCGCGCGCGCGCGCCCAGGGCGCGGCGGCGGCGGCGGCGGCGGCACGCGCCTCCGGAGTGGCGCTCCCCGAGCACCTGGACCCCCGGCTGATCGACACGTGGGCGTTCGACGTGCTGGCGATGTCCCGGGAGGAGGCGCGCGCGTACGTGCTGATGATGTTCGGCAGCATGGGGCTGCTGCGCCTGGACGAGGGGGGCCCGGACGACGTTCCTGAGGCGGGGAAAGCCTCGCTGGACGCCGACGCCGCCGCGAGCGAGGGCTTTTGCTCGCCGAAGACGCTGTGGAACTTCCTGGAGCGGCTCGAGGGCGGGTACCGGCGGAACGCGTACCACAACTTCCAGCACGCCGTGGACGTGACGCACACGGTGTACCGGTATGCGGTGCTGACCGAGCCCCGCACGCACGTCACGCAGACGGAGAAGTTCGCGCTGATGGTGGCGGCGCTGGCGCACGACCTGGACCACCCCGGCGTGAGCAACGCGTTTTTGGTGAACACGCGCGACCCGCTCGCCACCGTGTACAACGACTCGTCCGTGCTCGAGAACGCGCACGTCGCCGCCCTGTACAACCTGATCCGCACCAGGCAGATGCGCGAGGGCGCCGGAAGCGGCGACGAGAGGGACGACGCCGCCGCGCCGCCCTCCGCGGAGGACGAGGCGAACGTGTTCGCGCTGCTGGACGACGACCTGTACCGCGAGGTGCGCGCGACCATCATCGCCGCCGTGCTGCACACGGACATGTCGCATCATTTTAAGATGGTCTCGCAGATGGAGGTGTTCCACGAGCTGCACAGCGAGGGCATCAAGGCGAACACGCGCCGCGTGCGCCGCGGCGTCATGGTGGACTGCATTTACCAGAAGGAGGACGACCGGCGGTTCATCCTGTGCGTCCTCCTGCACGCCGCGGACATCGGCAACCCGGTGAAGCCCCTCAAGACGTATCGCAAGTGGGCGAATCGCGTGCTGAGCGAGTTTTTCGCGCAGGGCGACCTGGAAAAGGAAAAAGGCATGCCGGTGTCCGCGATGATGGACGCCGCCGCGACCAACGCGGCGATGAGTCAGATCAACTTCATGGAGTTCGTGGTGGCGCCTCTGTACGCCAACTTCACGCGGCTGTTCCCCGAGGCGCGCGAGCTCGTCACGCACCTCATCGAGAACCGCGTGCACTTCCAGCGCGCGCTCGAGCGCGAGCTGGACGGCGAGGAGAGCCCTGATGAGCCAGGCCTTGGCTCGCGCGCCGGCCTCGAACGCGTCCCCGCCGCCGAGCGATTCTTCGCCGAGTCGGGCGGCGCGCGCGCCGCGCGCGCCGGCGCGGGCAAGTCCTCGGCGGAGCGCGAGGCGGACAAGCACGCGACGCGCGCGCGTTTCAAGGCTCTGGTGGAGAAACACGACTTCAAAGCGAGACTCATGAGCGCTTCTTTTGACTCTTTTGACTCGGAACGTGACGTGACGTGTGAAGGAAACGACTTCGCCGAGCGCGCGGCGTTCGAAGCGCTGATGCGCGAGGCGCCGAGAAACGCCAAACTCGCGCGTTTGCCGCCGTCGCCGCGCGCAGACGGATCGCCAAACGCGCTTTCGGGTTTCGGACCCGACGCGACGGGTTCCAGACGCACGCTCCTCGCCGCCGCCGCCGCGGGCGTGCGGGACGCGGCGCTCGCCGCGGGGGCGTCCGCGAAGAAACTGAGGAGGCCGTCCGGTAAAGCGGACGCGATTACGAGGTCTCCGCCGAGAGCGACGTGAGGATGGACTCCTATCTATATAAATACGAAAGTACGTTTTTTATCATTCACGGTGGTCTCGCGCGCCCGCCTCTCGCCCGACAGAGAGACGTCGGCTCTTTCGCCGCCGTGTGCGTCTCGCGCGCCTAGTTGTTCTGCGAGAACGTGTGGCCGCATTTCGGGCACTCGTAGAAGACGGTCTGGCCCTCGTCCACCGACCGGAGCTGCATCGTGTAGAAGTTGAGCCCCTTGTGCGAGCACTTCGGGCACTTCTCATCCACCACGGCGCGCTCGCGAGTCACCTCCTTGACCGCCCCGAACTTGCTCCCGTCCGGGTTCATGGGCTCGATGCCGAACTTGAACAGGAACGTCTCGCCCCCGCTTGATCGCTCGGTGACGCCCCCCTGCAACGCCGTCATCACGTTCTCCACCTTCCCGCACGACGTGCACGTCGCGACCAATCCCTCGGTGCCCTTCGCCGCCGCCGCGCCGTGCGCCGCCTCGACCCGGTACAGATCGCCGCAGGCGTCGCAGTACGACATCGCGCGATGAGCCGCTCGGAGCCTCTCGAACGCGCGGACGTGTCGCAGACCGCGCCTGCGACCGCGGACCGGCCGACGTTCGCGAGCGCGTCCAACTGCGGCGGCGGTGCACTGTCGGCGGCTTTTTTTCACCGCGCGGCGCCGACCGGGTTTCCTCAAATCGGCCGTGGGAGGTGTCAGAAAACGTCTCTGACAAACTAACCGCGCATTGCCGGACGCGCGGGCGCTGGTGGGCGCTCGGGGGAGGCGATGTCTCGGCTCTCGGGCGGCTCCCCGAGCGCGCCACGGTGGTCCGCGTCGCCGACCCCGCGCGCGCCCCGGTTCCGGCGGAGCGAGCTCGCCGCGGTGGGCCGGCGCGAGCTGCTGCGGTGGGTCAACCGCACGGTGGGCGTCGAGTACGTGCAGGTGGAGAGCTGCGCTGATGGCGTGGCGCTCGCGCAGCTCGTCGACGCGGCGTACCCGGACGCGCGCGTGCCCCTGTACCGTCTGGACTTCGCCACCAGGCACGAGCACGACCGCGCCCGGAACCTTGAGGTGGTGCGCGCCACGCTCGACCGCCTCGACCTGGACGTGCCCCTGGATGTGAAGGAGATGTCCCGCGGCGCCTACCGCGCCTGCGACGAGGCGCTCCGGTGGCTGTACCTCGTCGTGCAGCGCGAGCGCCCGCGGAGCGCGACGCGCGGGTACGACGGGCGCGCGCGGCGGCTGGAGGCGCTGGAGAAACGCAGGTACCTCGCGCGCGCGCCGTCGAAAAGCCCGGGCTGGCGCTCGGCGGCGAGCTGGGACGACGGGAGCGGCGGAGACTCTTCGCGCGCGGCGACGGCGTCGGCGGCGGCGACGGCGGAGGACCCCGACGGCGACGCGCCTTTCTCGTTTTCGTTCCGCCCGCGCCTGTCGATGGACGACGGCGTGGCGTACAGCGACGAGGGGTCGGACGGCGGGCGCGGACTCGAGATGAGCGTCGATTCGCTCGACGGTCCCGGTGAGGAAGACGACCAAAAAACATCTTCTCGCGCGGCGGCGAGAAAAGAAACCTCGCGACGAGAAAACAGAAATCCGCTCGCGTCGGTTTCCGTCGGGAACGGAAAACACAAAGCGACGACTGGCGCGGGCGCGGGCGCGGGCCCCGCCGTCGTTCGGCCGGCGACGGCGCCCTTCGCTCGCCGCCGCTCGACCGTCTCCGTCGTCGCGAGCGCGCGCGTGGACATCTCTCCGGAGCCGGAGCCTGATCCGAGGCGATCGCCGCGCTCTCCGGAGGCGGAGGCTGAGCCGTCGTCCGGGGACGAAAACCGTTCTTACCGTTCGTCACGCCCGCGGACCCCGTTCGTCGCGCTCTCTTCGCTCTCCCCGCGACCGTCGTCGGCGCGTCTCTACACGCCGCGCCGGTCGCTGGACAAGTGGGCGGAGAAGGCGCGCCTGAAACTGAGAGAGAGTCGCGAGCGTTCGTCGCCGCGCGACTCCGAACCGCGCGGGCGCGAACGAAGACGCGCGTACGAAGACGCGTCGTCGTCGTCGTCGTCGTCGTCGTCGTCTTCCGACGAGCCCGACGCGTTTTCGAAAACGTTTTCGCGCTTCACCAACTGGACGGCGTCCCCCCCGGGGTCGGCGGAACGCGCGGCGCGGCTCCGGCGAGAGGCGCGCGCGCAGGCGCTGGCCCGAACGCCGCGCGACGCCCCTTTTAAAACCGCGGGACGGTTTGTGGAGGAGAAGGAGTCCACGACGCGCGCGCGACTGGCGCGCGCGGAGGTTGCGGAGATCAAGGCGCGCGAAGCCGCGCGGCGGCGACGCAAAGAAGCCGAGCGCCGGGCGCGTCTCGAGGCGGAGGCGGAAGCCGAGGCGCGCGCCGCCGAGGAGAGGCGCCTGGAGTTGGAAGCCGAGGAGGCGGCGCGGTACGCGCGAGAAGTGGCGAGCGCGCGGCGCGAGGTGCGACTGGAGGAGGCGCGCGCGCGCCGCGCGCGGAGGCGCAGGGAGGTGAGGGAGGCTTTGCGGCTGGAGGAGCCGATTCCGGACGAGGCGCCGGACGCGACGGATTCCGGACGGGTTCCGTTTTCGTTTTCGGCGGCGTTTACGACGGCGGACGCCGCCGCGCCGTCTCCGTCGGGCGCGGCGGCGGCGCCGGCGGCGCTCGCGAGGAAACGCGCCGACTTAGCGTCTCTGGCGGAATACTTGAAGTGGGAACTCGCGGCGGAGCGGAAGCGGTTCGAGGCGGCGAAGCGGGACACGGCGGCGGTGGTTCGCGAGCGGGACGACGCGATTCTCAGGCTCGGCATCGCGGAGACGAGGCGGCGGCTGGCGGCGCGAGAACCGAGCGCGAGTTGAACAACTCGCGAAAAATACTTTTAAACGATCGCGCGTACGTTTTGATCGCGCGTACGTTCGCGAACGTCTCCTCACGCCTTGACGTACTGCTCGTAGAACTCGTCCAGCGCCTCGAAGTACCCCGGCTTCTCCATGAGGTTGTTGTGCCCCC
>Ga0181558_10003603_pt1 | contig 14209 bp, 9 predicted proteins | sample 011ome_22_FD_133754 | JGI IMG/M metagenome (GOLD analysis project Ga0181558, IMG submission 133754) | Coastal salt marsh microbial communities from the Groves Creek Marsh, Skidaway Island, Georgia - 011507BT metaG (megahit assembly) | ecosystem: Environmental > Aquatic > Marine > Intertidal zone...
GACAAGAAGGTGTACGTCTTGCCGAAGCACTTGGACGAAAAGGTTGCCCAATTGCACTTGGAAAAGATTGGCGTCAAGTTGACCAAATTGTCCGCGGAACAAGCCGCGTACATTAACGTCCCGATTGAAGGTCCGTTCAAGCCGGCTGCCTACAGATATTAAACGTTTAAACATATTTTTCATCATGTATTAAATTTTTAGTATACGATCAATCGCGCGTTTCACGCGGTGGGCGCTCGAGAGAGCGAAAACCGCGCCGACGCGACGAGAGAGAGAGAGAGAGAGTTGGGGGGTGTTTATGTTAGCTTAATTTGGAATATATATATATATGATCATCATAAAACTTGAATAATAATAATTCTTTCTCTCTTGATCTGTGCGCGTTCGCGTCTCGCCTTTTCGTATTTTGTAGTAAAGGGTGCACCTTTTTTTCGTGAGTCCGTCACAAGTCACAAACGAGGCACACGTACGCGCGAGCACTTTTATCATCAGGAAACACCCCCCAAAAAAGAACCACACGTGCGCGTCCACGAAACGCACATGTCGTCATCTCCTCGCGTCACTTGCGACGCGTCCTCGCCCGCCGGGCAAACCATCGCGCTCCTCTGCGCGTATAAAAACATCTCCTCCTCCTCCGATGTCGTCGTCGTCGTCGATTCCAAAACTAATCCATCGACGCCGCCGCGATATCATCGAGACGACGCCGCCGACGACATCAAAGCGTCGTTTGAAGGTCTCGTTCCGGTCGCCAAAGCGCTGTGCGGAGACGGAGACGACGCGTCTTTACTCCTCGGCGCGACGGATGCGGAAAAACTCGCCATCGATGATTGGCTCGCCGCCGTGAACACCACCTACACCGGCGTCGAGTTCGACGCCGATTGCGAACAGGCTTTGGAGTCTCTGAACGAGCACTTGAAGACGAAGTCTCACGTCGCTGCGAACGATCGAGTGACTTTAGCGGATATCGTTTTGTTTGGCGCGGTGCGCGAGAAAGTGAAACAGATGATGGCCTCCGGTCAGTTGAAGCAGAAGAAGAGTTTGGTGCGATGGTGCAAGCGGATGCAGAGCGTGTTGTCGGCGGGCGAAGAAGGCGCGATTGACTTTTCGGCGATGGACGCGACGTGGACGGCGTTGCCGAGAAGCGAGAGCGGCGGGAAAGCGGAAGTGTCCACTTCGGGGACGAAAAAAGAAAGTGGGGAAGAAAAGCCGCAGCAGCAGCATCCTCAAGGCGGGTCGCAACCGTTGGACGATCCGGTGGCCGAGGCGAAGAGATTGAAAGCCATCGCGAAGAAAGAGGCGAAAGCGGCGGAGAAAGCGGCGGCAAAGGCGGCGAGAAAAGCGGCAGCCGAGGCAGAAGGAGGAGCAGGAGGAGGAGATGCGGCAGCGGCGGAGAAAGAAGTGGACGTTTCCGTCGTCGACATCAGAGTTGGTAAAATCGTTAAAGCGTGGGAACACCCGGAAGCGGATAAGTTATGGGCCGAAGAAATTGACGTTGGATTAGAAAAGCCGTTGCAAGTGTGCTCTGGTTTACGAGAGTTTAAAACTTTAGAAGACATGACCAACGCAGACGTTCTGGTCATTTGCAACATGAAACCGAATAAGATGCGAGGTTTGAATTCTGAGGCCATGGTATTGTGCGCCTCGAACGAGGACCACACGAAGGTTGACTTTGTCAAGCCGCCGAGCGGCGCGAAAATCGGCGAGCGCGTCACGTTTGAAGGTTTCGAAGGCGAGCCGGAGAAGGTGTTGAACCCGAAGAAAAAACAGTTGGATAAGGTGTTGCCAAAATTGAAAACCGACGCGGACGGGGTGGCGTGTTACGACGGGAAGAAGGCCACGACGAGCGCGGGCGCGTGCACTAGCTCTTTGAAGGACTGCTTCATTAAATAAATAACTAATTTACGCTCTCTTCTCAACAACATCGCTACCCAATACTATTCTTACACATCATCACTACAACATTCTATTATTATATCACGCTTTATCCACTTCCACATTATCTAGCAATCGAACGCCACCGAAATACGCGCACGCTAAAACCACGTACTTCTCGCCTTTGATTAACTTTTCCACCGGCCCTTCCAACGTTTCTCGTTGGCGGATTTCCACGTAATCGACTTTACCTCCGCTCAATTCTATGCACCTTTTAATGAAACCAACCCACCCTTGCGCCATGTTCGCACCCATGGCCGGCGTAAACTCATCCGACCGTCCAGAAATACCATCCGCGACGTCTTTCAGCGCCACCGATATCGCCTCCGCCTGCTTTCTCGCTTTTTCGGTTAAATACGTATTTCTCGAGCTCATAGCCAATCCCGGGCAAGACTCCGCGTCCGACGCCTCTCCGTTCACCGGTTCTCTCACAATGCCCCCGCTCAAAATTTCCACGTCCAAATCTAAATCTCTCACCATCTTCTCGATAACTTTCAACTGCTGATAATCTTTTCTCCCAAAAACCGCCGCGTCTGGTTTCACGATGTTCAATAGTTTCAATACCACCGTCGCGACGCCGCCAAAAAAATGAGGCCTCGTCGTCGCGCACAATCCCTGACTCACCCCCGGCACCGTCACGTTCGCGCACTCCGACGGGTCCACGCCTTTCCCGAACAAAGATTCCTTCGGCGCAAACACGCACACGCGAGAGTTCTCCCCTAAATCCGCAATTTTCTTTAAATCTTCCTCCAGCGTTCTCGGATACGCGTCAAAGTCTTCGTGCGGCGCGAACTGCATCGGGTTCACGTATATGCTCACGACGACAAAATCCGCGCTCTTCAGCGCGATGGAAATCAGCGAGACGTGGCCTTGGTGCAACCCTCCCATGGTTGGCACCAGAGCAATCTTTTGATCGCACTTTCCTCTCGCCTCGCGCACGCGTTCGCGCACGCCGGCGACGGTATCCAAAACGTGCAGCGGAGGAGATTCATTTTTCGTTTCTTCTTCGTCTTCTTCTTTGGAACAACGGCGCGCAGCAGCGCGAGAAGGCGACGATTTCGGAGAGAGCGCAGAAAGCATTGTTCTTCAAAGTTCTCTCTTCTTTCTTTTCCCGCGAAGCGCAAAAACAAAGAAGGAAGCGCGGAGAAGCGTTTTGCGGTTTTACAGTTGTGTGTTTTTGTGCGGGAAAACGTGCCTTTGTGAAGTGCCCTTTTTTTTCCTAAACCCTAAACCCTAAACATACGAAAATCGACTTTCTCTCTTTCTTCTTTTTCTTCGAATCGCGTCAAAAAATTTTTGAAAGAAGAAGAGGAAAGACCGAGAAGAAGAAAACCAACGCGCGAGCGCGCAGTTTCTTTTCGAGCGTTCAGATCGATTTCAGTCTCTCTGTCTGCGTGTCTGCGTGTCGTCGAGTGCTCTTTTTTAAACGCAGAAGAAGGAAAGAGAGAGAGAGAGAGAGAGAGAGAGAGAGAGAGAGAGATTTTGAGAGTTTTGGATTGTGCCGTTGTGTGTTCCTAAAAATTCCCCCCGCGCGCTCTCTTTGAATTCTTAGAACCACAAAGAGAGAGAGAGAGAGAGAGATAAAATACACGCGCACATAAACAAAAACAAAGATGGATTTCGCGGCGTACGAGAACCGGGAAGGCGTGCGAATGTCCTTCAACGCGTGGCCGTGCTCGCGAATCGAAGCGACGCGAATCGTTTTACCGACCGGTGCCATCGTGACGCCGGGGAAATCGATTCCGGAGATGCCGGTGTTGCCGTACGAACCGGTGGTGTGCGAAGGGTGTCAAGGCGTGCTCAATCCGCATTGCATGGTAGATTACGCGAGGAAATCGTGGAGGTGTTGCTTGTGCGATTGCATGAATAATTTGCCGCGAAACTATCACGAGATCAACCCGCAGAACTTACCCGCGGAGTTGTTCCCGACGTACACGACGGTGGAGTACACGATGACGAATAAGAATGTGAAAGCGCCGTGTTTTATGATTGTTTTAGATACCGCGTGTCCTAAGGAGGAGTTGCAAGACGCGAAGGATTCGATCGGGCAACTGTTGGCGTTGTTACCGGAGGAATGTTACGTCGGGTTGATTACGTTTGGAGCGACGGTTACGGTGCACGAGTTGAGCGGGACGAGCCCGTTGCCGAGAAGTTACGTGCTCAGAGGGACGAAAGACGTGACGCAAGAGAAAGTGAAGAAGTTATTAGGATTGGAATTGACGGCACAGGAATACGCGATGTACGATAAAAATACCGGCAGTCAAGTGGCGAACGAGTTGAGCGCAAAGAGTAGATTTTTATTACCCGTCAGCGAATGCGAATTCGTGCTGAGCAACATTCTGGAGGATTTACAACCGGACTCGTTTCCGAGAGAGAAAGGTCAGAGACCGTATCGAGCGACTGGGGCGGCTATTGCGGTCGCGGCAGGGGTGTTGGCTGAAGCGCATTCGGCGCAAGGCGCGCGAGTTATGGTGTTCACCACCGGACCGTGCACGGTTGGTCCCGGGACCATCGTCGGGAGAGACGCGGACGAAGATTTGCGGTCGCACCGAGACTTGGATAAGAACAGCGCGAAACATTTCAAAGACGCGACGAAGTTTTACAATTCCATGGGCATTCGTTTGGCGACGAGTTCGCACGCGTTGGACGTGTTCGCTTGCTCTTTAGATCAGGTCGGTTTAGCGGAAATGAAATTAGCCGTGGACCAAACCGGCGGTCAAGTCATCTTAGCTGAACAATTCGGCGCGGAAAACTTCCGAAAATCGTTGCGGAAAATGTTTGCCAGAAGAGAAGATGGAACGTTGGAGATGCTTTTCAACGGTACGTTTAGTGCGTTCTGTACGCCGCACGTGATGGTACAAGGCTGCATAGGGCCTGTTTCTGCCTTGGCTGTAAAATCAAAATCAATTAGCGAAAACGAAGTTGGATTAGGACAAACGACGAGTTGGCGGATGTGCGCGTTTACGCCGTCGACGAGTATCGCGGTATATTACGAGATTGTCAATCAACATTCGAATCCGTTGCCGCACGGACAACCGTTCTATTTACAGTTTTGTTGTCGTTACAAATTGAGCACGGGAGAGATTCGTTTGAGGTGCACGACGGTCGCGAGGCGGTGGGTAGAGTCTAGCGCAGCGCCGGAAATTATCGGTGGTTTCGATCAAGAAGCGTGCGCGGTGTTGATGGCGCGAGTAGCGACGTTTCGAACCGAAAACGAAGAGGCCTTTGATTTGTTGAGGTGGTTAGATCGAACATTGATTCGAGCGGGTACGAAATTTGGCGAATATAGAAAAGACGAACCGGAAACGTTTCGGTTGCCGCCAAACGTCGCCATATACCCGCAATTCATGTTCAACTTGAGACGGTCGCCTTTCTTACAAACCGCCAACAACTCGCCCGATGAAACCGCGTTTTATCGATTAGCGCTTGGACGCGAATCAGTTTTGAATTGTCTTCTCATGATTCAACCGACGCTAACGATGTATTCTATGAACGGCCCACCGCAGCCGACGATGTTAGATGTTACTTCGATCACTCCAGATACGATTTTGCTCTTAGACGGGTACTTCTTCGTCGTCGTGCATTCTGGTTCGACCATCGCGCAATGGCGTAAAGCAAACTACCAAGATTTGCCCGATTACGCGCACTTCAAACAACTTCTCGCGCAGCCGGTCGGCGATGCGCGACAATTAGCCGAGTCCAGATGTCCAACGCCTAGGTTGGTCGAGTGCGATCAAGGCGGCTCCCAGGCTCGCTTTTTGTTGGCGAAGTTGAATCCGTCCAACACGCACCAGACGCAGCATCAAAACGGTTGGGAGCAACAGCAAAATTTTGGCGGCGGCGAGATTATTTTCACGGACGATATATCCTTGAGCGTGTTTATGCAGCACTTAGCAAAGTTGGCCGTGGCGAGTTGAATTTAAGTATGTACAAATACATCACCATGCTAACATGCTACTTAACTTTCGTCCACCCGGTGTCATCGTTTTTATGCTTTTTTTTACTGCTGGTATTATTCATCTTCGCGATGCTCGGCTTTCGCAAATCTTCGATTCGTTTCGCTTTACTCGAGCCTCGCATTTCCACGTACGTCTCGGCAATGTCTTTTTGTTTCCACTGTTGGTTCTTACTTCGCCACTCGTATCCCGGAACGGCTTGCTCCATCTTTCTCTCGGCGTCGAGCTCCGCTTTCTTCTTGTCGTAAAACTCTCGATCGCGAATTCTGTCGTGTTTGGGCGTCTTGCCGGCTACTTCGCGTTTCATTCTTCGCAAAGCCTTGCGAAGCGTCGAATGTTTCTCCTGATTTGTCGAGTGATAGTTTGCAACGTCAATATCGGATTCCGACGAAAATTCCGACAAGCTATCGCCGGACTCGAAAGAAGATTCCGAGGACGTCTCGGCGTTGCTCGAATAATTTTCGGCGCCAATCGAAAGGCGCTGTTGCCGCCTTCTCTCGTGTTCGACGTGTTGTTCGAGTTCCTCGTCGCTGGAATCGGAAACAACAGCGCTGAGCGTTTGCTCATTTTTCGCATTCGCTTTTCCCTTGGGACTCGAGAGCATTTGCATTTGTTGCCGTTTCTTCGCTTCTTCCTTTTCCAAAACTTCGTCCAACGCAGATTTGAATTTCAACGTTTCGTTCGAGTTGCCAAATTTAGAAGACGCGCGGTAATACGCTTTCCTCTTTTGAATGACGGATTCGTGTTCAGATACAGGCGATCCCATTTTAACCTTGTTCAGATCTTCTATGTTAATGTGTAAGGATTTCCGTCTGTTGAACTGCGCTCCGCCATCTTTTCGTTTGGTATCTTCCGACTCTTCTGGAACCGAGGAGAGCGAGTTGGTATTTCTGTTCGTTTCCAACGTTGCATTTTCATCTTCATCACTTTCATCGCTCTCTTCGTACGATTCTTGCATTTTTGCCATCTTTTTGCGGGCTTTCTCCTCTTTACTCCGAAATGCGCTCGCTATTCGTCTCCCGAGAGGTTTCTTTTTCTTCTTTTGCGACGAAGACGACGACGACGGTTCAATATTTGACGCGGCCTCGACAATCTTCCCAGGACTACTTTGACGCCACTCAAACTTCTCCGGAACATCTGCTGCTACTCCAGCTGTCGCCACTTTTGCTTCTTTGGAAGATGTTTTCTTGTCCTTCTTTGATGTTAACCGTTCCAACTCGGTTTGAATCAACGCTTCCTTCGCTTCTTCGATGTCCGTCTCCAAAGCCGGCGCTTGCGACACAGATATGAACTCAAACTGTATCAGCAGCGTACCGCACGGCACGTTCGCCAACTCAAACTTCTTTTCCATAAATTCTGCACCAGTATCTTTAAACACGCGCAAGCATTGGGACAATATATCGCCGGAGTGTAATCTGAGCGTCCCGAGACTTTGTTTTCTACCTAACGGCGCGCGATCCCAAACAGAAATTTCAATCGCACTTCGACTCGATTCCGCCGTGTCCACTATAAACTCAAACTCTTCCTCCCACGTCGGTCGTCGAGTGTCTACTTTCGTTTTCGTCTTGCGCTTTTGTTTCCCAAACTTAATTTTCACGTAAGGGTCGGGGTTTATACCTCGAGCCGCGCGAAGCGCGTCCGCGCGAATGATGCGCGCGTACAGAACGCCGGTGTATTCTTTCCCTTTTTGAATGACCGCGTCGGTTTCGATGTAATTAGAAATCATCGCTGATTCCGTGTTCACCGTCGCCGAAGTAGTGCTCGTATTATTATTTTCACTCGACGTTGGGTCCGTCCCAGCGGTGTTGTTTGTGTTATTTCTATCCTCAAACGGCAAATATTGCAACGTCACGTGTAATCTCCCGTTCGTTTCTCTCTTCTTTTCCGCTTTATCCACATTCATGGCTTTCCGTCCGACTGCAGCGACGCCTCTCGCACCGACGGACAAAATAGTAAACGGAGAATAAATGACCGCCTTGGCGACTTGCGTCGACCTCGACGCGATGCCGTGAATTTCCGGTTTCTCGATGTCCAAAGTCAAACTCAACGTCTTGTTCGAATCCTTCATTTGAAACCCGCTCAAATCGCACAGCGCGAAGCCTATTTCCGTGTTTAGTATTTCCGTTTGCTCCTCGTCGTTATCTCGTTGTTTGTTTCCGTTATCGAATCCACCTTTTAACATTCGTCCAACCACGCTCGAGTTGTACACGGTAAACCTGATTTTCGAGTATCGAATGTCGTCTACTCGCAAACTGATTTGTTCCTCGTACACCGGCGATCGTCCACCTTTCGCCTCCGTGTACTTCCTCCTCGCATTCTTTTGATTCAGTTCAACCGCGACGAACGATTTCAAACTCGTCATCGCGCTCACGCCTCGTTCTAAAACGTTCGTTCCGCTGACCAACTCCTCCGCGCTTTGGATCCCGATTTTCAACAACCCGCTAATGTTTGCGTTTTCTCTCTCCCACGTTTCACCCATGGGCACCCAAATCTTTTGCGGCCACACCATTAAATCCACCAACGAGTTTGTGATCAAATGCCTCAATGAATTCGCCACGAACGGAATGGTATTAATATCCCCACCGATCAATTTCAAACTGAAATCAATCGTCGGCTTGTCCACGAAGGCGATTTTCATCCCGTCGAACGACGGCCACCACGGCACCAACGGCGTAAACACCAACCTCACCACCCCAAACGCCTCTATGTGTTCCAACTTAATGGGCAAGTTAATGCCAGCCGCTTTGACGTCCAAAACCACCTCTGGTTTCACCGCCACCCATTTAAACTCCAAATCCAGCGTCACCTCGCCTTCCACGTCGTCCAACACTTTCGCCGCCGTAAATATCGGCGGCTCGTCCCCTAACGTCCACGTCCGAAACCCAATCTTCAGTTTACTCATCTTCGCTAAATCGTTCACCACATCCGAAAGCGCCCATATCACCGAAGACGCGATCGCTTTATCCAAGAAAGGCCACATCACCTTCGCCGCTTTATTCAGCCAAGGCACTCGGTTATAGTCCGAAAAATCCACCCACTTTGGTAACGTTCCCGTGATTTTCCTCAACGCCTCGGGATTTAAAATCGTATTCGGCGCGTCCTCGTCCACGATCTGTCGCAAAACGTCCTTCAAACCGTGCAGCCTTTTCGTCGTTCTCGCTTTGGCCAGTTTATACGCGAAAACGAACGTGCATGCGAGTAAAACAACGTTCGCGATGAATCCGAAAGAGAACAGAACGAAAGGTTGATGCGTAACGGCATTTTCGCACACTAATTCTAAACCGACGTTGTTGCCGCCGCCGTTGCTTTTTATGGGCGGCGTCGTCGATGGTGTTCCTCTCTTACCGTTGAATGCGCTCATTATCATATCGTGAGTCAAAGCGTTTAACGCGACATGTTCTCGTGAGTGATGATTGATGTGTGTCTTTTATGTAACGCATAACATTATCGAAGAGAAGAGAATTTGGAAAATAAAATGTTGACTTTTTCCCCATTTAAGAGATACGCGCTGCTTTTGATCGAAAAAACACACATCATCATCGATCTAACGATGGCGCAAAAATCACCACTTTTCTCTGCCCCAACAGCGGCACTCGTCAACGTTCCTTCTTCGCGTCGTCGCGTCGCGCGCAGAGGTGGCAAATTGGTCGGCGAAACTTGGGTGAACACCTCCGACGCGGAAGATTTCATCGAAGCCGGTCGCGAGGAATTCCAATCCGAAAACTACGCGTCTGCGATTACTTTGTTCGAAAAAGCCTTGACCGCGGAAGGGTCCGGGACAAAAAGAGACCGGACGAAACCGGCGGAGTTATCGTTGGGGGAGAAACAGTCCGCGTATTATAACTTGGCCGCAGCGCACGCGAAGATGGAAAATTGGGATCTCGCGTTTGCTTCGTTAGAGTTGACGTTTCAAAGCGGGTACGCGAACGGACGGTTGTACGGATTAGGCCGAGCGGCGAGAGATTACGAACAGCTGGAATTCGACGAGGATTTAAAAGATTTGAAAAGAGACGAGAGATGGAGCGAGGTCATGGAGAAGTATCGAGTGAAAGGAAGCGAGATTGCGTTTCAGTTGGATCCGTCGAACAGTTCGATCGGGAAAGCGGTGGAGATGATGTCGAGGAAGAAGACGAACGAGAGATGAGAGAGAATAAAGAGAACAAAGAGAAGAGACGCGATAGTCATCATCGCGTAACAAAAACGGGCGAAAGAAGGCACCCTAAAAGCGAAGAAGAAGAGGCAGAGGCGGTGTATTTATTGTAAAAATTGTATATTCGATACGCGCGCGTATCCGCCGACAAACTCCTCATAAATTCACCTAACAACACACCACTCGCACATGCTTCTCAGAACTTTATCTCGAGCGGCGTCTCGAGCGGTAGCATCGACGTCTTCTTCTTGTTCTTCTTCGAACGGATGCTTTCTCGTCGCCCCTTGGTCGTCGTCGTCGTCGTCGTCGTCCTCCTCCTCCTCTTTCATCGCGACTTTGACGGCGACTTCCCGGCTGCCGGGAAGAAGAAGGCGACGCGGAGTCGCGAGCTGTAGCACCGAAGCGACCGCGAATAACGACAATAACAGCGATGATTTTGACGACGACAGCATCGAACAACTCGTGGATAACATCAGAGATAAGATTCACCTGAACGACCTCCAGTTCCACGCCTACCACGGCGTCCTTCCGGCGGAGAAATCCTTGGGACAGAAATTCTTGATAAACGTCGAGTTGACGCCAACCGCTTCGACGCTGCGCCGCGCGGCGAAACGCGACGACGTGTCGCTCACCGTCGATTACGCGGAAGCGTTCAACCTGATTAAAACGATCGTCGTGAATGGACCTCAGAGAGATTTAATCGAAACGGTCGGCGAGGATATTTGTAGGGAGATTTTGAAACGGTTTCGCGCGGTGGACGTCGTCCGCGTGAAGGTGGAGAAGCCGTGCGTCGCCGTCGACGGGGATTTGAGATCGTTGGGTGTATCTCTCGCGAGGAAGAGGAGGAGAGAGACGTGATGATGGTGACGAATATATATATATATATATATAGGTGTCTGGGTGTCTGTTTGTCGTCGTTGCGGCGAGTGCATGTCTCTCCGCGCGCGAATCCGCGAAAGCGGAGAAGGAGAACAGAACGCACGCTTTTCCTCACTAATTTACTCACACACACACTCACTTACACACATACATAGACATAGCAGCGTTTGTATAATACACAGAGAATAATACGAACACGTTTCGATAGATTTGATGAACAGCTCTTCTTGAAAAGTAACAACGCGACGACGACGAGGAGATCCTTTTCGCTTTCGTGTGTACGCGCGTTTACTCTCATTACTCTTTCCTTTTGATTTGATTACCTTTTGCGCAGAAAAGGAGGAGAGATGAGCGCTGCTGCTGCTGCTGCTGCTTCGAGGCAAAGAGACGCGAACGACGCGATGCCGCGTGCGAATAGTTCTTCTTCTTCTTCTTCTTCTTCTTCTTCTTCTTCTTCGTTGGAGGAACAACAGAACGACAGAGGAGGAGGAGGAGGAGGGCGGTTGCCGAAAGAGATAGACTGGGAACATTTGGATAAATCCAAGTTTTTCCTGAATGGCGTGGGCGCTTTTTCTTTGGCGACGTTGGCGCTGTATCCGTTATCGGTGGTGAAAACGAGACAAATGCTCGAAGGAACGAAAATACAAACGCCTTTTAAAGATGTCGTTAAGAATGTGATTAAAGACAGAGGATTTAAAGGATTATACGCTGGATTTGGGACGGTCGTGTTCGGGGCGATACCTTTGCGGATGGTGTATTTGTCGACGCTGGAATATACGAAAGGGAACGCGAGGACGCTGTGCGAGAAGTACGAGTTGGATGAGATGTATTATGGGATCGCGGATGCGGCTGGTGGTGCGACGGCGTCGTTTGTGAGTCAGACTTTAGGAACACCGATCGATATCATCAGTCAGAGGCAGCAAGTGAGTGGGTTGAGACACGCGAATTTTACCAAGGACGGGGCGTTGAGTCCTTCAACCTCCGCGGCGAGCGGTAGCAGTAGCGGTGAGGCCAGTAATACGGTGTTTCGCGGTTATAGAAACGGCTTTCACGCGTTTAAGGAAATCTTAAAAAATGAAGGTGCGAGAGGTTTGTATCGCGGGTACGTGGCCTCCGTCGCGACGTTGGTTCCATCCAGCGCCATTTGGTGGGGATTTTACGGGACGTATTCGAGGGTGTTTTGGAACCAGTACACGAAGATCTACGGTAGCGGAGGAGGCGATGTGACGTTGAATAACATTGACGAAGAGTTCAACATCGACGACATCGACGATAACGTGGCGTTAGGCGTCACCGCGCTGAGTGGGCTGTGCGCTGGGATGAGTTCAGGATTTATCACGACGCCTTTGGACGCGGTGAAAACTCGGTTTCAAGTTTTATCCGGACAGCAACAAAACATCGACAGAGGTAGTAGCAATAAAAATAATAATAATAATAGCAGTCAAACTAGCAATAACAAAAGGATGACAATTACATCCGTGGCGACGGACTTGTATCGAAAACACGGCATTCGAGGGTATTTCCGTGGCGTGTTACCTCGCATGGCGAGCGTTTCCTTGTGGGGAACGACCATGGTTTCGTTATTCGAAGCTTTGAAACGCTCGGCGGCGGCGGAATCGGCGGCGTTAGCCGCAGCTGCGCGCGGAGAAGAAGGCGATGAAGACGAGTAAAAGTAGATTAGGTTATGCATGTGCAATAACTAAATATAAAAAGTGTTTGTAATAAAACTCTCTCTACTGCGGTAGTTTTCACGCGCCGATCGATTGTCTCAGATTCGCAATCGTGTCTCTCACCGCGTTAATCTTTTCATCCAACTCCATCGACTCGTTCGCGATATTTGCCAATTTCGTAAACGTTTCCTTAAAAATATCCACCAATCTATCCTTCGCCGCGTCCTTTCGATCTCGTAACGCCTTCTTCACCATGTCCAAATGTTCCATCGTTAACTCGGCGTGCGCATCCATTCGATGCAAAACGGCAGCCATTTCAGAATACACATTTTCAATCTCTTCGCGCACGCGAGGATCCACGTTTGGGTGCAACGGTATATCGATGCCCTCCTTCGCCGCTATCCCCTCGCGTTCTTCTTCCTCTTTCATCGGCGTCTTCTCCTCCCGCGTGACTCCTCCTCTTTCTTCTTCTTCTTCTTCTTCTTCCTTCTCTTTCCCGCGCGGAGACGACTCGCTCTCGCTGACGACCGTCGTCCCAGCGGCCGTCTCTTTTTCTTTATCTTCCTCCTCCGATTCTTCTCCTTTCTTTGCTCTCTTTTTCTTCTTCTCGCCAGAAGACCCGTTTTCGCCGTCTCGCGTCGTCTGGCTCGTCGCCGGTGGTCGTTTCGTGCTCACCGATGGATACTTTGGAACGACCATGTTATGTGTGTATGTGCGCGTATTTTTTTTTTCAAATGAGGGGAAAAATTTCACATCAACAAACGAAGGAATATATGAATTTACGCTATTCGTTTAGTACGGACTACATACACTACATGTGCTATCTATCGCTACGCGCCGCTAAAATGACTCGTCGACTACTTCCACCCTCACCTTCTTTCACCCTCCCATTCACTGGTGGAAATTTTCCCGTCTCGGTTTTGATCGAACACGTCAAAGACTAAATCGACGGATTCTTCATCCGGAGTGCCTCCGATGGATTGGATTTCTTTTCTCACGCGTTCTCTGTCGGTTCTAAACGATGACGGTTGGTTACTCTTGGTTGCGAGGTGTTTTTGTTCTTCGTCGCCAATGAGAGAAGGATTAATGTCCTCGCGAAGAACGTCGTCCAGATTGTCCAAGTTTACGAGGACGTATCGCAGCGCTCTCAGTTCTCTCACGTGTTTTTCGTGCTTACCGCCGCCAAAGAGCGCCGGGATAAATGTTGATTTACTCTGACGAGTGAACATGCCATAAAGACCGACGCCGATAGCACCAATGGTGAACGAAATAGCGGAAAACGCACCAGTGAGACCAACGGCGCTGTCTTCTAAACCATGCGGAACATTCATTCCCATGATGGCTGCAGGAAGACCCGCGGCTGCGCACGACATACCTAAAATCGTCGCTCGAAGGTTCAACCGAACTACGCGGTTCCGATCAACATCGAGTTGTAACTCCCAAACTTCTCTCGTTGCAGTCAACGCATTTTTTAACTCCAAAACGCGACCACCCATAGCTCGAGATCTTCCCGCGTGCGACGTCAACAGCTGTAATACGTTGTTCGTATTCTCATCAAAGTCGGTCGTCGTCGTGGCGTTTTCCGCCTCGTCTCCTCCTCCTCCTCCTCCTCCTCCTCCTCC
>Ga0181558_10003607_pt1 | contig 14193 bp, 15 predicted proteins | sample 011ome_22_FD_133754 | JGI IMG/M metagenome (GOLD analysis project Ga0181558, IMG submission 133754) | Coastal salt marsh microbial communities from the Groves Creek Marsh, Skidaway Island, Georgia - 011507BT metaG (megahit assembly) | ecosystem: Environmental > Aquatic > Marine > Intertidal...
CGACGACGACGACGACGCATGCCTCTCCCCACCGCCCTCACCCGCGACGACGACGCACGACGACGACGACGCGAACACCACGACGATGATTCCCACGACCACCACCACCGCTCGGCATCGCGCCCCCATCACCGCGCCATGCCACTCGCGTTCGCGCACGCGCGCGCTGTGCGCAGAGCAGAGACACAGAAGAAAACGCCCTCGCGCACGGACGACGACGACGACGCAGTGACGACGCGCGGACGAACGAACGAACGAACGAACGAACGAACGGCGACGACGTGAACCATCCCAAATGTTCTAAAACGGACCAGTCCCCCCACAGACTGATACATTAGTGGCGTCACATTGTACGCAATCGACCAATCACGACCACGCACCGAGTCCCCATCCCCGCGGGCCCATCGACAAAAACTCGACCCGACGACGCGCGCCCGATGCTCGTCGCGCGCGTCACTTTGGTACACACCCGTCGACGCGCGACCTCCGTTTCGCACGCCAGACGCACGGAGCATTTAAAGCTCTTTCTTTCCACTCGATCTCTCCTCGATCACACACACACACACATGATGTCGCTCGCCGCGAGACACGCCGCGATCGCGCGCCCGATGCCCATCGCATCGCGCGCGCGCGCGACCACGACGCCGTCGCGCGCATCGCGCGTGGTCGTCAACGCCGCCGGTGCGGACCGCGAATTGTGGTACCCGGGCGCCAAGGCTCCGAAGTATTTAGATGGTACCATGGCTGGTGATTACGGTGCGTATCGCGCGTCGCATCGCGCGCACAAAGGAGAGAATCATCGCGGCGCCGATGCATGCGCCAGTGGCAAAGATACGCAACGATATCTTTGTCCCATGATTGTTGGTTTTGCCTTCGCGACTGGAGAGACGCTTGCGCCGTGCGTTCGGGACTGACGGATGGGGTATGATTGTGTCTACGTATCGCACACGATGATAGGTTTCGACCCGCTTCGTTTGGGCGCGAACCCGGAAACGCTTCCGTACCTTCAAGAGGCTGAATTGATGAACGGACGGTGGGCGATGGCCGCCGTGACGGGTATCGCGTTCACCGACGCCGTGGGTTTGCCCAAGTGGTGGGAAGCTGGCGCTGCGGATTACGGCATTGACTTTAACACGCTCGTTGGCGTGCAAGTTGTCGCTATGGCTGTGCTTGAAGCTGCGCGTATTCGTGGTTTCCAACGCACGGGGGAATCTGGCGTGTTGAACTCGTTTCCGTTTGACCCGGCGGGACTGGACGCGCCGGATAAGCGCGTGAAGGAGATTAAAAACGGTCGCCTCGCGATGTTGGCGTTTTTGCACTGCGTGAGCTCCTACGCCGTCACTGGGTTGAGCCCGTTGGAAGGTTTGCAAGCGCACATGGCGAATCCGCAAGCGGTGAACATCTTTACGTCTGCGGTGGGTGGCGAAACCGTCGCCTTTGTCGCGTTTTGCTCGATGGCGCCGACGTTTTTGTTGGCGCAAAAGACGTTGGGCGACGGCAAGGAGGAGGAGTTCAACCCGATCCCGTGGTAAACACACACACACGTTATACACTTAGTTGGATTCGTGTTTAAACACTTGTAACATTGAACGCGAAACTTTTATATCATCATCATTTACATCAACTTACAACGACTCGAGCGTCGCGAGCGCGTCGGGACGCGGAACAAAATCAGACGCGCGCGCTCGCCTCGCTTTCATCATGTGAAAGCGCATACACGTAGCGTTTAGCGCGCGCGTCGTCACGCGTACACATCACCGACTTCACGACGCTCGACGAAACTCTATCGAAAACTATTACCGCGCCACGAAAACACTCACGACGAAGAGCCGCCGCGAAGGGCGTCGACGCCGCGAAAAATGGCGTCGAAACTCGGCAGCGTCTTTGACTCCATTCGACTAAACACCGTCGAACCGCCGTAATACACCTCGAACGCCCCAGTATTCATCGCATTCGCATGAATCATGTTCCCAACCACCCAAATCATTAATAACGCCTGCGTTTTCGTCTTGCGAAGCTCGAGCACGAGCGCAGGCGCGCGTTCGAGCGACACCCCGAGCGCGTCGAAATCAAGCAACGTCACGCACGCCAACATCACCTGCGCGAACATCACCGCCCGCGAGAGCGCCACCGCGAACGCTGGAGCTGGATAGTGTCCTCCGAGCACGGTTAACCCGGGGTATCGAGCCTCGACGGCGTCCTTCACCTGGACAAAGCCGCCACGAAAAGATCACGAGGTACAATACGCGATGAACATGTCGCGCGAATCCGTCGTCGTACGCGCAATAAAGTCGGCGATTTGCCCTGGGCGCGACGCTATGGCATCGTTATATACGTTATATACGTCGAGCGCCGCCAGGGACGTCACAGCGACGACGCCACTGACGAATGCGTGCGCTCGAGAGAGTCCCATGGAAGACGCGCGCGTCGCACACTGCCGCGCCATTATCCGACCCTTTCGTCGTCGACCACCGCCGCGGCGCGCGCGCACGGCGCGAGAGATGCGCGGCAGGCGCTCGTTCGATGCGCCCATGGCGTCATCCAGGCTCACGCCCGAGTCCAAGTCCGCGGTGGAGCGTTGGAGGCGCCACGCGGAGGGTGCGCACGCGAGCGCTGCGTCGGAAGTACTCGCGCGTCTCGGCGTGCTGGACGCCGAAAGCGGCCTGGGCGCGGGCGAAGTGAAGCGCCGGCGCGATGCGGTGGGCGTGAACGCGCTGCCGCAAGAGCCATCGACGTCGTTTTACGCGCTGGTGGCGAAACAGTTTGATGATGTCATGGTGAAGGTGCTCGTGGGCGCGGCGGCGACGTCGCTGGCGTTGGCGTTTTGGGATGGCGAGGGCGGGATGGAGGCGTTTTTAGAGCCGAGTGTGATTGTGGCGATTCTTGTTGCGAACGCCGCGGTGGGTGTGGCGACGGAGAAGAATGCGGAGAAGGCGATTGAGGAGTTGAAGACGTATCAGGCGGAGTACGCGACGTGCGTTCGGGACGGCGCCAAGCACTCGATTCCCGCCGAAGCTCTCGTACCGGGGGATATCATCGAGATTGCCACTGGGGAGAAGGTACCCGCGGATTGTAGGTTGGTGAAGATTCACTCTAATCAGCTTCGCATCGATCAGGCGTTGTTGACGGGTGAGAGCGGGAGCGTGGAGAAAACTGAAGACGCCGTGCGCCAGGACGGATGCGTGTTACAAGATAAGACATGCATGGTGTATAGCGGCACAGTCGTCACCGTGGGACGTGCGACGTGTGTTGTAGTCGGTACGGGCGTCAACACGGCGATTGGGAAGATTCAAAACACGCTCGAGCAGACGGTGGAGGATATGACGCCGCTGAAGAAGAAGCTTGACGAATTTGGGGAATTGCTCGGGAAAATCATCGCGGTGATTTGTATTTTGGTATGGGTGGTGAATATCGGGCACTTTGGAGATAAGGCGCACGGTGGGGTGATTCGTGGTGCAGTGTATTACTTCAAGATTGCAGTTGCGCTCGCGGTGGCGGCGATTCCTGAAGGGTTGCCCGCTGTCGTGACGACGTGTTTGGCGCTCGGCACGCGACGCATGGCAAAGAAGAACGCCCTGGTGCGGACGCTTCCGAGCGTGGAAACCCTAGGGTGCACGTCGGTGATTTGCAGCGATAAGACAGGGACATTGACATGCAATGTCATGACGGCCATGCGCGTGTGCGTGGTAGAGACGGTGAGTAGTGCGGAAGTGACCAACTATGCCATTCGCGGCGAGTCTTACGCAACGCACGGGGAAGTGTTGGACGCGCGCGGGATAGCGGTAAAACAGCCCGCAGATTCATCGGCCATGGCGAATTTAGCGATATGTTGCTCGATTTGCAACGACTCGACGTTAAAGTACGACAAAGACAAGGGAGTATTTGAAAAGATTGGTGAAGCGACGGAAATCGCGTTGCGCGTGTTGGCGGAGAAGATTGGCTTGCCGACGTCGGCGCGCGCGCCGCCGAAAGCTTTCGGGGATACCGCCATGCGAAGCACAGAGTATTGGGAACAAGAGTTTGTCAAACTTGCCACGGCAGAGTTCACGAGCGAACGCAAGCGCATGTCAACCTTGGTGAGCACGCAAAGAGAGGAGAGAATTTTATTCGTCAAGGGCGCGCCTGAAAGCGTTTTGGAACTCTGCACGTCGGTGATGTCCAACGCCACCGGTCGCGTCGAGCGAATGACAGATACCGTACGCGAACAGTTAATGATGCAGATGGAAGGCTTCGCCACCGATGCACTTCGAGTCTTGGCGTTCGCCATGCGCACGATGCCCAAAAATACCGACACGTGCGCCGAAGGCGATGAAGAGGCGCTCACATTCCTCGGACTCGTCGGGTTGATTGACCCGCCGAGACCAGAAGTGCGCTACGCGTTACAGACGTGCAAAGACGCCGGTATTCGCGTCATCATGGTCACCGGGGATAATCAGCAAACCGCCGAGGCGATTGCGGCGCAAATCGGGTTGAATGACCAATACAATTCGTTCACGGGAATGACTAAAATTTCAGACTTTCAAGGGCGCTCGTTTACGGGTGCGCAGTTTGAAGCGATGACTGAAATGCAGCGCGAGGACGCCGTGCGATCGATGTGCGTGTTCTCACGCGTCGAACCAGCGCAAAAGAGTACACTCGTCGAGTTGCTAAAGCGACAAGGTAATATCGTCGCGATGACGGGTGACGGCGTGAACGACGCGCCGGCGTTGAAGTGCGCGGATATCGGCATCGCCATGGGCAGCGGCACCGCGGTCGCGAAGGGCGCCGCAGATATGGTGCTCGCTGATGACAACTTTAGTACAATTGTCGAAGCCGTGGCCGAGGGTCGCGCGATTTACAACAACGCCAAGCAGTTTATTCGCTACATGGTGAGTTCAAACATTGGCGAAGTGGTGTGCATTTTCACCGCCGCCGCGCTCGGCTTTCCCGAAACGCTCGTACCCGTGCAATTGCTTTGGGTCAATCTCGTCACCGATGGCTTACCCGCCACTGCGCTTGGGTTTAATCGTGCCGATGGGGATATCATGAGTAAAAAGCCGAGAAGTTCCACCGAGCAAATCGTCGATCGATGGTTATTGATTCGTTACCTCATCATCGGCGTCTATGTCGGTTTCGCCACCGTGGGCTCCTTCGGTTGGTGGTACTTATCCAACCCCGATGGTCCGAATTTGACATGGGACCAGCTCACGCACGCGTCACAGTGCGAAGACACCGAGTGCGATGTCTTCAAAGATCGACGCCCGAGCACGATGGCCATGTCCACGCTCGTCTTGGTTGAAATGTTCAACGCGTTGAATTCGCTGAGCGAAAATCGCTCGCTCTTCACGCACCCACCGACCACGAACCTCTGGCTCGTCGGCGCCATCGTGATTTCCATGTGGCTTCATTTCGTCATCATGTACGTCCCATCGTTTGCGAAGACGTTCACGATTTCCGCGCTCAGCGTGAACGAATGGAAAGCCGTCTTTTGGTATTCCATTCCCGTCATCGCCATCGACGAAGTCTTAAAGTATTTCACGCGCGCGCACAACGCGAAGCGTAGATTCTGGTCCCTGCGCCGCGGTACGAGTGGCGGTGCCGATATTCTGCCCCGCTCGCGCTCAGCCGTGATGAAATCCGCGCCGTAAATGACCAAGGCATCGTCGTGAGTAGCGACTCTTGTAAAACACACACAAAATCACAAACCATCACTCACAGTCGGCAGTCACTCGCGCGCGCGTGCGCCACGGCGACAGCGGCGGCGCGAGATGGCCCGCCGCACCGCTGCGCGCGCGTCCGCGTCTGCGGCAAAGGCGGGGTCGACGGCCAAGACGCTCGACGTGACGCGCAAGCACACAATCTTGATGCTGAGCGACTTTTTCTTACCATCCGTCGGTGGCGTCGAGTTGCACATCTACGCCCTCGCCATGCGGCTCCGCGCGCGAGGACACAAGGTGGTCATCTTCACGCATGCCTACGGCACTCGCGTGGGCGTGCGATGGATCACGAACGGGGTCAAGGTGTATCACGCGCCGCGCGTCGTCATGTATGACAACTGCACATTTCCAAACTTTTTGGGGGCGTTTAAATTATTCCGCAAGGTGCGTGCAACGCGCGCGTCTCTCGCGCGCATCGCGTTGCGCGTCGTTCATGTGTGCTGTTTTCGACACTGACGTCACGAGGACACGCACGATTGTCCAATATCCTCTCGCGTAGGCGTGCATTCGAGAAGGCGTAACCGTCGTCCACGCACACCAAGGGTGCACATTCGCGCACGAAGGCATATTATACGCGCGCACGATGGGCATGAAGTGCGTGTTTACTGATCATTCATTATTTGGATTCGCGGACGTTGGTGCGATTCATACGAATAAGTTGTTGGATATGACGCTGGCGGATACACAGCACGTGATTTGCGTCAGTCACACGGCAAAGGAGAACACGGTGTTGCGAAGCGGATATTTACTCGGCGGTGAGCCTGGATTGGCGCCTGAGCGCGTGAGCGTGATTCCTAACGCTGTAGATTCGACGATGTTCACCCCGGATGTGAGCCGTCGCGCGAAAGGTCGAATTACTGTGGTCGTGACGTCGCGACTCATGTATAGAAAAGGCATTCATCTCCTGGCTGGAGTCATTCCGCGCGCGTGTCGCGCGCACGCAAATTTAGATTTCCTCATCGCCGGCGATGGTTCCATGCGTGGACACTTGGAGAAAGCGGTGTCGGACGCGGGGTTAGATTCGCGGGTGACGATTCTCGGGCACGTCCCGCACGATGGCGTGGCGGATGTCCTGCGTCGAGGAGACATTTTCCTCAACGCGTCGCTCACCGAGTCTTTTTGCATCGCGGTACTCGAGGCGGCGTCATGCGGCTGCCTCGTCGTCGCCACCGCCGTCGGTGGCGTCCCGGAAGTTCTTCCAGAAGATATATTATTCTTAGCCAAGCCCGACGTGCAATCCCTGCTCGACGCGCTCGATCGTTGCCTAGTCGCGCTTCCAAACGCCGACGTGGACACAATTCACAAGCGCGTCAAGGCTAATTATAACTGGGATGACGTCGCGCGGCGCGTAGAGGTCGTGTACGCGCGCGCACACGATACGCACGATACGCACATGGGTCGATTTTTTCGCATCTATCGACGAGGCGTGGTGTTTGGCAAGATGCTCTGGTGCGTCTCCGCCGTCGCGCACGTGTGGCTTAGAATGTTGGAATGGTTGGAGCCCGCGAGTTCGATCGAGCTCGCGCTCGATTTCGGCGACGACGACAACGCGTACGATGAAAATAATACCAATCATCGTGCAATGGTCAAAGCGTCAAAATGCGCGCGGAAAGTGTAGGTAATTTGGTAGTGTAAAGTTAAAAGTACAACGACGACGTCAAAAGACGCCGGCCGAGCTATACGTAATACACGCGACTAGAACTATTCCACGCAGTTGAAACACTTCTGCGCGGCATCCAACACCGCCGCCGTCCACACTGCCGAGTATCTAAAATCTCCAAATAAAACCATAGGCGCCTCGCCTCGCGCGCGCAGGCAAAGAATCTGAAACCAAACATCCGTCGTCGACACCGCCTCGCGCGTCGCAAACGCCTCGATATCCTCCGCGGGTATCAACACCGACCGTCGACCGCCGAACCACGACACGGTATCGACGCACAGCCCTATATGACGCACCAATCGTGCCTCTTGCGCCCGCGTACCGAGCGTCCACGCGCACACGAACGCGACGAACGCCACTGACGCGACGGAGGACGTCCCAACCGCCGCGCGCCACGCGAACGTCACCCCCAACGCCAGCGCGCGCCAGCGAAACACTCGAGACGCGCTGTACCGCATGACAATCTCGTACTCGCGCGCGTACCCTCGCGACGACGGCGGCGACGACGACGACGACGCGCTGGCATCGTCCACGACTCCCACGCTGAGCTGCGCGCCGATGGCGTCATCCACGTACACCCGCTGACGCCCCGCCCCGCCGCGCCCAGCGCCCATACCGCCCGCAGTGCGCGCCCGCGAGCACCGCCACGCGCGTCCCTCGCCCCCGCGCGCGCGCCTCGCGCCCGTCGCGTCGACGAATGCGCACCGCGACCGCGGATGCGCTCGGACTCGAGCGTCATTCCGCGACGCCACGACGCGCATCGGTTCGCCCCCCATGTGCGCGCACGCGAGCGCCCGAACGCGCGCGAGCGCCGCCGCGTGCGTGCTCCTGTGTCTCCTCGCGTGTTCGCGCGCGGTGTGCGGGGTAGAAATTGACCTCGTGCACCGCGGTGACGGCGCGATCGATGACATGAAGTGCATCTCGGAGGAGATTCACGCCAACGCCGTGGTGCTGTTTACGTACGACACGGTGCGCGCGGAGGATAAGGTGAGCGTGACGCTATTCGACGCGAATGGCAAGGTGATATATGAAAAGGTGGACGCGGGGAAAGGGGCGTATGGGTTTACGAGCGTGACTGATGGCGATCATCGCGCGTGCTTTTACAACGCCGAGCTGTCGTCGATGAAGCACGGCGCGGAGAAAGAAGACGCTTTAGCCAAGCACAGAATCAAAGTGGATTGGAAACACGGCGTTGCGGCATCAGAATGGAAGAAATTGGCCAAGGCGACGGATTTGGATGCGTTTACGAGGACGTTACGATCGCTGGAATCGGATTTGCAAGAGGTGCACGAAGGCATGTTGGCGCTGCGCGCGCTCGAAGCGGATATGCGAGACATGAACGAAGCGACAAACACTAGAGTTGCGGTGATGAGCGTGTTAAGTTTGACGGTATGCGTTGGAATGTGTGTTTGGCAAATTGTCTACCTTCGTTCGTTCTTTGAGCGTAAGAAATTATTGTAATTGTTTAATCAGACTCGTCGAGCCGACGAGTTTTGGTGATTCACCTAGGATTGGACGCGTCGAGGACGCGGTTGGACGACGCGTCGTCTGCATTCGTGTATAGCCGCGTGTCATCGATTCATGACGCGCATGTGCGCATACGCAGTACACCATGCAATATTACCTTTTATATGTGTCCATCATCGTCGTCACGCGGCATTCCTGGCGCTCGCGAAATGCATCTAAAAAAAAGTCAAAATAAATCCACGAGAGACGTAACACCCAAGTGTGCTGAACAACCGCATTGGTACGCACGCACGCGCCGCCGACGACATCGAACGTCGCGAACCGGGCGGAACACGACACGAAACGCTTTGCCGTGCATATCGCAATGTCTACTGAACGCGCGACGTTGATTCCGGCGCACGCGAGAGGGATGACGCAAGAGGATGACGATGCGATCGATGGTGGCGAGCGTCGGGCAACTTCGCGCGCGACGATCGCTATCGCCGCGCTTTCTGGGGCATTACTCGCATCGTGCGGGTTAAACGTGACGCAGTACGCGTCATCGCGCGGTGTGACGAATGCTGCGGCGCTGGGGGTGTCGTTGGCGGCGCCGAAAGGGTTGTCGCGAGAAGCTCGGGACGCGGCGTGCGGAGGCGCGTCTTCATTTAGTTTGATGTGCGTCGGCCAGCACGGTGGTGCGAACGAGGCGCGCTTGGGATCTTGGCGCGCGAGTGCGGCGGCGTTAGGTGACGCACAACATCCCGCGACTGGACCCATGCGGTATTGCCGCAAAGACACGTGGTTGTTGTCGTGCTTGTTTTACAAGGCTAACATCAACGACGAGGCGACGGATTGGAGACACGTCAAGGATGAATGCGATGGTGAGATTGAGTGCGATGGGGTGAATAAGTACTGGACGAGTGACTTGTGGCATATCGCGTCGAGTGGAAACGCAGATGGGTGCGATACGACGTTGAGCGATGGTAAGGGTACGGATGCGAGCTCTTTTTACAAAGAGGGCTCCTCCGGTTGGCGCGCGTACGCCGCCGAAGCCGGTGGCGATGGATCGTGTAAGGTTGTCAACGAGTGGGGTAACATTTAAAACATCCCACGTGAGCGCATATACATTTATTGGCTCGCTATCGTCATACACACACACACACACACATTTGTACATAAAAAACAAAGTCAAATATCTATTCCAAAAGCGAACCGTCCTTCTACTACTATGGTTCGTCGTGCTAGTTGTTTTGTGAAAATGTATGAGCGCACTTTGGACACTCATAAAACACCGTCTGGCCTTCGTCCGCGCTCCGCAGCTGCATGGTGTAAAAGTCCAATCCCCTGTGTTCGCACTTTGGACACTTCTCATCGACTGTGGCACGTTCGCGTAACACCTCCTCTTGCTCGCCGACTTTCGAGCCGTCTGGGTTTCGCGCCTCGACGCCGTGATTGAAACGAAACTCTTTCGGCCCCGCCGTGAGTTTGCGCTCGCGCTCGCCGAAAGCTACAACATATCATAAATACACGACACCACGTCAGTCTACGGCGAAGCACGCATGGAAACGTCACGCGCGCCGCGCGAAAAAGCGTCCCAAACCTGGCGGCTCTCGCATTCGCGCCACCAACGTCGTCATCGCGCGCACATTCGCCATCGCACGCGCCGAGCGCGGCGCCGCAATCATCAACACGCACCTTCATCTAACGTGTGCGATTTACCGCATCCGTCGCACGCCAACGTGGACGCTTGCGTTCGCAGCCGCAACGCCGTGCCGCAGCGACCACAAAACCCGTTCCCACTCATCGCGCGCGCGCGTCACTCGCGCGCGGTCGACGATGCGGCGACGATGACGACTAAGCCGTTTTCGTTCGTCGTTCACGACCGCGCGCAATCGTGCGATGGGCGGCGCGGCGACGCGCTGTGTTTGCGCGTGCGCGTGAGTGCGGGAACGCCATTACCATGCCGCTCGCATCGACGCCGTCCGTGCGGCGGCACGCGAGCGGGAAGGAGGAGCCACACGCCGGCGCAACGACGCTGAGAACGCCCGGAACGACGACGACGACGACGACGACGTCGACGAGCGGGAGCGAGCGCAAGACGCTCGGGAGAACGCCGACGGTACATCTGGGACGATTAGAGCTCATATCTTGGCTCAACCGCGCGCTCAATGCGGACTACGCGAGCGTGCAGGAGTGCGCAGATGGCGTGGCGTATTGTCAACTTTTAGACGCACTCCATCCTGGGAAGGTGGCGCTGCATAGATTGGATTTTAATGCGCGATTCTTGGGCGATTGTGAACGCAACGTCAAGACGCTTCGGGACGCGATGCGCGCATTGGATTTACAAGTAGATGTCGATTTTGACGCCCTGGCTAGTGGGAAATTTATTGTACGTGTGTATGCGTGCGTGCGTGTCGTGTGAGTCGACGTCGTTACGTCGCTCGCGCGCTCGAAGCGCGCGAAATTATCGATTTAGTCTACGAAACCAACCGACTGACGCGTCACCCGTACGCGACGCAGGAAAACAACAACCTTTTGCGATGGTTTCACGCGTACGTCATCGCCCACGGATCATCGGCGTTAGATTCGTACGATGCGTACGGGGCGCGCGTGCAGGCGCAGAAAATGAAGGAAAAGTCATCGACGAGTCGAACGCCGCTGAAAACTCAAACGACGTCGCCTCGGGACGCGTCTGGACGCGGCGCTGTGAGCGATAACGCCGACCATAGCGCGAGTATCGAGCGCGAGCGCGGCGCAGCGATGGTATTATCTACGCCACTCGCGTCGTCATCCAACGCCGCACACTTTAGCACGCCAGGATTAAGCGGACACTTGGTCCCGAATGACGTCGCCGTCGTGAGCGAGATGGAACGTCGAACATCCGGCGCGGATGAATTCGCCTTCTCACCCGCCGCCGAACCACCCGCAACGCCAGCCGCACCGCGCGCGCTGACGTACGATACCGCGCCGGCGACGCCACAGGCGTTCGGCGGCGCCAGCGGCGACCGACCAATCGCGCGAGCGCGCGACGCCGACCCATCCAAAGCGCCCGCGCGTTTGACATCCGGACGCCGTCCCCTCGATCGCTGGGCCACGAAAGCCCGCGAAACACTCGACGCCCGCAAAGCATCGAGCGAGCACACTGTCCCAGAACACGTCTACGAAGAAGAAACCACGTCCACGTGCTGTGGATGTTTCATCGTATCCAGAAAACTCACGCGAAGTTCAATCGCGCCGACGTAACCGTCGCGCGCGCGTCACACATTTGACGCAATAGAGCATCGATTCCGCGCACCATTCGCGCCGAGCGCGCGCAGAGCACACCCATGTAATGTATACTATCCTGTCGTTGTCGTTCTTGATGCACACGATCGCGGTGGTCGATGCGTACGCGCGTATCGATTGCGAATCGAACGCCGAATACCCTGACGCACCCTGACGCCCACAATGCGCGGCATCGCATTCAACCCCGTCACTCTGCGCCACGCACGGTGCTCGTGCGCCCGGGCACGCGCGTCACACTCAGGTACGACACGCTTCGAACGTTTCGACGCGCGAATGGCGCGAATGCGTGACGCGCGACGCGCGGACGGGGCGCATTGTCGGCGTCTCGGATGCCGCGAGACGGCGCGGAAAGCCACGGCGCGATGGCGCATTGCGCGCGCATCGCGCGTCACGCGCGCGTCGCGTGCGCGCGAGTGCGCGGAATGTGTTGGCGCATGATGCATGTTGGGTCGTGCGAGGCGATGCGCGGCGTGCGCGGCGAGGGGAGGGGTCGGAGGGTGCGCGCGGGTGTGAATTCTGACTCCAATTGAGCGTAGATCCTGGCGTTCATTCGCGTTTACTTTCGACGTCGTCGTCGCCGGCGGCGGCGGCGGTGCTTTCGCACGCGATGACTGACCGCGTCGTGTTTCGTGTGTTTCGCGTGATTTCTCGCACAGGGAGTACCATCGCCTGAGCACGCGTTGAGCGCAGACTGTTACGCTGAGTTTGTTGGACATGGACGAGTTTCCTACGAGCGCGTTGCTTCCCGGGAAGCAACGCGCCGCAGCGGTGCCGAAACCATTAGAAATTCCTGTGCGTGATGACCAAGATGTTGTTGCGCCTGTGGTGGCGGTGGCGGCGGTGACGAGAGCGGAAACGCCGTCGGAGGATGTGGAAGCGGCGCGGACGCCACCGACGCGAAGCCCGGGACACCAGCTCACGAGCGGTACTTCGGAACCTAGTCCACCGGATAGCGATGAGAAGGATGGGACCGCGACGAGGACGACGACGACGGCATTACCGAGTCCGGCGTTCACAATTCCAACTCCGCGAGGAGTGGAGCAGATGAGCCCGGATGTTGTGCAGCAACCGCGGCGGCAACCGATGGCGCCGCGCATCGTCATCGACGGCAAGACCACGGTACAATGTTGTTTCTGCGGACGTAATAGTCAAGGAAGCGCGGCGATGAAGCGACACATCTACGCTTCATGTCAAGCAAAACCCAAGGTGGCGGATAAAATGGCCATTGATGCGATCATTGAGGAGTATCTCGTCAAGAATTACAACACAGAGACGCCAGCGGTTGAAAAGATGCGTCAGCGCGTGGACCCGGATGAAACTGAGGAGGATAGCGACTCAGATGACATTGGTCGACGATCTGATGAGGCGCGTATTAAACAAAAGAATGCTTCAGCGGCATACCTCGATGAGGACGATGAAGAAGAGGATGTTCGGGAGGACATGGCGCGACGCATGGCACTCGCCGCGAGTGCGGATGTCGAAGAGGAACAACCCGTGCCGCCGGCGACGATGACGACCACGATGCCGGGTAAGCGAGAGCGTCGACCTTCGGCAAAGCTTGCGAGCGCATCAAATGGAGCTCTCAACATTACCGCGCCGAAGATCGCACCGAAGACTACGCAGCCGCCGATGGTTGCGGATGTATTGACGTGTGCAAAGTGCGGCGTTTTCACGACGTTGAAACCGGTGGGACTAAAAATACACATGACAAAGTGTAAGGCGTCAGTGCCCGCACCATCGACCGAGCAACCGTTGTCCAGCAAAATGGTTCAGAAACGATCGCACGCGACGACTTTGACCAAGATGAACACGACGAGAAAGCGACGAAAGTGCTTGCTCAGCGATGAGCAGGCGTGCGCGCACGTGAGTCGAAACGCGGCGGAATTGGTGGCCCACATGCTTGATCACGGAGTAGAAGTTGTGTTCGGGTTCGGGGCGAAAACAAGCACCATCGACGGAGATGAAGACGTTGTTGAAGTGCCCGAAGTCTTTTCGAGAGGACGGACGACAACGACGACGACACTCAAAGTGCACTGGGCCGCGCGAAAGTGCACCATGTGTTCGCACGAAAAGTTTGATTCGCGCGAAGAATTGTGCGCGCATTAC
>Ga0181558_10003609_pt1 | contig 14185 bp, 4 predicted proteins | sample 011ome_22_FD_133754 | JGI IMG/M metagenome (GOLD analysis project Ga0181558, IMG submission 133754) | Coastal salt marsh microbial communities from the Groves Creek Marsh, Skidaway Island, Georgia - 011507BT metaG (megahit assembly) | ecosystem: Environmental > Aquatic > Marine > Intertidal zone...
AGAGCAGCTCGAGAAGTTTGGTCGAGACGGACCAGGGGTACCAGCCCGTGTTCTTCGACCCCACGCCGCTGAGGCACCTGGTCGCCATCGACAGGCTCGAGTCGCTGTGCCCGACGCTGGACCTGCAGTGCCACGAGCTGCTCGGCGAGGAGACGCCGCAGCTGTACGCGCTGTGCGGCGCGGGCTCGCGGTCGACGCTCAAGACGCTCAAGCGCGGCGTCGCGCTGACGGAGATGGCGGTGAGCCCCCTGCCCGGCAACCCCAACGGCCTGTTCACCGTGCGCGAGTCTTCGAGCGTAAAAGACGCCTTCATCGTCGTCTCGTTCGTCGACGCGACGTTGGTGCTGCGCGTGGGCGAGACGGTGGAGGAGGTGGGCGACTCGGGGTTCCTGGGCGACGTCCCCACGCTGAGCGCCTCGCGCCTCGGCGACGACGCGCTGCTGCAGATCCACCCCGGGGGCCTGCGGCACGTGCGCGCGGACGGGCGCGTGAACGAGTGGCGGTGCCCCGGGCGCAAGACGGTCACGAAATGCGCGGCGAACGCGCGCCAGGCGCTCGTCGCGCTCAGCGGCGGCGAGGTCGTGTACTTCGAGCTCGACCAGACCGGCGCGCTGGTGGAGATGGAGAAGATCGAGACCAGCGGCGACGTCGCGTGCCTGAGTGTGCCGAGCGTGCCTGACGGCCAGCTGCGCGCGCGCTTCGCCGCGGTGGGCGCCTACGACAGCACCGTGCGCGTGCTTTCGCTCGCGACCGAGGACTGCCTGCAGACGGTTGGCGTGCAGGCGCTGGCGGCGGCGCCCGCGTCGCTGCTCATGTTGCACACGTCTGGGACGGGGAACGAGGCTGGTCGACTCTACCTCAACGCGGGCCTCGCGAACGGCGTTTTGGTCCGCGCGGACGTGGATGTCGTCACGGGGTCCATCGGGGACGCGCGGGTTCGGTTTTTAGGAACCAGACCGCCCGCGTTGTTTTTGACCACGACACGAGGCGCGCCGGCGATGCTGGCGCTCTCCTCGAAGCCCTGGCTGGGCTGGGTCGACCTGCAGGGCCGCTTCTCGCTGGCGCCGGCGTCGTACGAGGCGCTCGAGCACGCGGCGCCGTTCCGCTCCGAGCAGTGCCCCGAGGGCATGGTGGCGTCCTGCGGGAACACGCTGCGGGTCCTGGCCGCCGAGCGCCTCGGCGAGAGCTTCAACGCCGCCTCCGAGAAGCTGAGGTACACGCCGCGGGAGCTCACCGTGCACCCCGACTTGCGAACCATCGCGATCGTCGAGGCGGACCAGAGCTGCGTGCCGTTCGCGCGGCGCGAGGGCCCGGAGGGCCCGGCGGGCGAGCAGGCTTCCGGTCGCGCCGGCGCGGGCGAAAGCCGCGCCGACGCGATGGACGCCGACGGTGACGCCGACGCCGACTCGGACGACGAGTCGGCGCTGACCCCCGCCGAGCAGTTCGGGGCGCCGAAGGCGCCCCCGGGCGCGTGGGCGTCGTGCGTGCGCGTGGTGGATCCGCGCGCGCCCCCCGGGAACCAGACGAAGCAGATCGTCGAGCTCGACTCGAACGAAGCCGCTCTGTGCGCGTGTCACGCGTACTTCCCCGCGGCGGACGAGCTGTTCCTGGTGGTCGGGTCCGTGGTCGGGCTCACCTTCGCGCCGCGCGATTGCGCGGGCGGGTTCCTTTCGCTGTACGCGTACGACGCCGACGGTCGAATCGCTCTGAAACACAAGACGCCCGTCGACGGGTGTCCCGGCGCGGTGCGCGCGTTCAAGGGCCGGCTTCTCGCCGGCGTCGGCGCCGCGCTGCGCGTGTACGAGTTCGGCAAGAAGAAGCTCCTGCGCAAAGCCGAGTGCGGCCCTTTCCCCAACTTCGTGACCACCGTCCACGCCGCCGGCGACCGCGCGTACGTCGGCGACGTCGCCGAGAGCTTTTTCTTCGTTCGGTACGACGCGCGCGACGGGTCTTTGTTCGTCGCCGCCGACGACGATAGGCCGCGGCACGTGACGGCGGCGACGCCGCTGGACTACGACACCGTCGCGGGCGGCGACAAGTTCGGGAACGTCTTCGTGAACCGGCTCACCGCGGACGCGTCGAAGGAGATGGAGGATGACCCCACCGGGGGTAAGAACGCGGGGGCGTTTAACGGAAAGCTGAACGGCGCGCGGCTGAAAACCGCGTGCGCGGCGCAGTTCCACGTGGGCGAGACGGTGTGCGCGCTGACGCGAGGGACGCTCGTGAGCGGCGGGAAGGAGTCTTTGCTGTACGCGTCTCTGAACGGCACGCTCGGCGCTCTGGCGCCCTTCGCGAGCCGCGACGACGTGGACTTCTGCACGCACCTGGAGATGCACATGCGTCAAGAAGCGCCGCCGCTCCTGGGCCGCGACCACCTCAGCTTCCGCGGAGCGTACGCGCCGGTGAAGGACGTCGTCGACGGCGACCTGTGCGAGCAGTTCGCCGCGCTGGACGCCGAGGCGCGGGCGCGCGTCGCCGAGGACATGGACCACTCCGTCGGGGAGATCCTCAAGAGGCTCGAGGATCTCAGAGCCGCCATCATGTGACGCGCGCGGAAAGAATTCCGAGCGACAGTCGAAGTCTAACAACTACTGTACTTTCGTATCGAACTATATATAGCTACTTTCGCAATACATACTTTCGCAAGTAGTCTATGTAAACAACTACCCCCCCACGTCGTCCCCTCTTCGCGCGGCGCCAGAGTATAGCGCCGCGTCCCGCGTCGTTTCTTTGACGATGGCCAGGCCCAGCAGCGTCGCGCCGCCGCACGCGGTGGTGGCGATCGCGAACGTCGCCTTGTACCCGAGCACCTCGCCGTCGCCGTAGTCGCCGCTCTCGTCCGCCGTCGCCGCCGCGGCGAACCCGTTGAACAGAGACGACCCCAGCGCCAACGCCGAGTTGTACACCGCCAAGTGCAGCCCGAAGCGTTTCTCGCCGAAGGCGCGCCGCACCGCGCTCGTCCAGGCGGCCATGATGGTCCCCTCCGCGAGCCCGATCGTCAGCGCGACGCCGTTCCGGGTGCCCTCGCGCTCCGGCGCGCCGGCCAGGCACGCGGCGCCGAGGCACATCAGCAGGCCGCCGAGAATGAGGAACGCGCCGCGCGGCGTCGCGAAGCGCGCCTCGCAGAAATCGCCGGCGACGCCGCACGAAACGCGCCCGAAGACGTTCCCGAGCGAAAACAGCGTCACCATCGTCGCCAGCGACGCGCTCTTCGCTTCCACTTTATCGTCCGCGGCGACCGCGAACGAGCCCGCCTGGTTCACCCAGAGCAGAGCCGTGCCCAGCGTGAGCGTGAGGTGCGCGTAGATGAGCCAGAACAAAGGCGCGCGGAACAGGCGCTTCAAGTGCGCGAAGAGGGCGTCGGCGTCGCGAGCGGCGTCGTCGCGAGCGGCGTCGTCGTAATAATCAAACGCGGATGACGTTTTCGAACGATCGTCGTTCGCGATGGCCGCGATCGCCGCGATCGCCGTTTCCTCGTCGTGATGAGAGCGCGCGGTTCCGTCCGATTCGATGCTGTCGCCCTGCTTCGAGCGCATCACAGTACTCGGAGAACACGCGACACCGTCGCCGTCCAGCGCCGTCGTCGGTAGCGTCGTCGTCGGTAGCGTCGGGTCGTGAGCGTCGTCGTCGTCGTCGTCGTCTCGCGCGAAAAGCGCGGCGGGTTCGACGAGCCTCCGTTCGTCCTCGTCGTCGTCGTCGTCGTCGCGCTCGGCGTTCGGCGACGACGAACGCGTCCGTCCGCCGATCGAGCCCAGCCGAATCCCAGCAGTGGGATTCGCGGTTCTTTTCCGTACGGCGTACGGTGACGCGTCACCGTACGCGCCGCGCGAACGCGCGCCGGCTCCGGCGCGAAAGATTCGCGCCCTCTTTTCCCGAGCGCCGTCCTTCACCGCGAACGCGTTGGCGGCGGCGACGAGCGCGGTTCCCCAGCCCGCGAACGCGAAAAAGCCGGGCAGGTTCCCCACGAACGCGCCTCGGTACGCCGCCGCGAACAGCGCGCTACTCCCCCCGAACCCCGCCAGCAACACGCCGTGCGCCTTGCCCTGGTGCGCCTCCTCGAAGTTGGCGACGTTGGGCGCGAGCGACGCGAGGAAAGACGTGACCGATCCCTGGCCCACGAGCATCAGCGCGAACGCCGCCTGCCCCGGGGACCCGTTCGCGCTCGCCACGCGCGCGAGCAGGTTCCAACCGAGCAGCAGCGCGACGGAGGCGAACGCGAGACACGGTCGCGCGCCGAATCGGTCTAGCGCCAGGCCGTTGTGCACGGCGAGGTACACGCCCAACGTCCCCACGGTCGTGGCGAGCGACAGGTCCTCATCGTTCTGCCACCCCGCCGCATCTCGAAGCGCGACGCCCCACGCGGAGACGCTGTACAGCGTGCCCGCGCACAGCTGGACCGCGACGCCGAGCGCGAGCGAGACCCACCGGTGGCGCTCGCCGAGGACGCGCGCCGGCGCGTCCAGGAACCACGCCAAGGAATCCAGAGACGCCATTCTCGCGCGCGCGCCGCGTGCGCGCGTGCCTCGCCGTCTGATCCGAGGGAGCTGTGCCCGAAACGCGAAAATAGGCACCCGACCCTTCGGGAAATTTTCCAAAGGAGACACGCGCCGCAACCGCGAGCGCGTGTCGCTCGCGGGTCGGCGCACTTTCGCAAAGTCTGGGTTGGAATTCGACAGCGAACCGTTGGGCTCGTGCTTTTCTTTTTAGAAGAGTCGAGTGGATCCTTCAAACCCTCCGGCTTGCGAGCGCGGCCGCGCATTCCTCGCGCGCGATCAGGGCTGGAGCAGGGGGAGCGCGGCGCGCCTCCCTCGGCTGCCGCGATGGAGGCGCGAGACGCGAAGGGGTACGACCCGGATAACCCGGACGTTCCCAAGGCCAAGGTACGCGCGCGCGAATCACCGTCATGTTAACAAGTGGAGGCACGCCGATGGATTTTGAGGCGGTTGCCACCGAAGGATCCGCGTGGGACTCGCCCCCGGACGCGAGAACGAGCCGCGTGACGCGTCGCGGCGCCCGTCTCCCCGCCACCTCCGCGAATCGCGGATCGCGAATCGCGTCTGACCCTCTTTCCCTTCATCTACACGCACTCAGACGGACGATGAGCTTGCGCATTCGCACAAATTGCATGAAGAGGAGCGCGAGCCGACCCCGGGGTTCAAGCGCTTCTACGCGGACCGGTCGCTCGGGTACTTCGAGCTGGACAACCCCGTGCGCGTGTTCTGCATGCGTGTGTCGGAGATGCCCTTGTTCGACAACTTCATCCTTATCGCGATCCTGGCGAACGCCATAATCCTGTGCCAGATGGAACCGCTGAAGATGGAGGGCCGCGGGTGCGACGGCGCGTCGACGGACGCCGGCGGCAACGCCGTGATCGAGGACACCGAGATCCTGTTCACGGTTGTCTTCACGCTCGAGTGCGTCGTGAAGGTGATCGCGATGGGGTTCTTATTGGACGACTCGTCGTACTTAAAAGACGGCTGGAACGTCATGGACTTTTCAGTCGTGGTGGTGAGCCTGCTGAGCAACATCCCAGGCTTGGGGAGCAACGTCTCCGCTTTGCGCGTGATCCGCGTCCTGAGGCCGCTGCGCACGCTGTCGATGTTCCCCGGCATGCGCGTGCTGATCGGCACGATGATCCGGTCGGTGCCGATGATCGCCAACGTCATGCTGCTCACGGTGTTCTTCTTCATCATCTTCGGCATCTTCGGTTTGCTCGTGTTCATGGGCGCGCTGAGAAACAGGTGCTTCACCGTCGTCGGGGACACGACGTGCGACGACCACGCGCTGAACGAGAACGCCGTGTTCTGCCGGGAGGTGATGCCCGACTTCGGCGCGGACTTTAACGTGACCGCGGCGGTGCTCCTGGCGGACGACGACGAGCAGACGTGCACGAACACCACCACGCACTGGCCGGGGTACACGTGCCCCGACGGGATGATGTGCCTGAAGGGGAATAACCCCAACTACGGCATCACCAGCTTCGACAACATCGAGTACTCGTGGCTCACCATCTTCCAGTGCATCACGTTGGAGGGGTGGACGCCTATCATGTACATGGCCATGGACGCGGTCACGGGCTGGTCCGTGATTTACTTCGTGCTGCTGGTGTTCACCGGCGGGTTCTTCCTGCTCAACCTGGCGCTCGCCGTGATCACCGAGGTATACGACGAGGAGAACACCGACGCCAAGGAGCAGGAGGCGTCGGAGGAGATCGAGAAGGAAGCCGCGCAGGAGAAGAAGGAGCAGGAGGCGAGAGCGAAGCGCCACGAGCTCGGGCTGATGACGGATGATGAGAACAGCGACGACGAAGCCGGCGGGGACGCGAAGATTGACTTTGCCGCGCTCGAGGGCGGCGCCGCCGGCGTCGGGCTGAAGAAGATCTGCAAATCCATCATCGACAACCCGCTGTTCGGGCCGTTCTTCACGATTCTTATCATCGTGAACACGTTGATTTTGTCCATGGAGTACAGCGGCATGCCCGCGGACTACGCCCGGGCGCTGGAGATCTGTAACCTGGTCCTGACGATCTCGTTCATCGTCGAGCTGGTGCTGAAAGTCGGCGGGCTCGGGTTCAACGAGTACGCGGCGGATCGGTTCAACCTGTTCGACGCGGCGGTGGTGCTCATCAGCATCATCGAGCTCGCGGCCGCGGGTTCCGGGTCGCTCTCCGCGCTCCGCGCGTTCCGCATCCTGCGCGTCCTGAAGCTGATCCGGAGCTGGACGTCGCTGCAGAACTTCCTGTACACGGTGTACCTCACCGTGCTGGACCTCGGGAACTTTTCGTTCATCGTCTTCCTCGCGATTTTCATCTTCGCGCTGCTCGGGATGCAGCTGTTCGGGGGGAGGATGTGCGGTCTGGACGACGGGGAGGTGCCCCGCCACAACTTCGACACCCTGCTCTGGGCGCTCGTGACGGTGTTCCAGGTGCTCACCGGCGAGGACTGGAACGCGGTGATGTACGACGGCATGGCGGCTAACGGAAACTCGTCGGCGCTGTACTTCGTGCTGCTCCTCGTGATCGGCAACTTCCTGGTGCTCAATCTGTTCATCGCCATCCTGCTCACCAACTTCGGCCAGCAGGAGATCTCCGAGGAGTACGAGAGCACGCGCAAAGTGCTGGAGAGCATCTCGTTCTTCAAGTTCATGTCCAAGGAGAAGAAGAAGAAGGAGAAGAGCGCGGAGGAGCTGGAGAAGGAGCGGTTCTGGGCGGAGCTCCCGGACAAAGAGATGACGCCCACCTCCATGTCCAACTGGGAGTGCCTCGCGGAGGCGGTGCTCACGCGTCTCTGGGAGGAGGAGCAGGAGCGCCGCGCGGAGGAGGACGCGCGCATCGCCGCGGAGGAGGCGGCCAGGCAGGCGCGCATCGACGAGGAGCGCGCCGTCGCCGAGGGGCGACTGAAACGCGCCAAGAAGGGCCAGCTCGTGTCCTTCGGCGTCGACGCGGCGCGCGGAGGCGAGGGGTGCGGCCCGATGCCTGGCGCGGGCCCGAAGCCGCTTCACGAGTTCACCACGAAGTCGCTCGGCGTGTTCGCGCCCACCAACCCCGTGCGCGTGTTTTGCCACAAGGTGGTGGACGACAAGCAGTTCGAGTACCTCATCATGAGCTTCATCCTGATTTCGTCCTTCACGATGGTGTTCGAGAGCCCGGCGGCGATGGAGGTTGCGTCGACGGCGAACGCGCTCGAGGCGGTGGACATCGTGTTCACGGTGATCTTCGCGCTGGAGATGTGCATGAAGATCGTGGCGTACGGGATCTACTTCGAGGACCCGGACGCGTACCTGCGGGACCCCTGGAACTGCATGGACGGGTTCATCGTGGTGATCGGCATCGTCGGTAAAGCACTCTCGGGAGCCAACATCGAGTGGGTGCGCGCGCTGCGCACCATGCGCGTGCTGCGCCCGCTGCGCGTCATCTCGCGCGTGCCCGAGCTCAAGGTGGTGGTCAACGCGCTGCTCAACTCGCTGCCCGGGCTGGGGAACGTGCTGATGGTGTCGATCCTGTTCTGGATCATCTTCGGGATCCTCGGCATGCAGCTGTTCATGGGCGCGTTTTCGCGGTGCTCGGACGAGAGCGTCGAGGAGAAGGCGCTGTGCGTGGACGGGTGGGTGAACCAGACGCTGAACGCGACCTGGGACTCGGTCGCGAAGACGTGCGACAACCCGGACCTCGCGAACGCGACGAGCGTGAGCCTCGCGACGTGCGTGGGGTCGTACCAGTCCGTCGAGTACGTCGAGCGCACGTGGGCCTCGGACGACATGAACTTTGACAACATCTTCAACGCCATGCAGACGCTGTTCGAGATGTCCACCACCGAGGGGTGGACGGCGGTGATGTACAACGGCGTGGACGCGCGCTCGCCCGAGCTCGCGCCGCAGCGCGACTACCAGCCCGCGATGGCGTTCTTCTTCGTGGCGTTCGAGGTGATCGCCAACTTCTTCATCCTGAACCTGTTCGTGGGGATCATCCTGGACAACTTCGCGCAGCTCAGCAGCGAGAGCGGCGACGGCGGGAGCGCCACCATGACCAAGGCGCAGAAGATGTGGGTCAAGACCCAGCAGAAGCTGCAGGGCGCCGCCGAGCCGGCGAAGGCAAACTACTACCCCGAGGACGAGAACCGTGCGATGGTGTACAAGGTGGTCGAACGGGAGGAGTTCGAGTGGCTCATCATGGGCGTGATCGTGATGAACGCCGTGTCGATGGCGTGCGAGCGGTACGACGCGAGCGACGACTTGCGGTCGACGCTGGACGGCCTCGGCGTGTTCTTCGCGGTGATTTTCGTGGGCGAAGCCGCCGCCAAGCTGTACGCCATGTATCCGGCGGCGTACTTCTCCGACCGCTGGAACTGCTTCGACTTCTTCTGCGTCGCCACGACGCTCATCGGATACATGGCGGGCACGGGGGGCGGTGCGTCCGTGCTGCGCGTGCTGCGTCTGGCGCGCGTCTTCCGGCTCGTCCGCAAGCTCAAGGGGCTGCTGATGCTCTTCAACACGCTCATCGTGTCGTTGCCGGGTTTGATCAACATCGGCGCATTGCTTTTCCTTTTGTGTTTCGTGTACGCGGTGCTCGGCATGAACCTGTTCGGCAAGGTCAAGTTCGGCGAAAACCTGAACGCGGACGCCAACTTCACCAACTTCGGGAACTCCATCCTGATTTTGCTGCGCATGGTCACCGGCGAGGCGTGGAACGCCATCATGTACGACTGCATGGTGACGGAGGACTGCGACGCGTCGATGGATTGCGCGCGCGGCGAGTGCTGCGGCAGCGCGGGCGCGCCCATGTACTTCATCACCTTCGTCATCTTCGGGAGCTTCATCACGCTCAACCTGCTCATCGCGGTCGTGCTGGACAACTTCAGCAACAGCAAGAAGGAGGAGGGCGTCACAGTCACGGACGACGACATCGACGCGTTCGCGGTGGCGTGGAGCCGCGTCGACCCCCGGGCCACCGGGTTCATCCCGGTGACGCGCGTGGCGACGCTCATCAAGCTCGCGCCGCCGCCGCTCGGCGTGAAGGGCTCGAAGATCTCGCGCTTAGGGTTGCTGCGGTTCCAGAAGAACCTTAACCTGAAAGTGGAGAGCAACTACATGCACTACCAGGACGTGCTCCAGGCGGTCACCGCGCGCGCGATGGGGATCAACATCGAGCAGCTGCCCATCCAGGTGCAGACGGTTCTGGAGGTTGGCAAGGTGCGCAAACGGCTCACCGCGGAGAAGCGCCTGAAGGACCAACTCACGGGCTCGAGCGTGGCGGACCCGGACGAGGTGCTCCCCGAGATCACGCACGGCATGGCGGGCGTGGACGGCGAGGAGCTGGACCTCGCGCAGCTGTGCGCGGTGGAGCGCATCCAGGCGGCGTTCCGGGGACGGCAGGCGCGGCGACGGGCGAAGGCGGCGGCGGCGGCGGCGGCGGAGGCGCGCGCGCGGCAGAAGGCAGAGATCGTGCTGGGGCACGTCCAGGAGCTGATGCGGTCGGTGGAGGAGGACCAGCGGCGGAGCCGCGCGGGTCGGCGCCCGGGGGACAGCGCCGCGGAGTCGGAGAGGGAGGGGGAGGACAGGGACTCCGCCAGGTTCTCGGACGCCTTTTAGACTTTTATCACGTGACGCGTTAGAAACGAAAAGACGTTCGTCGCGTTTCTTTTCAGATCCATCCCGAAACCGTTTTCCACGTTTTCCACTCTCCGGTTTCCTCGACCTTCTTCCCCCACTGTCGCACGCGGCACGCGGTTGCCGCGCCGGCGTGTCCCCACGGCGCGTCCCCGGGACGCCTCCCGCTCCGATCCGAGGTTCGAGCGGTTCCGAGCCGCGAGATGCCGTCCCGCGGCGCGCTCGGCCCGCTGGCCCTCTTCGCCGCGATCGCGGCGCTCCTGCATCTGCCCGCGGTCCACGCGATCGTCGCCAAGTACTCGGCGTGCGCGGCGGTGGCGACGCAGCTGCAGTCCGCGCTGGAGGCTGAGCGCCCGCGCAACCACCTGGACATGCGCGGCCGCCTGGACTCCAAGGGCGTGCGGTACGGCAAGCTCATCGACTACAAGGTGAGCGAGCTCCGCTTCGTGGAGCTCCTGGAGACCCTGTGCGACGACGTCGGCGAGAAGTTCGGCCTCGACGCTTCGCTCGGCGCGTGGACCGCTGGCGCGAAATCCGCCGGGAAGCTCGCCGAGCGCAAGGCGCGAAAGAAGGAGCTGGAGGGGTACTGCCACCGGCTGGTGGAGGCGCAGGAGGACGCGCTGCAGGAGGCGCTGTACGCCGGCGTGCTGGAGAACGAGAGCGTCGAGGAGCTCATGTGTCGCGCGTACGCGCCGCGAGACTGCGAGGGCGAACCGGCGAGTGGTTCCGAGCGCGGCGGGGAGGCGGACGCGGAGAGGGAGGATCTGTGACGATCCGCGAGACGATCCGCGAGACGATTGTTCGAAACGAATCCGTGACCCGTCGACGAACCGACTGAAGCGCTTACGGTAGTCGATGAAGGTAGTCGATGAAGGTGGTCGAGCGAGCGCCTTTCTCCGTAGCTAGTATGAGTCGTCTCGTAGACTACGCGCGACTACCGCGCCGAACGAGGTGACGACTTACGCGTCGTCGCGTCTCCGCTCGCGTTTCCCGTCTCGGCTCGGCTTCGCGTCGTCCGAACTCTCCGAGCTCGACCCGCTCGAACCGCTCGAGCTCCGTTCTCTTCTTTTCCCTCGCGCTTCTTTTCGCGACCGCTTGGACGATTTCTTCTCCTTCTTCCGCGCCTTCTTCCGCGCCTTCTTCTCCGCCTTGCGCGCCTTCTTCTCGCGCTTGTGCTTGGCGAGGATCGCCAACGCCTCCTCGACGCTGTTCACTTGACGCGAGCCGCCCCCGGGCGCGCCCGGCGGGGGAGGCACCTCGAAGGTCCCGCCGCCGCCGCGCGGCGGGCCCCCCGGCGGCGGCGGCGGCGGCGCGCGCCCGTCCGGCCCGCGCCCGTCGAAGCGCGCGCCGCGCATCTCGCGGTCCGCCTCCGGGTCGTCCTCGAGCAGGTCGTAGCGCGCGCCGCCGTCCGGCGGCTCGCCGTCGCCGAGCAGGCGCATCTGCTTCACGTCCCCCGCGTGGTGGCCCCAGTCTATGACCCCCGAGGCGCGCACGCGGTCGCCGGCGCCCGCGCCGACGCGGCGGTCGCGCGCGCCGGCGTCGCCTTCGGCGCCGCGGTCGCCCGCCGGCCGGTACCGCGCGCCGTCGGGGTCCAGATCCGCGCCCGAGCCCTGATCGCAGAGCTTCATCGAGGCGGTGACCTTCGGCGGCCCGGCGGCGTCGCGCGGGTCGTCCTTGATCTCGACGATCTTCACGAACACCGCGTCGCCTCGGGTCACGACGCCCTCCACGCCGGCGACGCGCGCGGCGTCGTCGTCCTCCTTGTCGAAGCGCAGGTGCTCGCTCACCTGGTGCGACGGCACCAGCACGTCGCGCGCCCGGCCCTCCGGCCGCGCAAAGACGCCGTACGGCTTCACCGCGCGCACGACGGCGCGCGCGATGGAGTGCAGGGCGGGGGGGTTCGGGTCCCCCGCGCCTCGATCGCCGAAATCGCCGCCTCCGTGGCCGCCTCCGCGGTCGCCGCCGTGACACGCGGCGTGGCCCGGGTCCAGGTCCTCGCCGGTTTCCTGGTCCACCAGCTTCATCGAGAGGGAGACTTTGGGCGCGCTCGGAGGACGTCCGCCGCCGCGGAGCGGGTAGCCGCCCTCGGCGCTCGGCGCTCCCGCTCCCGCTCGTTCGGATCGGTCGTTCGGATCGGCGTAGCCTCCGGTCCCGCCCTCCACGCGGACGTCCAGCACCTTCACCCACACCTCCGCGCCCCGCGGGAAGAAGTACTCCATGGCCATCACCTTGGCGTCGTCCGAGTCCTCGCGCGCGAACGTGAGCTCGTCCGAAACCTGCGTGCAGTGCACCAAGCCGTCGCGCGCCTTGCCCGCCGGCCGCACGAAGACCCCGAAGGGGCGCACGGAGCTCACGACGCCCCGCACGATGGACGTCACCTCCGGGGGGGTCGGGTCGCCGCCGCGGGGAGGGGGGGGGTTGTGGTGCGCGGTCGCGGCGCGCGGAGGCGGCGGCGGGAGATTTGTTCGGTCGAAGTCCGGTCGAAGTTCTGCAGCGGTGTCCTTCGGGGGGTGGCGGTCGAATCGATCGTCGCGACGGCGGTCGTCGTCGCGTCGGTCACCGCGTCGGTCGTCCCGCTCGTGGCGTCGGCGGTCGTCCCGCACATCGCGGCGGTCGCGGTCGCGGTCGCGGCTGCGGCTGCGGCTGCGGCTGCGCGACCGCCGGCGGTCGCGGGACCTCGACCGCGACCGACGCCGCCTCGGCGAGCGCGAACGCGACCGCGAGCGACGAAACGCCCTCACGTCCCTTCCACCCCCTCTGTCCCTCGACCGCGACCGACCGCGGGGGCTCCTCTCCGGGCTCGGGCTCCTGCCGCGAAACGTGGTGAACGGGTCGTCATCGCCGCCGTCCCCCAACATCGCTGCGGTCCGGCGCCGAAACCAATGCCGCGCTCGTCGTGGTTCGAAGGTGAGATTCGAGAAGTCAGCGCCCGCGGAGCGAGTGTCCGGTTTCGTGGCCCTCAGATCTCGCGGCGCGAGCCTCCCCTCGCGTGTCCGCCCAGCAACGCGTCCATACGAGGGCGATGTCGGATGGCTCTGACGGCACCGCCGGCGACGGCGCGCCGTCGCGCGCGTCCCCCGCGCGCACGGACGCGACCGCCTCGAAGTACAACCAGCGCAACCCCGCGGTGAAGCGTATTTTGCGCGAGATGCGCGAGATGGCGGAGGATGCGTCGCCGGCGTTCCACGCCGAGGCTGTGGAGGAGGACATCTTCGAGTGGCACTTCGCCATCCTCGGCCCGGAGGACTCCGAGTTCGAGGGCGGGATCTACCACGGACGCGTGCTGTTGCCCCCCGAGTACCCGTTCAAGCCCCCCTCGTTCGTGCTGCTCACCCCGAGCGGCAGGTTCGAGACCAACACGAAGATCTGCCTCTCCATCACGCAGCACCACCCGGAGCACTGGCAGCCCTCCTGGTCTGTGCGCACGGCGCTCACCGCGGTCCGCGCGTTCATGCCCTCCCCCGCCGAGGGCGCCGTCGGCTCGCTGGACTACTCCAAGGAGGAGCGCAGGAAGCTCGCCGAGCGCTCGCGGCGCGCGGCGCCCGAGTTCGGCGCGTCCCCCGAGCGCCGCGAAGTCGCGCGCCGAGCGCACGCCGCGGCGCTGCGCAAGTGGGCGGACAGTCGCCCTAACGCCTCCGAAACATTCGTAAACGCTGAGGTAAACGAGCCGGGGAAGAGCTCCCAAAACGACGAGAGCTCTTGTGAGAACCGTGAGAACTCTTCCGATTCGAGCGTCGGCGGCGTTCCGGCCGACGCGGATTCCGATCGTCGTTCCGATCCGACGCGCGTCTCCGCGCGTCTCGGGACGAAGAATCCCGAGAATCCCGAGAATCCCGTTTCGGCGTCGGAGGATTCCCCGAACGACATCCGAAACGCGAGTCGTGACGAGTCGTGCGTGGCGGAGGCGGAGGCGGAGGCGGAGGCGGAGGCGGACGGACGTTCGTATACGCGAGCGGGACTCCCGGTTCATAAAAAAGAAAAAGAAAACGCGGGGGCGGCGGACGCGACGCGAAGCCGAAACGCCGGCTTTGGAAAACGGACGACGTTCCCGGGGACGACGCCGAGTCGTTCGGAGAACCGC
>Ga0181558_10003628_pt1 | contig 14140 bp, 6 predicted proteins | sample 011ome_22_FD_133754 | JGI IMG/M metagenome (GOLD analysis project Ga0181558, IMG submission 133754) | Coastal salt marsh microbial communities from the Groves Creek Marsh, Skidaway Island, Georgia - 011507BT metaG (megahit assembly) | ecosystem: Environmental > Aquatic > Marine > Intertidal zone...
CGCCGAGGTTTTCGAAACCGCGCGCGTCGACGCGCTCCGCGCCGACCCGAAGCTCACCGAGTTTGAGGCGAACGCGCGCGCGGACGCCACCGCCGAGGCGTGGCGCGGCAGCAGCGAATGGACGCGCGATGACGTTTCGGACGTTTCGTTTAAAAGCTTTATTCTGCAAAAAAAAGCGCCGAACGCGCGCGCGACGCGCGACGCGACGCGCGCCTTCGCGGCGACGCTCGAACCCGTGTGGGCGGCGCTCGACGACGCGGCGGGCGCCATGGAGGCTTCGCCCGGTATCGCCACCGCGGGTGGCGATACCGGGGCTTCCGCGGCGCGCTCGCGGCACTTGGGTTTGCATAACGCGCTTTTGGGCGGCGTCGACGTGAAGAGCATCCTGCCCGTGGTCGAGGCGCGCTTCGCGCTCGCCGAGGCGTCGGCGCGGGCGGAGCGCGACGCCGAAGCGGCGAGCGAGCCCGAGTCTGCCGACGCCGAAGCAAGCCGAAGCGTCGACGCGTCTCCGAGCGTTGACAGGGACTCCAAACGAGCGCGCGTCGGGATCGTGGGATCGACCGGTACTGGTACTGGTTCATCATCACGGGATGATGCGGACCGAAGCGGACCGGTGAACGCCCCGGTGAGCGCCCCGAGCCCAGGCGGAGCCCAGGCGGACGACGAGCGGTTCGCCTTCGGCCTGGCGCGCGTGGCCAGCCCGGCGTTCGGGCTGGCGGGCGCGCCCCCCGGCGGCGCGCGGGGCGCGTCGGCGGCGCGTGGCGCGTCGAGTCCCGCGCCGGCCCGCCCCGCGAAGGCGATTCGCGCGTCCGACGCCGCCCTCGCGGGCGCGTGGAACTTCGCCAACGCGCACCGGGCGGTGGTGAACGCGCTGGTCCGGTCGCACCCGAGCCTGTTGGACGAGACGGACGGGTCGTTGCGCGTTTTGCTGGAGAAGCCCCGGGTGTTGGATTTCGATAACAAAGTCGCGCACATCCGCGCGCGTCTGAAGCGTCTGGCGGAGGACCCGCGCGCGCGCGCGCACGGCGCGACGCGCGTGACCATCAACCGGAAACAGGTTCTGACGGACTCGTTCGCGCGGCTGCAGTACCTGCGGCCGGGCGAGTTGCGCGGCCGCGTGATGATCGAGTTCGCGGGCGAGGAAGGCATCGACGCCGGCGGGCTGACGCGCGAGTGGTACGTGCTGATGGCGCGCGAGATGTTCAACCCGGACGCGGCGTTGTTCGAGCTGAGCCCGAGCGGGGACGGGTCGTACCAGCCGTACAAGAACTCGGGCGTGAACGAGCTGCACCTTTCGTACTTCCGGTTCATCGGGCGGGTGATCGGCAAAGCCGTGTTCGACGGGTACCTGGTGGACGCGCACTTCACGCGGCCCTTCTACAAGCACCTGCTCGGTATCCCCCTGAACTACGACGACATGGAGGCGTTCGACCCCGAGTTCCACAAGAGTTTGGCGTACATGTTAGAGCACCCGCTCGCCGCGAGCGGGTTGGACCACCTGACGTTCTCGGAGACGGCGCACTACTTCGGCGTCGAGACGGCGGTCGACTTAATCCCGGACGGCGCGAACGTTTCGGTGACGGACGAGAACAAGCTGGAGTACGTCAACCTGGTTGCCGCGCACCGGATGACGGATTCCATCAAAGACCAGATTGCGGCGTTTTCGCGCGGCTTCAACGAGATCGTACCGCACGACGTCGTGCGCATCTTGAACCCGAGCGAGCTCGAGCTTTTGATCAGCGGCACGCCGTCCATCGACGTGGACGACCTGAAGAACAACACGGAGTACCAGGGGTACAGCCCCAGCGCGCCTCAGGTGCGGTGGTTCTGGGAGGTTGTGCGCGAGGACCTCACCGAGGAGGATCGCGCGCGCCTGCTGATGTTCGTCACCGGAACGTCGAAGGTGCCGCTGGACGGGTTCAAGGCGCTGCAGGGCATCTCGGGGCCGCAGAAGTTCCAGATCCACCGCGCGTACGGCGCCGAGAGCGGGCGGTTGTGCTCGGCGCACACGTGCTTCAACCAGCTGGACCTGCCGGAGTACGCGTCGAAGGAAGAGCTGCGCGACAGGCTGATGTTCGCAATCAGCGAGGGGAGCGAGGGGTTCGGGTTCGGGTAAACCGGATAGAAGAATTCTTGAAAAAAAGACGTTCGTTTGTTTTCTCTTCTCGCGCGCTTCGCGGCGGCTCTCGGACGACGAGACCCGCGCGGCGTCACACCGCGCGACGCGCGCCCGAGGCTCTGCCCCGTGGAGAAGCTCCGTAGCGACTGTGGCATGGAGCACGGCCGGGACGCGCGCGTTGCCCCCGGCGTAGGATCCTCCTACGTTCCCGAGACTGGGGACGACGAAGTGCTCCCCGACGCTCCGCGTTTCGAGGAAGCACCGAAAGACTCGCTCTCCTCGCCCCCCGCGCCCGCGCTCTTCTCGGTCGAGCCCGTCCCGCTGACGCGGTACTGCCCGCACGTCACGAAGGAGGCGTGCATGGAGGCGCGCGGCGCGCAGCGGTGCTGCGAGGACGTGCACTTCCGCCGGATAAAGCACCCGCAGACGGCGCGCGAGCCGAACGCGGACTGCCACTTTCTTCAGCTGTGTCGATTCTCGACCACAACCTGTAGGTTCCAGCACTGGGAAATCGACGACGTTCTGGCCGCCGCCGGACGTCGCCCGACGGCGCCTCCGCTCCGGTTCTGCGCCGCCGCCGCGGCCCGCGTTCCCGAGCGCCTCCGCGCGATTCCCGAGCCGCAGTGGATCTGCGCGGACCTGAGCCCAGCCGGCCTCGACCTCGCGACGCTCGGCGAGTTTGGCGTGGTGATGATGGACCCTCCGGTACGTCAACATCCCTTTAACGTCCGTCACAACTCAAATCATCGACTTCTGGGTAGTATGACCACGCTCGCTGACCCACATCCCCTCGACACCCTCAAGTGGGCCATCGGTATCGATGTCCCCTACGACACGCTCACCGACTCGCAGCTCCGCGAGCTGAACGTCGCCAGCCTGCAGACGGACGGGTACTTGCTCCTGTGGGTCACGGGGCGCGCGATGGAGCTCGGCCGGCGACTCTTGACCGCCTGGGGCTACGCGCGCGAATCCGAGCTTTGCTGGATAAAGCTTAACTTGATGCAAAACCTGGTCAGGACCGGACGCACGGGCCATTTCTTGAACCACTCGAAAGAGCACTGTCTGATCGGCGTGAAAGGCGATCCGCCGCTGGGCGCGCCGGGCGTGCGGCGCGACTGCGACGTGCTCGTTTCCGAGCTGCGCGAGTCCTCGCGGAAGCCGGAGGAGATTTACGGCGTCGCGCAGAGGCTCTGGCCGGGCGCTCGATGCCTGGAGCTGTTCGCCAGACAGCACAACGTCGGCAAGCCCGGGTGGGTCGCCGTCGGCAACCAGCTCGACGGCGTTCGCGTCGTGGACCCCGCGTTGCGCCGCAGGCTGAGTGAAAGGTACCCGCGCGTCGAGTTCACGTAGACGGGAGGAAGGGCCTCCTCGTTCAAGGCGGACGGGGGGCGCGACGGAGAGAAACGCGGAGGACGACGACGCGAGAAAAAATCCGCGAACGAAGCGTCCGTCCTCGGCGTCAGAGACACAGAGAGACCCGCCGCGGTGAGAAAATCCAAATTCTCGCGTAAAAACGGCGCCCTCTCGTCGCGACGCGCTTCGCGACGCCTCATCATCAATGACTCGTTTGTGTTTTTTCCGCGCGTTCGCGTTTCGCGACCGCGCTCGCATTTTTTCGCTCACTCGCCGAGCTTCTCCGGGGGGTCCTCCTCGTCGTCGTTGGTGGGCGCGACGCCCGTTCCGGTCCCCGCGCCTGCCTGCGCGCCCTTCTGCGACAGGCCCGAGACGATGTCATCGATCCGAAGCAGCATCGCCGCGCTCTCCACCGCCGTCTTGATGGACTGCACCTTCACGGCGTGCGCCTCCCAGATCCCGAGCTCCTTCATGTCCACGATGGTCCCTTTGTTCCCGTCGATGCCGAACGTGCACGCCTTCCCGCCCGTCTCCGAAGACTCCGCGTGCTTCGCCCTGAGCTTGGTGAGCGTGCGGATCACGTTTGCGCCGCAGTTCTGCGCGAGCGTGCGCGGAATAACCTCCAGCGCCTGGCCGATGGCTTTGAACGGCCACTGCTCGACGCCCTCGATCTTGAGCGCCTCCTCCGTGATGGCGCGGCTCACCGCCATCTCCACGGCGCCGCCGCCGGGCAGCAGCCGCGGGTCGTGCACGACGTTGCGTGCGACGCCCATCGCGTCGTGCAGGTTGCGCTCCACCTCGTTGAGCACGTCGCGCGACGCGCCCCGCAGGATGATCGAGCACGCCTTGGGGTCGTCGCAGTCCACGAAAAACGTGAAGTACTCCTCGCCGAGCTTCTCCACCTTGAACAGCCCCGCGCCGGTGCCGATGTCCTCCTCGCGGAGCTCCTCGACCCTGTGCACGATCGTGGCGCCCGTCGCGCGCGCGATGCGGTTGTTGTCCGTCTTGCGCACGCGTCGGAGCGCGACGATGCCGGCTTTGGTGAGGTAGTGCGTGGCCAGGTCGGAGAGGCCCTTCTCGGTGACGACGACGTCGGGCTTGAACGACGCAATCGTGGCGCACACGCCCTGGATCCACTCCTCCTCCATCTTCAGCAGAGTCGCCCAGTCCTCTTCCTTGGTGATCTCTACGTTGGTCTGGTTCTCGCCCTTCTTGTATTCGAGCGAGCAATCGAGCAACATCACGCGGGGCTTCTCCACGCGGCGGCTCATGCGCCCGGGCGCGACGACGTCTTTGTTCATCATCACCCCCTTCAGCACGCGGCAGTCCTCGATGGCGCCGCCCGCGATCTTCTCGATCTTGGCGTACTTCTTGATGTCAACCTCACGCGTGCCATCGGGGTTGTCCACCGCGACGCACAGCACCGCGTCCAGCGCGAGGTTCGCCATGAGCGGGCCGAAGCGCGAGGTGTACTTGGTGCCGATGCACGAGTTGATGATGTTCATGAGCTGCTCGCGGTCGTCGATGTCCACCGGGAAAGAGAGCTCGTCGATGATCTTGACCGCGGCGTCCAGCGCCTTCATGTACGCGCGCACGATCACCGTAGGGTGGATGTCCTTCTCCAGGAACGGCTGCGAGAGGTGAAGGATCTCGCCCGCCAGGATGATCACCGAGGTGGTGCCGTCGCCGACTTCCTCATCCTGCGTACGCGACAGCTCGATCATGGACTTCGCCGCGGGGTGCGTCACGTCGATCTCGCGCAGAATCGCGTTGCCGTCGTTGGTCAGGACGATGCCTGCGTGGGAAGGGGACGGGCGTGGCGCGTCGGGCGCGTCAGTCAAACGCCGCGGGTCGGTCGGGTCGGTCGGCGTGGAGGCGGACGGCGGCGGTTTCGTTTTCACCAGACGTCGTCTCAGAGAAAAAAAGTCAACATCGCGGAGAGAAAAGTCAAAGCGCGCGCTTGACTTTTCCGCGCCGTTTGGTTTGAAGCGAGAGTGCCCACGCCGATCGCGCCTCGGGGCGCCGCGCGATCGCGCGCGCGGGACGAGACGCACCTCCGGAGGCGTCCAGGATCATCTTCAGCATCGAGCGCGGACCGAGGGTGGTGCGGATGATGTCCGAGACAGCCTGGGTTTCGGGGAAGGGAAGCACGGGAGGTCAGCGCCGGTCGTTTCTTCGGGGCGGTGCCAAGCGATCTGTCGGCGACGGCGATTTGACCGCCAGATCTGCGCGTGGCCCGCGGTGGCGTTCGCCCTCTGCCGACGTGAAAAACGGACCTTCGCGGCGGCGATGTTGTTGAGCTGCGCCGTGCGACCCGTCTCGCGCTTGGTGTTGGTGTCTGCGCGGGTGAGAGAGAGGCGAGCGAGGTCAGCGTCGGGACGGTCCCGCTGGGCGCGAGGAATACAAACGCGGATCTCCCCCTCGCGGCGGGAAACAACCGGGGCGCGATCTGTGTCCCGGCGGCGCGACAGCGGCACGTACTCATGACCATGATGGGGGATTGCATGCCCTGCATGGTGGCGGAGATCTCTCGCGCTACGCGACGACTCTCCTTCTTCAGGACCTTCGCGACGCCGCGAGTTTGAGTGTGGCGGTGCTAGGCGTCGCGTTCAAAGGAAAAGCGATCGGGACAGACGGTTTTCGAAGCGTCAAGGTGCGGAGTGCAGCTTTTCTGAATTCGATGGCGTTCGATGGTTCGAACTACTCAGACAAATCGTGCACAAGGCGGCTTCGGCTGTGGCAAGAAAAGTTTCGTGAAGAAGGCTGAACTTTCGACAGTCTCGCCCGCGCCTCGCGTGCCCCCAGGGTGGGAGGTGAGGGCGCGCGCGGAGACGCATCCCACCCGCGCGCGATGGTGTTTCAGGTGGGGGGCACGAAAAAAGGCGGGATGCCGGTGACCACGGAGAAACGCCCGCGGGGTAAGACCGTGACCGTCATCGGCAACGTCAAGGGCGACAAGGAAGAGCTCATTCGTTTGTTAAAGTCTCACCTGGGATGCGGAGGACACGCCTCCGGCCACGACCGGGTGGAGATCCAGGGCGACCACGCGTCGGCGATTCAAGACCTGCTGCTGAAGCACGGTGGTTCGGGCGCGATGAAGGGCGTCGCGGGCCTGAAACCCCCGACGGAGGCGCGACGGACGGATCCGCGCCGCGAGACGGACGCCGAGGAAAACAGAATGACAGAAAAACGCACCGCGCGCGAGGAGACGCATCGCCGCCGCGCGCGCGAGTCTCGCCAGCGTGCTATTAAAGAGGCTACGCTGGTAAAGCCGCAGAGCACACGAGATTTCCACGTTTTCTGCGCGATGATGAAGCGGTGGCGGTACTGGGACCAGGACTACGACAGGCTCCACGAGATGCACCATCGGCATCTCGCGTCGGTACGAGACGATGACCCGCGGGGGTCCCGCGGCGGCGCGCTCGGCGCTTCGTTCCTGGACGCGGACACCCTGGACGACAACGAGCGGCTTCAACGTCCGCACCCGACGTCCGCGGTGCTCGAGACGATGCGCGAGACCCTGGGGAGGCTCGATGCGGTTTCCGGGTCGGTCACGTCCGCGGTTCCGTCCGCGTCGGCGACGGGTTCGACTCTCGAGGCGCTTCGCGCGCTCGGCATGATCGCCGAGCCGAGCCCGTTCCGCCAGACCAGAGAGGCTCGGCTCGCGGAGAGCCGCCGGAACGCCGCCGAGGCGCGAGCCAGGGAGATAAACGAGGCGCGAATCGAGGCTGCGCGACGCGAAGGCGGTGCCGGCTCGTCGAACGCGCCGTTCGGCGGGCGCGCGCGTTCGCGCGCGCGCGCCGCCGGCGCCGCCGAGCGCGGAAGAAAAAAGGGCGCCGCGTCGCGTCCGACGCTGGGGGGGTTCACCGCGGCGAGGAAACGCGGCGGTCTCGCGCACGCGTGGGACGACGACGACATCGACGACGACGATGGAGACGGTGACGAAGCGACACCAGCGACACCGCTTCGGGGCGATCGCGACGCGACGGCGGCGACGAAGACGGCGGCGGCGGCGTGGGACTCGACCCCCGGTTTTCGGCGGCTCGACGGCGGCGGGTTTTCGTTCGGGCCCGTCGAGGGCGCCGGCGCGACGCCCGCGTGGGCTCAACAGACGGCCGGTGAACACCAGAGTGACGCTCCTTCGTTCTCTCGCGCCGCGCCTCGCGCGCCCGAGGATCCGGAGCCGGTCTCGCGCGAGGAGCTCGACCTGCGGGAGGCGCTGCGCCTGAGCCTCCTGGAGGCGGAGCGCCCGCCGCGCCGAAGCGCGGGGCTGCACGTCGAGTGCGGCGACGTCTGGGGCGACCTGAGCGAGGAGGAGGCGCTCGCGCTGGCCATGGATCTCAGCGAGCAGGACGAGAGGAGGCGTCTGCGGGAGGAGCGCGAGGCGTACGAGGCGTACGGGGCGGAGGCGTACGAGGCGGACGCGTTCTCGCGAGACTCGGGGGATGCCTCGGAGGACGCGCTCCGGGCGTCCGTCGAGGAGACTTGGAACGACGTCGCGTTTTCCGACGCGGCGTTTTCCGACGAGGCGTCGCGCGCCGACGAGGGCGACGCGGATTTGGCCGAGGCGTTGCGTCTGAGCGCGCTCGACGCCGAGCGATGTCGGGATGGTCGGGATGCGAGCGCCTCGATGAGCGCCTTGATGCCTGAGGCGATGGACGAAGACGCGGCTTTGCGCGAGGCGTTACGGCTGAGCGCCCTGGAAAGCGGCGGCGCGAGCGCGAGCGGTGTCGCTGGGTTCGCCGACTCGACTCGACTGGGTTCGCCAGTCGCCGGCGCGGAAGAGACAGCGTGCCAGTGGGCCGCCGCGCATCTCGGCGCGTTCACCGGCGAGGCCGATAACTCGGTTTTGGCGGAGTACGTCGTGTCCATGTCCCGCGCGGAGGTGGAAGAGTTCCTGGGGGAGAGCTTCGGCGACGCCGAGGCGGCGAAGGCGTTCGCGCGCGCGCTCGAGGAGACGCGGTGACGCGAAGCGTAGTTAGTTAGATACCTCTTTTTTTAGACTCTAGAGCTAGCTAGACGAGCTACGTAATAGCTCGCTCGCGTTACACACGGACCGTCACTTCGGTCGCACTTCGTCGCTTCCGTCGTTCGACGGCGCGAACACGTCGAGCGCGAGTAGGTTCCCCCCGGCCGTGCCTACGAGAATCTGGTTCTCGCGCTCGCGGATCGCGAAACACGTAAACGCGTCGTCGTCGCGGCGGAATCGGGACACTTCCCGGTGATCCCGGCTCGTTCTTCGCTCGTTCGCGGAAGAGACGGAAGAGACGGAAGAGACGTTCGTTCGTTCCGGAGTTCGGAGTTCGAGTTCCGTGATCGATGACGCGGTCGCGTTCGTCATCTCAGTGTTCGATATCGGAACACCGTCCGGCGGCGGCGGCAGATCAGTCTGCAAAACGTGACGCACCTCCGCGTCTCCGCGCGACGTCTCCGTCTCCGTCGTCTCCGGCGCCTTCGCGTCGGCGTCGGCGCCGCGGCTTCCGCGCGTGGCTTCAGTCTGCAAAACGTGCGTCTCCGTGACGTCCCAGACGCACACCGCCCCCGCGGAGGCGGTCACGAGGTGCCTCCTCCCGCCCCGCATCGCGCGCGTGGCGTGCACGCCCACGACGGGCCCGGCGTACGCGTCCAGCGTCAGAAGCGGCGTCTCCGGCGTCTCCGGACCCGAAGCGAATCGGCCCGAGATTCGGGAAAGGGCGGTTGTCGCGCGCGCCGCCGCCGCCGCCGCGTCCCAGACGCGGACGGTCCCGTCCTCCGACCCCGTGAAGAGCCGCCCCCCGAGACTCGACAAGCACGTCACGGGCTCGCCGTGCGCGCGCCACGCGCACATCGGGTCGCCCGCGCCGTTCCAGAGCTTGACCATCCCGTCGTTGCCGCAAGACGCGAAGAGAAAAAAAGGCGGGGACGCCGCCGACGCCGCCGACGCGTCCGTCGCGTCACCCGGCGCGACGGCGAGGATTTCGCCGTCGTGCGCGCGCCACGTTTTTTTCCGCTCGGGGGGCTTCGCGCCCGCCCGGAGACGCCACACCACCAGTCGCCCGTCGAACCCGCCGCTGAGCAACAGCTTCGTTTCTTCGCCGCTCGAGATCTCGCACGCGCACGAGACGGCGTTTTCGTGTCCGCCGCGCGCCACCGCGTCGTTCCCCGAGACGACGTCCCAGGCGCGCAGCGATCCGTCGTCGTGCCCCGTGACGAGTTTCCCGGCGCTGGCCGCGACGAGCACAGCGGTGACGTCCGAGTGCCGACGCGTGTCGTGCGCGCGCACGCACATCAGGTCGTGCGGGTCGCGCTGCTTGAGCGCGCCGTCCGGCGACGCCGAAAACACCAGGTCCTCCTCGTCGTCGAGTTTTACTTTTCGTACATCCGAAGAAGGCGCCTTTTCGAACCGACCAACCGCCACGTTCGAGACGCGCGCGTCGTGCGCCTTCGTATCGAACGCGTCCCGGACCACCTCAAAGCGTGTGTCGCGCGTGACGCGCAGCCCGCACACGCGCCCCAGCGCCGAGAGCGTCGCCACCGCCTTCGCCTCCGGAACGGAGACGATGCCGGCGGCGGGGACGCGCGAGCGCCGCTTCAAGTCCCCGTCGTCGTCGCGCGCGCCCACGAAGCCGGTGACGTGCCGCGCGCACCGGGGCTCAGAGAGCGGGTCGACGCCCACCAGGTCCTGGATGTCGTACAGACGCACGCAGCCGCGGTCGTCCACCAGGTACAGCACGCGCGCGCCCGCGGCGTCGCGCACGGAGACGCGCCCGTCCACGAAGCGCGCGCCGTCGACGTCTTTGAAAAAAGCGCGCGGCGCGCCGGACGCCGAGTCCGTCAGCCGCGCCGCGCCGTCGACGGAGAGCGTCAGCACGAGACGCTCGGACGGGTAGTACGAGACGTGCGTCACGCGCGTCGCGACGTGGAAGTTTGTGAAGCTCGGGTCGAACGGCAAACCGAGCGTCTCCAGCTCGCTCGGCTCGAAAAACACCGCGTCGCGCGCGTCGTCCTCGGCGGCGAAGTCGCGGAAACGTTCCGCCTCCGCGAACGGGGGAAACGCCGCCTCGGGCGGCGGACGCCGGTTCATGAAGGCGGAAAACCCGCCGGTGGCTTTTTCTCTCGCGCTTTTCGTCGAACCGAACGACGTGTGCGACGCGAAGGAGTTCACGCTCACTCCGGACGCGCCGTCGTCCCAATCGCTCGCGTCGCTTCCGTCGCTTCCGCTCCCGTCGCCCTCGCCGACGCCGCGGGGCTTAGCGCCCCGCACGCGGAACACGCTCCCCGCGCTCGTCGCCACGAACAGGCTCCCGTGGTCGCCCACGCTCGCGGTCCGCCCGAAACTCAGCCCGGTGATCCCCAAACTTCTTTCCGGAGACTGCTCGAAGCTGCACAGCACGCGCAAGGGCTGGAACAGCGCGTAGGTGACCCCGATGGGCGCGCGCCGCGCGGCGTCGGCGATGCCGCGGATGTCGTCGTCGCTGGGCCTCCTCGCGTCGTAGGGCGCCCAGAGACGCACTTCGCCGCGCGAGCACCCGGAGACGAGCTTGTCCACGCACTGCTCCAGCGCCAGCACCGCGCCTTTGTGGCCGCGCAGGTGCTGCAGCTGCGCGCCCGAGGAGGCCACCTGCCTCGGGTCCCAGACCCGGATCGAGGCGTCCGCGCCGCCCGTCGCGAGCGTGCCGTGCGTGAATCGCCCGGGCACCGGCGCCACGGGGAGCAACGCCGTGACCTTACCGACGTGCCCGCGCAGGGTGAACGCCGGGCGCGACTGCGAGACGCGCACGGTCTCGGCGTCGTGGAACATGCGCGCGCGCCACTGCACGATCGCGCCGTCCTCGCGCCCGGCATAGAACGTCTGGAGCTCGGGCACGTACGCCAGCGTCGCGTATCGCGGGTTCTTGGCGCGAACGACCACGCCGTGCTCTTTCGCGATTCGCCCGGACGGCTCGCCGGGCGGGGGGTCGAAGTCGAACGCGGGCGTCACCTCCAGGTGCGCCTCGCGATCGCGCGCGGGGCGCGCGGCGGGCGCGGGGACGCCCATGCCGCGAACCCCGCCCGCGCCGCGCGAGCCAAACGCGCGCGGAGTATGAGCAGCTGATGCGCGTGAGCCGTCCGAGAAAACGAACATCACTAACGGCACACGACGAAAACGGCACCCGAGGGACGTGTCGTCGTCGCCTCCGCGTCCGGCAGCCTTGGGTTTGTCAAGGATAGGAACATGCGCTGCGCCCTTCACACTCCCGCCGCGCACGCACGATGCTGCACATCGCGCGCGTCGCGCTCGCCGCGCGCCTTCCCGCGCGCGTACACTACGCCGCGGGCCGGTACGCCTCCGCGATGCCGCCGACCGCGTCCGCGGCTCGGTTCACCGCCGCGGCTTGCGCCTCGCGAACCGCCGCCGCCGCCCCTCCTTCGCAATCTCCGTCGACGCCCGCGTCGGTTCCCGGGGGCGCGCACCGAGCCGTGCGCTCGCGCGCGCTCGTCATCGCGCACGCCAAGATCCCCGCGAAGAAGGCCGCGACGTACTCCACCCGGCGCATGCGCGCGTCCGACGAGTTCGTGGAGGAGGAGGAGGATGACGAGTACGACGAGTACGTGCACATGGGCCGGCCGAACAAGACGGCGTTGAAGCGACTGATGAACGAGTACGCCAACCTCACGGCGGCGCTGTGCGAGCTCCCCAAGAGCTCCATCGCGAAGATCACGATGCCCGACGATTTGCGGGACGAAGTGTACGCGGCGATCAAGATCACGAGCAACATCGCGCGGAAGCGCGCGCTCGGGCGCGTCGCGAAGCTCATCCGCGGGTTGGACGACGACGAGGCGCTGCCCATCCAAACCGCGGTGGAGAATCTGAAAAACGGCGTCGGGCTGCTCACCGTCGCGCCGGAGGTGGAGGCGACCGCGACGCTGTGGCGGGAAAATCTGCTGAACCTCTCGCAAGAAGACGACGCGGTGGAGACCCAAAAATCCACACAGAGCTTCGTGTTCTCCGTGTTACAGAACCGGGACGACTGGACGTTCACGCGGCAGGAGCTCGGTCAGCTCGTGACCGTCGCGCGCAAGGAAAAGGCGGAGGCGGCTTCGGCGCGCGCCGCCGAGGCGGCGGCGAACGCCGCCGCGGAGGCGGAGGCGATCGTCATGCCCGACGGAACGACCGTGCCGAGGGCGGCGGGGGCGATGACCCCGCCCGTGACTGGCAAGCGGAAGAACAGGACGGGGAAGAACTCGAAGAAACTCCTCAAGCACCTTCGGTCCGTAGCCGAGGTGGCGCACGCGGACGACTTGGTGTAGCTCACGCGGCGAGAGAGTGAAATTTCACGCGCATCACGAATCGGCAAATCGCATTCGTTCGGAAACGGCGTTGTGGCCGCGACGGATCCGGCTCTCAGCTCGCGTTCCCTCGGAGCCGGCGCACGCCCAGGTCAACCTTCCCGTGGACCCAAGACAAGGCCTTCAGGGTCCTGATCGCGAGCAGGAACGCGATATCCTGCGCGAACCACGTTGCGCGGCGGAGCTTCCGGGACCTTCTGCGGGCCATCCGCGCGGCGCGATGTCAAAAGTGGCGTTTCTCGAGACGCGAACCGTCTCTTCACTTTTCTCGCCGGTGATTTTTCCCGAGCGCTTCTCCGACCGAGTTACCACGACCGGCAGCTGCGCTTTCTTCGCCGCGGCAACGCGCGCTTCGTTAAGTCTCGCGCGCGCCCGACGCGACGCCGAGCCTGACGCTTTCGCGTCAGCCACCGACGATACGCGCGCATTGCTCGCCGCGGATCCCTCCTCGCGTCCTCCCCGCGCATCTGAACCGCCCGCCGGCCCCGCGCGCCGACCCTCGCGCTCGCGCGAACTGGCGGGAAAAACTCACGCCTCTTCGTGGACGACGCCTTCGCGCGCTCGACGCGCCGCCGGCATGCCGCGCCTCGCGGTCTTCGCGGCGTCGATCGCGGCGCTCGCGCTCGCGCTCGCTCCCGCGAACGTCGCCGCCCTCTCGGTCGGCGATATCATCAAGCCCATCGTACGTCACGCGCGCGGCCGCGCCGAAAGCCCTAGCCGCCGAGCTGTCGTTGCTTTCTCGTTCCCCGCTCGCGAACCACGACGGTTCGCGTTTGAACCCCGCGCGCTGACCCGCGCGCGTCCTCCCGCGACGCAGGCCGGCGCGTTCGGACCCCCGCGCCGCGATGCCTCCCCCGCGGCGCCCGAGCCGCGCGACTGGACGCCCGCGCCGCGGGCCACGCATCGCCGATACGACGACCGCGGGCGCACCGCCGCGCCGTCGCCGGACCCGCCGCGGTTTCCTAACACGCGCGCGAAACGACTCGACTCGGGAACACCCTCACCCTCCGCGCCGAGACGTTTGTTGCAGGCGCGCGACGACGACGGCTGCCCCGACCTCGCCGCCGGCGCGCTCAAGTTCTCCGTCACGACGTGGACCAGCCTCCCCTCGGAGGACCTCGTGCGCGTGGGCGCAGTGGACGCCGAGGGCGCGGACACCGAAAGCACCGAAAGCACGGCGCGGGAGATGTACGTCTCGCTCGTGGTGACCCGGGACGAGACCTCCGAGGCGCTCCGCTTGAACCCCGAGAAAGAGGTGAGCCTGCGCGGCGTCACCGTCGCCTTTGAGTTTTCCCGGCGCGTCGTGCGGAGCGCTCCCGAAGTCGCGTTTCCGAACGGCGACGGGGACCAAGTCGCGCG